>MDTG01103747.1_pt1 | contig 39047 bp, 29 predicted proteins | sample 811421 | NCBI WGS metagenome assembly MDTG01 (sample SAMN05326645, study PRJNA326480) | marine metagenome | isolation source: seawater | place: Pacific Ocean: South East | collected 2011 | reverse complement strand
GTTATGAATAACCTCAGATACATAGAATCCTGTCGGTGTAGGCGTAGTACATACCGATGGATAAATACATGAACCATCGTCACAATTAGCTGAAGGATTATAATTAACTGCTATAGAGTCTGTACAACCAGCCCAACCTCCACATGAACCATCATCTACATTCGCTAATGGATTATAATTACAATAAGTTGGTCCTGTACATCCAAGCACTATGGCAATGCATGTACTATCATCAATATTAGCAAATGGATTAAAATTAAAAGCAGTGGAATCTGTACATCCAAGCACCATGGCAATGCATGTACTATCATCAATATTAGCAAATGGATTAAAATTAAAAGCAGTAGAATCTGTACATCCCATAATATTATATGTACACGAACCGTCTTCTATATTAGCATTAGAATTATAATTATTTGCTAAAGTATCTGTGCAACCTGGGTACAAGCACGATCCATCATATCCATTTACAATAGGGTTGAAATTACTAGCCATTGAATCTAAACATCCATATAAATATGTTGTAAAACAAGAATCATTATGAATACCAATATCAGCCCAATCATCTATATTTCTTACAAGCCATTCAGAATCAACAGCGTTCGTTCCAGAAGAATTTATCCAATTTGTATTACCTTGATTTACATTACATTTTCTAATTAATGTATAATCTTTAGTTGCCTCAGAAATACCAGCCACATCCCAACCAGAACCAATGTCTGGACCATCGGTACCAATAACATCAATAATTTGTCCATCTTTAACAAGAGCAATTGCGTCATCACCATTAAAGCTTGCTTGAGTCCAAGTTGTATCAGAATTATTTATAATATGTGGATTAACTGTGTTAGAAGTATGACAAACAACATAAACTTCATCAGTAGACAATATTCCAGATAAATTAAATGAGTACTCCGGCCAAGAACCTCCGTTAGTAATCTTCCATAATTCGAAATCATCTAGATTTATATCTTGACCACTTCCATTAAATATTTCTATATATTTGTTATAACCTGTACCTTCAGCATACTCTGAAAAATAAATGCTATATGTACAACTACTATCATTACATGTAGCATTAGAGTCATAATTTAAAGCATAAACATCAATACATCCAAAAACACAATATACACAAGAACCATCATCTATTGTAGCATTTGAATTATAATTTAACGCAGTAGAATCTGTACAACCATTAACAGTAATAATACAACTTCCGTCATCACAATTAGCAATTGGATTATAATTTAACGCTGTAGAATCTGTACACCCATAAACACAATAAACACAAGAACCATCATCTAATGTAGCATTTGAATTATAATTTGACGCAGTAGAATCTGTACAACCATTTATTGAGATAATTTGACAAGGAAATGTATGTTGACCAATATCAGACCAATCATTTTGAGACAAAACAATCCATTCAGAACTTAAAGAATCAACTCCTGCAGAAGAAGACCAATTAATATTTCCTTGAACAACATTACATTTTCTCACCAAAGTATGATCTTTTGTTGCATCTGATATACCAGCAACGCCCCATCCATTACCAGGATCTGGTCCATCTTCTCCAATAACATCAATTATTACACCATTTTTGACAAGTGCAATTGCATCATCCCCTGTCCAACTTGCTTGACTCCATGAAATATCACCAGAATTAATAATTATTGGGTTAACATTAGATGAAGTATGGTGAATTAAAAGAACATCTTGATTAGAAATTGTACCATTTAGATTTAATGTATATTCAGGCCACGAACCACCATTTGTAATCTTCCAGATCTCATAATCAGATAAATCAACATCAAGTCCTGTTCCATTATAAATCTCTATATATTTATTATAACCACTTCCTTCTCCATATTCTGAAATAAATAAATCTATAGCACTTAAATTAAAAGTACATGATCCATCATCAACAGAAGCCGTGGAATCATAATTTGAAGCTGTAGAATCTGTACATCCAAATACTGGAGGATGATGAGCAATAATAACACCTTTCATACCCATATTTACGTGCGGCTGGCAAACATAATAAAAAGTATGACAGTCATCTGGGACAAAAAAACCTGTAGCTCCAAAACCAAAATTAAATCCTCCATTATAAGTAGTTCCGTTAGAGATCCAAACGCTATCAGCTACCTCTACAGCATTATGATTTGAGGCCAAAACAAAATTAATTGTATCACCAACATCACAAACGATAGTATCAGGAACAAAATTCATACCTGAAGTAGTAATAGTATAAGATGTATAATTACAACTATCATTGTCTACATTAGCTAAAGAATCATAATTAACAGCTAAAGGATCAGTACATCCATATACATTAGGAATCCAAGCTGATATTGCAGAATTTAAAAGACCTTCAATTGTAGATGAAGTTTGTGCTGTAACACAAAAATTAGCACATATAGTAGTATAAGTACTATCTGGATATATTACATAGTAACCAGGAGTATAATATAATTGATAATTAATTAATGTTGGAGAAACATTATTTGCTATTGGAAAAGAAGCCCCATAATTAAATGCAAAATTTGCAATAGCTGAACTATCTGTAATAGAATTAACTTCCAAACCAATAAAGCGCGCAACATCAGTACCATTTGGTCCATTTAATTGATATGAAGCTTCAGTACCTGAAGCATGAGAAATACAATGACCGCATGTTACACTCATTATTTCTAAAACAACTACCTTCCCACTATCTAAATACTCATATAACGTATGAGTGCTTCCATTTATATCAGTGACCGTAAAATCAGGAGCATATCCAGATCCTGACAATAGCCCACTTTGTGCAATTAAAAAATTATAAGTAAACAGACTAATTAATAGTACAAATATTCTTTTCATAATTATATATTTTTTATTTTTTTAATTAAGTATTAATTTTTTACTCAACATCCCTTCTTTTGTTTTTAAATCTAAGAAGTAAACTCCCTTTGGTAAATACTGAAGATCTATCTGCTCTCTCACCTGTCCTACAGTATTTAATAATGTTTGAGAATAAACTATTTCTCCAAGTGAATTAGTTATTCTTATCAAGAAATCTTGATTTTTTTCTAGTGTGATATCTATATTTAATAATCCATAACTAGGATTAGGATATACAGATATTCTAGAGAAAATATTATTATTAAATCCAGATATACAAGAGTCAACATATACCCAAATATCTTCACTTACTGTACATCCATTCGAATCTTTAGCAGATAATAAATACAAAGTATCAATAGTAGGATTATCAACCAACCTATTATTAACCAAAATAATATTTCCATTTATATCAGACCACCAGTACGCATCAAATCCAACAGTTCCTTCTAATACAACAGTATCTCCAAGACATATTTCTGCAGGGCTAGGATAAGATTGAATTGCTAATAATGGAGACTGGTAAAAATCTAAAGTTGTATAAACAACACTATCACATCCAAAACTACTGAAACCTACAGTATCAACATAAGTTCCTGGTGTATCATATGTACTAGAACCTACTATAACACTATCTCCTTCACATATAAACTTCTTATTATTAGTTGCAAAAGGCATAATTTCAATATCATAAAAGAAATAATAATACTGTGTACTAAAATTACTATTTGCGCCAGTAATACTAAATGTTCCTATATCAAATGGATATGGTAAAGAATTTCCTGTTCCTGCATTTGAACGATATAAACCTGAATTACTAGCACTAACGCCTAATTGGTAATCATTTCCTACAGGCACCATAAAATTAAATATTAATGATTGCGCACCTGGATATACAATATGTGTTACTGCATCTAAAACAACTCCATTATTATCTCTTAATTCAAAAGTCACAGAGTTAGTATCCTCAGAATATACAGTTGCTGATTTAATTAAATTTGGAACACTTGAATTAATATTTAAATATCCATTATATCCACTAAAATCACCAGGAGCAGTAGATGTATCAGGTAGACCAGCAATAAATGTTGCGTAATTTGAACTTACTATGGTTAAATTAGTTAAGACAATACTATCGCAGCCATTAGATGAAATTAATGTGTCTTGGTAAGTACCATCATTATAATAAACACTTGACCCTACAGTAATACTATCTCCTAAACAAATACTTTGATTATTAACTGATGAACCTCCTAATATTGTATCTACAAATAGTATTGTTGTTACTATACTATCACATCCAAATTGAGTATATAAAGAATCTGTATACACTCCTGTTGAGTCATACATATTCCCTCCTATTACATATATTTCTCCACTACAAATAGTCTGATTGTTTGTATAGTTTGCATTTGGATATGCCATTAAATTAGTAAATACTAAACTATCACAACCAATAGAAGAAGTTAAACTATCAATATACAGACCTGTGGTTGTATACACATTACCAGCAATAACAACACTATCTCCATCACAAATTGAATAATTTGTTGGCTGAGAAGTTTGTCTTATCTCAATGTCATAATAAAAGTAATAATAATTACCTCCTGCACTAGAAGATGTTACAGAAGCAAGTGACCCAAAGTTATATGGATAACTAACACCTGAATTATTTCTGAACAATGCATTACTATTACCATTAACTCCTAATTGATAGTCAGTTCCGGGAGTCATTTGATAATTAAAATAAACTCTATGCCCACCAGGAATAACAGTAACTAATGTGTCAGACAAAACATTACCATTAAGATCTCTCACCTCAAACGTCTCTGTAACGGTATCTTCAGCATAAACAACCGCAGATATCAATTCACTAGATAAATAACAACTCATCTCTAAATATTGTGAACCAGAATAAAAACTACCACCTCCCACAGTATTATTTGGTATACCTCCATAAATTGGATTAAATTGAGAATAGATCGTTAAATATGTCGTAACGATACTATCGCAACCTATAGAACTTATTATTGTATCTACATAAATTCCTGATGTATTATAAACTGAATTTCCAACAATTAAACTATCTCCATAGCAAATTGTAATATTTTGATTAACAGGTGTTTGAACTGTTATATTTGTAGTAATAGTACTGTCACATCCAGATGAGTTAGTTAATACATCAACAAATGTTCCTGAAATACTATAAACTGAATTTCCAACTATCACACTATCTCCATCACAAATTGTAATATCGTTAATAACAGAATAAGCAGATGTATTTAAAACAGTCAAGTTCGTTGTAATAATACTATCACAACCATTGAACGCAAGTAAGGTATCATAATAAACTCCTGTTGAATCATATGTGTTATTTCCCACTATTATAGACAAACCACTACAAAGAGTATCTATAATTGAAGTATATGAATTTGTTGTACTATCACATACACATGTATTATGAAATCCAATATTTGTCCAATCATTTTGTGAAAAGACAATCCATTGTGAATTTACGGGGTCTGTCCCAGCAGCATTTAACCAAGAGGTATCACCGTGAAAAATAGGACATTTTCTAACAAGAGTATGATTTCTAGTAGCGGCGTTTGTTCCAGCAACATCCCAACCTTGTCCAGGATCACCATTCCAATTACCAATCCAATCAAGCAATTCATAAGATCCAGAAGAAGGATCACTAGCAATAGATGGCTCAATTCCATATACAAGAGCTATACCATCATCACCATTACTTAAAGAACCATAATCCATATCAGCCTCAGCAAGAATAAATGGATCAGCAGATGGATGAGCAACTACATACACATCATTAGGAAGTATTACAGCTCCAGAGTCAAAATCTACCCAATATTCATATACACCTATAGTTGTTGGAGAATTATTAACAATAGCAAAGGCATAGTTAGCTAAATCAACCGTATCAGAGGTTGGATTATACACTTCAAAATATTTATTGTTAGAACTTCCTTCAGCGTGTTCTGAGAAGAATAAGTTTTCAGATGGAGGCAATGGATAAACACATCCATCATCACAAGTTGCTAATGGATCATAATTAGTAGCCATTGAATCCATACATCCATAGTTATAAGTAATAGAAAAAGAATAGGTTAAAGTAATAACACATCCGACATCTTCGATATTTATAACATAATTTCCAGTATCTAAATTAGAAACTAAAAGGGAAGAATCTAATAATTGACCCGCATCATCATACCATCCAAAATTATAGCTTCCTGAACCTCCCATACCAGTAGTATCTATATGAGCATATCCAGTATTAAAATTATTTGGCATACATCCAGTATGCTCAACGAATAGATGTCCACCAATATCAAATAATGCAAAGGTGATACATGTAGAATCATATTGACAGCTTCCATCATCTATATTAGCCAATGGATCAAAATTTGTCGCATTAGAATCTGTACATCCATATGTAGCAATAGGATTAACAATAATAACTCCTTTCATACCCAATGACACGTGTGGCGTACATACATAATAGTATGTCTTTAATGTGTCTATTACAAAAGTACCTGATGGAGTACCTAATGGAAAATTAAATCCGTTGTTACTTAAAATACCATTATTAATCCATGTAGAATCTGAGACTTCAATAGCATTATGATAACCTCCAATATTAATAGTTATAGTGTCACCAATACTACATATCAAAGTGTCTGGAGAAAATGACATTCCTGAAACATTTATATTATGGTGTGTTTGTGAAAACAACTTTACACTAATTAATATTAAAAACAATAGTGATGACAATCTTTTTTTCATGTTATATTTTTTTTGTTTGTAAATATAAAAAACTAAATAAATTTCTAAAAATATATAAATAATTTTTAAATATTATTTTGCAAATGATACCGATCTAGTTTCTCTAATAACTGTTACTTTGACTTGGCCAGGATAGGTCATGTCATTCTGAATCTTTTCAGAAATCTGGAAAGACAATTTATTTGCTTCTAAGTCTGAAACCTTTTCACTCTCTACAACTACTCTTAACTCCCTACCAGCTTGAATTGCATATGATTTAATCACACCAGGATAAGACAGGGCTGTATCTTCTAATTCCTTAATTCTGTTAATATATGAATCTAATTGCTGTCTTCTCGCTCCAGGTCGAGCACCAGAAATAGCGTCACATACTTGAATTATTGGAGATATTAAAGAATTCATCTCGATCTCATCATGATGAGCGCCAATAGCATTACATACTTCAGGCTTTTCACCATATTTTTCAGCCAACTGCATCCCTAAAATAGCATGAGGAGTTTCTGAATTATCATCTGGAACTTTACCTATATCATGTAACAATCCAGCTCTTTTTGCTAATTTACTATCTAAACCTAATTCAGCAGCCATGGTAGCGCATAGATTTGCTGTTTCTCTAGAATGTTGTAATAAATTTTGACCGTATGAAGATCTATATCTCATTCTACCAACCATCCTAATCAATTCTGGATGTAATCCGTGTATACCTAAATCAATTATAGTTTTCTTACCTATTTCGATAATCTCATCATATATTTCTTTTTTAGTTTTCTTTACTACTTCTTCAATTCTTGCTGGATGAATTCTTCCATCTGTAACTAATTTATGAAGTGAAAGTCGAGCGATTTCTCTTCTAACAGAATCAAAACAAGATATTATAATAGCTTCTGGAGTATCATCAACAATAACATCTACTCCTGTAGCTGATTCTAATGCCCTTATATTTCTCCCCTCCCTACCAATTATTTTCCCCTTAATAGAATCTGATTCTATATTAAATACAGATACAGCATTATCAATTGAATTTTCAGTAGCTGTTCTTTGAATAGTTTGAATTACGATTTTTTTAGCTTCCTGTTTAGCAGTAAGTTTAGATTCTTCAATTATATTATGAACTATTGATAATGCTTCAGTTTTAGCCTCATCTCTTAATGCATCAATTAATGATTTTTTAGCTTCTTTAACGCTTAAATGAGAAATCTTTTCTAATTGTTCAATCTGCTTTTGTTTATTTTCATTTAGTTCTTTTTCTTTCTTTTCTAACAAATTTCTTTTATTAGACAATAGACTTTCATGTTGATTAACAGCTTTCTCTTTTATATTTAATTCTGATAAACGTTTATTAAGGTTGTTTTCTTTTTCTTTAATTCTATTTTGTAATTTATTTAAATTCCTGTTTTTATCACTAATTGATTTTTCATGAGCTGATTTCAATTCAAAAAACTTTTCCTTTGCTTGCAATATTTTTTCTTTCTTTATACTTTCTGCTTCCTTTTTAGCATCTTCTAAAATAATTTTACTTTTTCCAATATCTATTCTTTTAAATATAAAAAAAGTAACAATTATTCCTATAATGAATGAGAAAATTGCAATAATTATATTAATCATATCCATAATTTTTTATAAAAAAACCGCATTAGCAAAGTTAAATTCCAATTTAAATATATATAAAGGTGCCAATTGATATCGGAAGTCCACTGATCAATTATGATACCAAATAATGGTTGAGGCCTTTCCTGAAAAAATTGAGTCACACTCTAATTTAATAAGTGTTGAATTTAACAAATGTAACTAATGCGGATAAATTAATTTATCTTCTAAAATATTATATTACTCTTGACAAAACAGAATCTATCTCTAGTAATTTTAATTCTATATCTTTTAAATTTTTATTAGAATTATCATTAATTGACTCTAACTTTGTTGCAGTTTCTATTAAACACATTGCTAATAAATCCTGCCTATCTTTTATAGCATAATTAGTTTCGTAATGCTTTATTCTCTGTTCAATCTTTTTAACAGATTTTCGAATACTTTCTTCGGCATTTCTATTAATTGTCATAGGATAAGTCCTATTAGCTATATTAATTTTTATTTTTAATGACATATTTCTAATTGTTCAATAGTGCAATACACTTATCAATCTCACGCACATACTCATTTATCTTTTTCCTGCTTTCTTTATTTAAATTCTCTTCATGATCACCAACATTTTTGGTTATTCTCAACAGTTTTAACTTTTCTTTGATTTCTTTAATTTCATTTTCTTTATTAAGTATTTTTTTTTGAAAGAACTTGTTTTCATTAACAATCTTTTCATTTTCTTTAATTACTAGATTGTACATCTCTAATAATTTCTTTACTTTTAAATCGATATTTTTTACTACTTCTTCCATAAAAATTAATACAAAATTATATAAATTGTAACAATATTTAGTGAAAATTGATGTTATATTTGTAAAATTTAATTAATTAATTAATGAAACTTAAATATATTTTGTTCTTTTTTATGATAAACAATATATGTATATCACAAAATTATTCATCACCTTTTGACTTTCCTTTATTAATATCAGGAACATTTGGAGAGCTAAGAGATCACCATTTCCATACAGGTATTGACGTAAAAACAGGAGGAACAGAAGGAAAATCACTAAGATCTATTGAAGATGGTTACATTAGTAGAATTAAAGTGTCCACATGGGGATATGGAAAAGTGTTATACATAAACCATCCAAGTACAGGTCATACGTCTGTTTATGCACATATGCAAAATTTCAACAAAAAAATTGACAGTATCATACAAATAGAACAATACAAAAACGAAAGTTTTGAAATAAATTATTATCCAAAAAAAAATAGTATTTTAGTAAAAAAAGGAGAGGTCATCGGTCTTTCTGGAAACTCAGGTGGAAGTGGTGGACCTCATCTACATTTTGAAATAAGAGACAATAAAACTGGAAACCCAATAAATCCTCTATTTTTTGATTTTAATGTTGAAGATAATATAAACCCTATTCTAACAGAAATAAAAATATATAATCATGAAAACTCTTCTTTAAATGGAAATACTAATGATCTAAGAATCCCACTTATATTAGAAAGAAATGGTGTATATACACTTAAAAACTCTAATTTAACTGCTCATGGTAATATTTCATTTGGGATTAGCACTTTTGATAGACAAGATGGATCTCCAAATAATAAAAATGGTGTGTATTCAATAAAAATGTTTGTAGATAATAAATTAATTCACCATTTTGAAGCTGATGAACTTGTTTTTTCAGAAAAAAGATTTATCAATTCTCATATAGACTATGCAGAATATACTGACAATAATATTAGATTTAATAGATGCTACAGTGTGCCATACAACAAATTATCAAATTATAAAATCAATATAAATAAAGGTATAATTAATTTTTCAGACACGAACTTACATCAAATAAAATTTGAAGTTTCAGATATAGAGAATAACAAATCTATAATACAATTTGAAATACAATCTCAGACAAATTCTAACAAGAAAAAAACTTTCAACAAAAAAAATGTTTGTTTATATGATGAAGCAATGATTTATGAAAATGATGAATTTGAGGCTTATATTCCAGCTTATTCATTATATAATGATTGTAATTTTGAATATAAAGTTTCTGATAAAAAAAACACAACCCTATCGAAAATACATCACTTTATGAACAAAAACATTCCAATTCATAATGATATCGTAATCACAATAAAAGAAAAAATACCTAATGAATTAATAGATAAAAGTTATATTGGAATTTTAAGAGATAATGGAAATTACTCATACATAGGTAAAACATTTAAAAATGGGAGCTTTCATGCAAAAACAAAAGAATTTGGATCATTTACTATATTATCAGACACGTTAAAACCGATAATTTATGATTACAAATTAAATAATGAAAAAGTATCTGTAAAAATCACAGATAAAGAAAGTGGGATCTCTTTTTATAGAGGAGAAATTAATGGAAGATGGATATTAATGGAATATGATTATAAAACAAAATTATTAACTTTTTTTCTAAATGAAGAAAAATTAAAAAATGGAGAAAATAAATTAAAAATAATTGTTAGAGACAGGCTAAATAATGAAAGTATATTTACTAAAAGCTTCAACTTTACTAATTAATATTTTCAGAAACAAATTGCTTTAGATAATCTCTGATTTCATTACATACTCTTAGATAAACTTCAATAACTTCCGAACTTGAACCCTTAGCATTTGCAGGGTCATCAAAAGAATGATGAATCATATTAGTAGATGGAAAAAAAGGACATTTTTCTTTAGCATTATCACATACAGTCAATACAAAATCAAAATTATAATTTAGATATTCATCAATGTGATTTGAAGAATTATTAGAAATATCTATTCCAAATCTACTCATTACGTCTACAGCATATGGATTAACTTTTTCAGGGGATGTTCCAGCAGAATAAATCTCAATATCATGACTATTATTTGTCATATTTTTTAACCATCCCTCTGCCATTTGAGATCTACATGAGTTACCAGTACATAAAACAAGTATTTTTATCATTCTAGGACAATTTTCTTCTCAACAGAACCATCATCATAAATATAATACAGAGGAGTATTATATCCAAATTTAATTTCTCTTCCAAGTACGTCAACAATATTTATAAGTTTCTTATTATGGAATAATACATTTTCAGAAGATATAGTAGAGTGTTCATAAAATTCATATTCAGCTCTTTCTGGAGATAATAAAATTGCATCATCATTTTGAGTTCTAATATAAAATTTAATATTTGTTCCACTTGGATAAGGAATCAAAATTGAAAAAACACCATCACCAGCGTATAAATCTCCATTAATACCATCATCATTCATAACAAATGACTTAAATTTAGAATTATATTCAGAGTCAGTAATCATTAACTCAACAATATTAGCGTTAAATACATTTACCTCAACTACATTGTTGGTAATATTTACTCCAGAAATAATTGGAGGAGCTAATGAAATTTCGGGATGAGATAGTAAATATTGTTTCCTCTCTTGTACAGTTGACAATATACCTCCAAAACCCCAATTAAATGACCAAATAGGATTGTCTACATTATTATAAAAGTCATTCATTGAAAAAGCCTTGTTTATATCTTGATTAGCGGCAGAATAAGAAATACTATGCAGGTTCCTAACATTAGGACCAATAATACTAGTATCTAACGATTCATTTATAATTGTTCTCAAATGAGCTGTGTATATTTTTCTATAGTGCTGGTCATTTAACAATTTATATAATAACGGTCTTTCATCCCATGCCTGCGTATTTCCTCCAAGTTGAGGACCTTCAAAATAAACATCATATTGATAAATATTACTTGGATTCCAAAAATCCCAACCCATAATTGCTCCAGCAAAACTATTATCTAAATCCCAAGGTATCATTTGAAACAAACCATCTTCAGTTTGATATAAATAATAATTATGCATATAATAGGTGTTATAACAATCAAGATTGGAAATCACTTGATTAACAGCAAATGCCCAAAGTACCCTGTCAACATTAAGTATAGAGTCTATATTATTAAAATTATTATTTATTATTTTAATCAATCTAACTAACTCACCCCAACCGTTATCAGATTTCATATCGTAACTGTTATAATATAATGTTGAGTCATCACCCATATAAAATAAATTTGGAGGCATTGCTGATGGTGCATTAGCAGTGTCGCAAAATCTATCTATATTGTCACATTTAAATAAAGGGCCATTCTTTTCACCAAAATGTTTTTCTAAAAATTGTTTGTTAATTGATTCGTCGTTTACATACAAACCAATATAATTGTCTTCAACAAATAATCTAACTAAATTAGATTCACCTGTAGGTAAATATTTTCTATATACATTACTTGAAACAATTTGCTTAGCAAAAGTTGGATCCATCCAAGAATTTGCTAATTTTAATTTTTTATATGAGAGGAGTTTCTGACCAGACAAAAAATAATTCATATCAATATTATAAGGAACCTTTTGATTGTTGTCATTATTGGGAAGACAAAAAGTTGAATTACCCTTATATCTAATTCCAACACTATCAAAGACTATTCCATTTAATGTTAATTTAGCAGGTAATCGTTCATCAGGATTATAATACCATAAATTCACCAAATTATTATGATAATTCTGATCATAAAATTCAATATATATAGACCTTAGAGAATCTTCCTCGAATAAACCTCCAGGTAAGTCATACAGTAATTGTGGATTATATGTATTCTGAGAAAAAACAAAGACTGGTAATAAAAATAAAACATAAATTTTTCTCATAATAAATAAATTTAAAGCAAATATAATAAACAAAATAAAATACAGTTATCCAGTATGAACTAGAATATTTATATTTTTGCATTAATTATGTATAAACTGATACTAATTTCATTAATATCAATTCTTAGTATAGATACTATATCACAAACTATATCTGGTAGAGTTTTAGATGAAAATAAAAAACCATTACCAGGAACAAATATATTTGTTAAAAGTCTAGAAATAGGTAGCACAACAGATAATAATGGGGAATATTTCATAGAATTAGAGACAAATAAATCAATAGTAATTGAGTTCTCTTTCATTGGATACTCAAAAAAAAATATAAGAATACCAATGTTAAAAAAGAGTCAAAATTATACTCTAAATATAGAAATGAATCCAGAAGGAAAATTAATTAATGATATAATCATTGAAGATAAAAAAATCAGGAAACAATCTATTACAAATATCAAAACTCAACATGTAAATATCATCCCAAGTAGTAATGGAAGTGTAGAAACTATTCTAAAAACATTACCTGGAGTAAGTTCAGCTAATGAACTAAGCTCTCAATATTCAGTAAGAGGAGGTAATTTTGATGAAAACATGGTCTATATTAATGGAATTGAAGTTTATAGACCATTATTAATTAATTCTGGACAACAAGAAGGACTCAGTATTGTAAATTCCAAGATGGTAGAAAAAATATTATTCTCTTCAGGAGGTTATGAATCAAAATATGGAGATAAAATGTCATCTGTATTAGATATAAAATATAGAATTCCAAATAAAAACAAAGCATCAATAGACATTAGTATACTTGGAGGATCTAGTCATTTTGAAGGTATAGCATTAAATAATAAATTTTCCTATCTTTTTTCATCAAGATATAAAACAAATAGATACTTGTTAAATTCTATGGATGTTCGTGCAGAATACACACCTTCATTTTCAGATATTCAAACTTATCTAAATTATAAAAAAAATGAAAATTGGAGTTTTAGTTTTTTAGGAAATATATCTCAAAATAAATTTAGAATGATACCTAGTGATAGAGAAACTGAATTTGGAACATTGAATGAAGCATTAAAACTTAGAATTTATTTTGAAGGACAAGAATCAAATGTATACAATACATATTTCGGAGCTATAAACACATGCTTTAATCCAAATCTCAATACTGAATGGAATTTTACTACATCTACTTTCAAAACAATAGAATCTCAAAATTATGATATCCTTGGTGAATATTGGTTGTACGAATTAGATAATAATCTTGGTTCGGATAATTTTGGAGATGTACAATTTGATAGAGGAGTGGGAAAATATATTAATCATGCTAGAAACAGATTAAATATATCTGTAATAAATACCACAATTAATGGTCACTATATTTCTAAAAATGATGACAAATTAGAATGGGGAGCAAAGTATCAAATTGAATTAATAAATGATAAAATAAATGAATGGACATTAATTGATTCAGCAGGATTTACACTCCCACATCCTCTTGATAATATTGGTGGGATATCAGATACAAATCAGGAAATATTAATGTCTGAATCTTTAAGAACAAATCTCAATATAACAACAAATAGAATTTCATCTTATATACAATGGAATAAAGATATAGGTAATTTTAGCATCAATGGTGGTACTCGATTTTCTAGTTGGTCATACAATAATGAAAAACTAATTTCTCCTAGGATAAATATTGCCTATCTTCCGAATTGGAAGAAAGATATAATCTTTAGATTTTCTTCAGGAGTCTATTATCAATCTCCATTTTACAAAGAATTACGCAATCAAAATGGAATTCTAAATACTAATATAAAAAGTCAACGATCTATTCATTATGTAATTGGCTCAGATTATTTATTCTATTCTTGGGGAAGACCATTTAAATTTACAAGTGAATTATACTATAAAGATTTAGACAATCTTATCCCATATAAAATTGATAATGTCAATATTCAATATTTATCAGATAATATTTCAAAAGGCTATGCTACAGGCATAGATTTAAGAGTAAATGGAGAATTTGTTTCAGGACTAGAAAGTTGGGCTTCTATCTCAATAATGCAAACGAAAGAAGATATATTAGGAGATTCTTATATTGACGAAGAAACTGATAGATTAATCTATCCTGGATTTATACCAAGACCAACTGACCAGAGAGTTAATTTCTCTATATTTTTTCAAGATTATCTCCCAAAAAATCCTAATTATAAGATGCATCTGAATTTAATCTATGGAACAGGTCTTCCTTTTGGAGCCCCTAACGCAGAAAAATTTCAAGACATACTTAGAATGCCTTCATATAGAAGAGTAGATATTGGATTTTCTGCAATAATAAAATCTGAAGATAATACTAGTAAAATTAATATATTAAATAAATTAAAGCATGTATGGATATCTATGGAGGTATTTAATCTTTTAAATATTGATAATACAATATCTTATTTATGGGTTTCAGATATAAACGGCAGACAATATGCAGTACCAAACTATCTTACATCTAGACAATTAAATATTAAACTGAGTATTGGTATTTGAATTTAAATATACTTTTCACACCATCCATCACTTACTGGCTTTAACATACTAGAAATCTCATTTTTATTTTGAATAGTTAAATCATAAAATAAAGTATTATTGTTAACCTTATCCTTTAAATCAGATAATGGAATACATTCAATTATATCTTCTTTTAAGCAGAAGACATTCAATCTATTTAATAATATAATAGAATATTTCTTTTCTATTAGCTGAATTTGTCTTTGCAAACTATCTAATGAACAACCACCAACTCCATATTTTGAATCATCTAAAGCAATAATTATGAATCTATTAAATAATATCTTCAATGAACAAATTAATGGGTTATTATGGTGTTTCCAGTCACTTAAGAAAGATTCTATATCATTATGAATATTTTTTGATAAAGCTTGTGAAATTTCGGTTTCCGAACCATATACCCAAACTCTAGAATTATTAGAAATATTTTCAAAATCAATAAACATAATTATAAATTATCTGAGATTAATTCAGCAATATCCATAACCATAGTGGGACTTTGATCATCTATTGTTTTAACTCCATCTGATAACATTGTATTACAAAAAGGACATCCTGTAGCAACTACATCTGGTGATAAAGATAATGCTTCTTCTGTTCTGTTAATATTAATATCAATTCTTCCTGGTTCAGGTTCTTTAAACATTTGAGCACCACCAGCACCACAACAAAATGATAATCTTCTGCTTCTCTTCATCTCAATTATTTCAACTCCCAAATATTCAAGTAATTTCCTTGGTTCTTCATAAATATTGTTTCCTCTTCCAAGATAACATGGATCATGATATGTAATACGTTTACCTCTCAATTTATCCCCTACTGTTATTTTATTTTCTTTAATTAACTTAAGTATAAATTGAGTATGATGAAATACTTTAAAACAACCTCCTAATCCCTTGTATTCATTCTTTAATGTATTGTAAGAGTGTGGACATGCAGTTATAATTTTTTTAACATTATAAGAATTTAAAATTTCTATATTCATCATTGCTTGCATCTGAAAAAGAAACTCGTTTCCTGCTCTTTTTGCTGCATCACCAGAAGATGATTCCTCAGTACCTAAAACACCAAAACTAACATCAGCTTTATTTAATATCTTTACTAAAGACCTTGTAATTTTTTTAGCTCTATCATCAAAACTACCAGCACTTCCAACCCATAAAAGAAAATCAGGTTGAATCCCCTCTTGAACTAAATCAGACATCGTTTTTACATGTAATCTATCCATATAAATTAATTTTTAAAAACCTGTATAGTCATATCTTTTTCAACTAAATCTGTAAATTTACCATCAAATCTAGTAGCACGAACAATATGATTATCTACCCAATGATAATTACCTCCTCTTGGCTTACCCATTAACAACCCATGATATTTAAATCCATTAACATCCAACCAATGCTCCGTAACTTCTCTATGTTCTTCAGTTCTGGAAGTGAAAAAAGTAATATAATGTCCTTGATCAAACCAATTATTTAATGTTTCTAATGCATCTGGATAAAATTTAGCATGTATCATTCTCTCAGGTTCTTCATTTGGAATATCATCACAAATAGTGCCATCAATATCAATTAAATAATTTTTCACATCCTTAGGAAGAACAGGAGAAATATATTGCCCGTTATTTTTTTTATTTATTAATTTACTCATCTTTCCAATTTAATCTATCTGATGATGAAAACTGCCATGGAGCTCCATTATTTTCAATATTAGTAAACATCATATTTAATTCTGTAGGAGCTGAGGATTCTTCCATGACTCTGTATCTTCTTAAATCCATAATAATAGACAAAGGATCTAAATCTATTGGACAAGCATCAGTACAAGCATTACAAGAAGTACATGCCCATAACTCTTCATTTGTAATATAATCACCTAGTAGTGATTTTTGATCATCAATTCCTAGTCTTTTATTGTTACCAATTTCTGTAATTCTTTTTCTAGTATCCATTAATATTTTTCTAGGTGACAAAATTCGTCCAGTTTGATTTGCCGGACAATTTGAGGTACATCTTCCACACTCAGTACAACTATAAGCATTTAATAATTGCACCCAATTCAAATCATCAGCATCTTTTGCTCCAAATGCACCAACAGAATCATCGTCTTCAGTAACAGAATAAGGATCAGCATTTGGATCAATCATTAATTTAACTTCCTTAGTAACTGAGTCTAAATTATTAAATTGTCCTAATGGATTCAAATTAGCATAATAAGTACTAGGGAATGCGAAGAAAATATGTAAATGTTTAGAAATTAATACATAATTTAAAAATCCTAAGATTCCTATGATATGAAACCACCAACAAAATCTCTCAATAAATAGCAGACTGGTTGAAGATAAATCATCTATCAATGGAACAAAAAATTGACTAATAGGAAATGAACCTGCTTTTACATAATAATCATCTGTAATTTGTAATATACTGTCAGATGCATTCATCAGTAAAAATGCTGTCATAAGAAAAATCTCAAAAATAAGAATTAGATTAGCATCTGTTCTAGGCCAGGTAGTCATCTCCTTACTCCAAAATCTCTTGATTTTTATTATATTTCTCCTAATTAAGAAAATGACACATGAAAACAATACTAAAAATGCTAAAATTTCAAAAGATGCAATCAAAAAATTATACAATCCTAATGGAATAATATAAGACAAATATCTGTGTGTGCCAAATATACCATCAATAATTATTTCAATCACCTCAATATTGATAATCACAAAACCAATATAAATTATAATATGTAAAATCCCAGCTATTGGTCGTCTAACCATTTTAGATTGACCTAATGCAACTCTGATCATATTCTTCAATCTACCCAATTTATCTTTACCAAGATCTACATCTCTTCCTAATTTTATATTAGATATTATTTTTTTTAAATTTATTACAAATACAGATATAGAAATGATTAAAATAAATAAAAATATTAAATTTTGTAATTTCAATTCTCTTATTCTTTATTAAAAATCTTTTTTGGTGGGCTAATTAATGATATATTCAAATATCTTTCTGGATTTATTTTAATATCTTGCAGTAACTCTTCCAATTCTTTAGTAGCTTTCTTTAAATTTTGATATAAATCTTTATCATTAATTATTTGACTTAAAGATCCATCTCCAGAATTTATTTTTTTAGTAATATTATCAATGTTTTCTACTGTAGAATTAATATCAATTTTAGACAAAGTATCCGAAATCGAAGAAAAATTTTGAAGAATATTAACTACTTTTTCATTATTATTTTTAAGATCAGTTGAAATTTCAGAAAAATTTTCCATTGTATTATTAAAATTATCCTGATTTGATCTAATCATATTATCAATAATTTTCATAGTTTTAGACATAGTACTAAAAGTCTCATCTAAACTTTTCAAAGACATAGATAAATTATCTCTAGCATCTTTATTTAATACAGCTGTAACAACAGTCATTAAAGAATCTATAGAACCTATAAGTCCTTCAGTTTTATTTTTAAGGGGAAGGATTTGAGCATTAACTTCTTCTTGCAAGCTAACTTCTATGTCTGATTTTAAATTACCTCCAGGATTTACTTTGACAGATGAATCCCCTAAGATAATATTTATACCCTTTGTCCCCATTAGATCAAGACTTACTATTTTAGCTATACTATTTAATGGAATTTCAATAGGATTGTTAATAGTATAATCTACTTTAAGGTGATTCATTTTTTCAGGCTGAAAAGTAATCGTTGTGACAGCTCCTACTTTAAATCCTTTTAACATTACTGCATTACCAACTGCAAGACCAGAAACATCATCATAATAAGAATAAAAATTTCTGCCATTTTTCATGATATTTACTCCTTTTAAAAAATTTAAACCGAAATAAATTAAAGCTAATGTAATCAAGGAAACAAATCCTATTTTAATAGAAATATTATTTTTCATTTTTATATTTATTTTGCAAATTTAACGCTTCTTTAACACTTATTTGTTCTCCTTTGTAAAATGCTACAATAAATGCATCAGGAAAATCACCAGATCTACATTTAATTTTTAATTTATCCGCCATACTCTTATTAGAACCTGCTGATAAAAAATATTTATACGTTTCATCAACAAAAAATTCCTCAACATCTAATCCATAAAACATTTTTGAAGAAATAATAGATTTATAATGGCTGGAAATCTGAATCTTATATTCAATTTCATCATAAAATTCATAACTTTTAATATTTAAGTCATTAGAAATACCTTCATTAACATTTTTATAATTTTTAAATGCATTAAATATTGCAAACGCTATTTCTTCCTTACCATTTTCAGAATTCAAATAATCTTCTTCTTCCGGATTAGTTAAAAAACCAGTTTCAATTAATACAGATGGCATATTAACCCTACTAATTACATAAAATGGAGCTTGTTTAACCCCCCTACTGTTTCTGTTAGAGCTCAACACAAATTGTTTATCTATTTCTTGAGCAAAAGAAATACTTTGATCTAAATAAACATTTTGCATTAAACTAAAGACAATATAACTTTCTGGAGATTTAGGATCAAAACCATTATATCTTTCTTTATAATTATCCTCTAAATACATTACAGAATTTTCCCTGATTGCAACATCCATATTAGCCTTCAACTTACTCATACCCATAATGAAAACAGTTGATCCATTTGGTTCAGGATTACTAAATCCATCACAATGAATTGAAATAAATAAATCTGCATTTGAATTATTTGCTATTTCTGTTCTTTCCCATAATTCTAAAAAGACATCATCTTTTCTAGTATACACTATATCTATTTCTGGAAAATAATCTTCAATATACTTAGCTAATCTTAGTGTAATATCTAATGCAATATGTTTTTCGTATGTATTATATCTGTTAGTACCTAATGTTCCAGGATCTTTACCTCCATGACCAGCATCTAAAACAATTGTGTTAATTTTATTATCAACACTTTGTGAATACAAATAAATATTCATAAAAATTAGAAGAAAAGATAAATAAATGCGTTTAGTTCTAAATAGATGCATGTAATAGTTTTTATTTAATTTTGTCAAAACTAATGTATAATTATCATTACATACAAAAATAATATTTCAATTGAATAATTTTATACATATATATCTAACATTATTTTTCTTATTAACAGGATTTTTCAACAATTCTTTTGCTACAGATACTTTAAAGAATAATGGATTTTCTGATACAATATCAAATAATAAAATAGAATATAACATAATTAGAAAATGTGAAGATTCTATAATTCAAGATATAAAGAATAAAAAAATTTACTTGTATGGTAATGCGAGCGTTGACTATGGTGAAATAAATATTACTGCTAATTTGATAGTATTAAATTGGAATAATAATACCATACATGCAGTAGGAACTTTAGATAGCAACAATAACATAACAGGAAATCCCATTTTTTCTGATGGCAATGAAGAATTTAAAGCAACAGAAATAACATATAATATTAAAAGTAAAAAATGTATTATCAAAAAAATTATTACTCAAGAAGGAGACGGATATATTCATGGTGAAATTGTTAAAAAAGATGAGTCTAATATATTTTATTTAAAAAAAGGTGAGTACACCACATGTAATCATGAAAAACCACATTTTTCTATAAAATCAAATAAAATAAAAATTGAACCTAATAAACAAATTGTTACTGGACCAGCATACATGACTTTATTTAACATTCCTACACCATTATTTCTCCCTTTTGGATATTTTCCAACAAATGAAAATGAAAGTTCTGGTATTATTATTCCTTCTTATGGAGAAAATATAAACTTAGGATTTTTCTTAAAAGATGGAGGATATTACCTAGCATTAAATGATTATTTAGACTTATCAATAAAAGCTGATGTATACTCAAAAGGTAGCTGGACAACAAAGGGAATTCTCAGATATAAAAACAGATATAAATACAATGGAAGTTTTAATCTTAATTATGGAAATATTGTGACAAGTGAAATTGGATTTCCAAATTACAGATTACAAAGAGATTTCTTTGTAAAATGGAATCACAGGCAAGATCCTAAAGCAAGTCCATCAATATCATTTTCATCTAACGTAAATGCCGGAAGCAGTAGTTTTTACAGGAATAATACCTCATCAAATACTAATGAATATTTAAGTAATACATTTAACTCAAGTATTTCATTTTCAAAAAGATGGGAAGGTAGTCCATTTAATTTATCAACTAACTTAAATCATAATCAAAATACGCAAAGTAGAGTAGTAAATTTAATTTTACCAGATATTTCATTTAGTATGAATAAAATTTATCCATTCAGAAATTTAATTAAACGATCAAAAAATGATATATTATCAAATATTGGTATCCGCTATAATTTAAACAGTAAAAATCAATTTTCTGCAATCGATTCCCTTCTATTTAAGAAAAAGACATTAAATTCCATTAGAACTGGAGTTAGACATTCTATTCCTATTAATTTATCATTTAAATTACTCAAACATATTACAACTACTCAAAGCATTAATATTACTGAGAGATGGTATATTAATCAAATAGAAAAAAATTGGAATGGATCAGAAATAATGACTGATACAATTAATAAGTTTACTAGAGGGAGTGAATATAGTTTTTCAAGTACATTTAATACCAAAGTATATGGAATAGCTCAATTTAATAAAGGTAAAATTGCTGCTTTTAGACATGTAATATCTCCTAGCTTAAGTTTTACATATAATCCTTCTACACATAATAGTAATTTCGATATTTATAAAGACGTTCAAAAAGATTCTATCGGTAACATACAGACATATTCAATAATGGAAAATGGAATATATGGATCTCCTAGAAAAAATAGATCAGGAAATATATCGATGACATTAGGAAATATTTTTGGATTAAAAATTAGAAAATTAAACGACACTATAGAAGAGATTACTAAGATTAAATTAATTGAAAGTTTCAATATTAGCTCCTCATATAATATTTTCGCAGATTCATTTAATTTTAGTAAAATAAATATGAATATTAGAACTAAATTATTAAATAAAATAAATCTAAATTACACATGTAGTTACGACCCTTATATAATTGATAGTAATGGAAGAAGAGCAAAATATGAAATATTTGAAAATAATAGAATAGCTAGATTTAATAATTCAAATCTTTCTATTGGAATATCTATTAATGACAAATCTATTTTTAGAAAAGATAATGAAGATAAATCAGAGAATGAAAATAGAGATTTTTATAAAATACCATGGAACTTAAATATCAATTTTACTCAATCTAAGAATTCTCCATATAGTCTTGATTCAGAAAAAACATCAACCTCATCTGTAGGTTTTTCAGGAAACATAAAAATCACACCTAAATGGAAAATAGGGTTTAATTCTGGATATGATTTTACAAATAAAGATTTTTCATACACAAAAATTGATATATATAGAGACTTACATTGTTGGGAAATGCTATTTAATTGGATACCTACTGGATATCAAAAAAGCTACACAGTGACAATCAGAGTTAAAGCTCAAAGCTTGAAGGATTTGAAGATTGAAAGAAGAAAAGATTGGATAAATCCAAACTAAGAATATAACCAATTTTTAATTATTAACTTCCCTTCCTTTGTCATTACAGACTCTGGGTGAAATTGTAAACTTATGATGTCTAAATATTTATGATTAAGAGACATAATATAACCATCAATATTTTCAGAAGTTATCTCAAAACATTCTGGCAAATCTAATTTATTAGCTATCCATGAATGATAATGAGTAACCATAAACTTACTTGGTAAATTCAAAAAAATTTTACTCCTTTTTTTTATGAAATTTAATGAAACAACTCCATGTTTAACCTTCTCTAAATTAACCAAACTTCCTCCGAAAAACTCTACAATTGCCTGATGACCAAGACAAATACCTAAAATAGACTTTTTATCAAAATATTTATTTAGAAAATCAAAAATTTTCGGATGATCCTTTGGAAGTGACGGACCAGGAGATAAAATAACTTTATTATATAAATTAAAATCAATATAATCAATTTGATCATTCCTAATAACATCACATTCAACAAACTCATTTACATAATGAAATAAATTATATGTGAAAGAATCAAAATTATCAATAATAAGGACCCTCATTTAATTATATCTATTAAGTTCAGTTTCCAAATTTTTAATGATCATATCTATTCCTTCGTCGAAAGAAATTGTATGTCTCCAACCAAGTTTGTGTATCCTGGATACATCCAATAATTTTCTAGGTGTTCCATTCGGATATTTTTTATTATAATGTAATTTTCCATTAAAATTCATCTTAGATTTTATTAATTCAGCTACTCTACTAATTGAATACTCTACACCAGTACCAATATTTAAGAACTGAGAATCATTATAATTTTCCATTAGAAATATACATGCTAAAGCACAATCATCCACATGAAGAAACTCTCTAAAAGGAGTTCCATCACCCCAGATCTCAACATAATCTTCATTTAAACTTTTTGCATAATAAAACTTTCTCAAAAGAGCAGGTATTAAATGAGATTTTTCTAAATCATAATTATCTCCAGGACCATACAAATTTGTTGGCATTACAGATATAAAATTACAACCATATTGATGTCTATAAAATTCACACATTTTAAGACCAGATATTTTAGCTATAGCATAAGCCTCATTTGTAGGCTCTAATGAATCAGTTAATAAATACTCTTCTTTAATTGGCTGTGGACATATTTTAGGATAGATACATGAACTACCTAAGAACAATAACTTTTCTACACTATTTAAATATGATTGATGTATAACATTATTTTGTATCATTAAATTATCATACAAAAACTGAGCTTTATAACTATTATTTGCTAAAATACCACCAACTTTCGCTGCAGCTAAAAAAACATATTCTGGATTTTCATTTTTAAAAAATTCTTTAACTTTATTTGAATCTCTCAAATCTAATTCAGCAGAACATCTTAAAATTAAGTTGTTATATCCTGATTTTTTTAAAATTCTCACAATTGAAGATCCTACCATACCGTTATGACCAGCTACATAGATTTTAGATGATTTTTTCATTGAATCATGGTTTTTTAAAAAATTGATTTAACTTAGATAATGGCTTACGATATCTCAATAGAAAAGGAATATTTAAATTATTTAGATTCCAAGCTAAGACATCTTCTCTATTTCCTCTAATTCTACTATAGAGGTTATTATTACTAAAACCACCAGCTCTCATTTTTACTAAAATCTTAGGAAAATAATATACTGATACACAATTTTTATATAATAACCTCAATATCATCTCATAATCAGCAGAGCTTTTTAATCTGATAGAATATAAGCCATACATGTCATATACAGATTTTTTAACAAAAAAAGTTGGATGTGGGAGGGTCCATCCTTTTTTAATTTTATTTCTAGAAAAATTGTTAGATTTCCAATATCTTTTTACTTTATCTGTATTTTCAGTATCTACATATATTAGATCAGCATATAATGAATCTGTTTTTTCAGATTTAAATTTTTTAACAACATCAGAGATCACATGCTTGTCTGCGTAAAAATCATCAGAATTAAGAATTCCAATTACATCACCTGTTGCAGCTCTAATTCCTTTATTCATTGCATCATAAATTCCATCATCCTTTTCTGAAATAAAATAAGATATTTTTTTTTCATATGTATTAATAATGCTACATGTTTCATCAGTAGAACTGCCATCAATAATAATATATTCAATATCATTATAATCTTGAGAAAAAACACTGTCAATTGTCTGTCTTATAGTGCCTTCGCTATTAAATGACACAGTAATAATAGATATTTTCACTAAATTTTATTTAAAATATTAATTAAAGTACAATTACAAATTTATATATTATTTATTTTTAGATAACATTATCTCTCAACTATTATATCTTCCATTACTAAAATATCCATTTTAGTTCTAACAAAGCAATCAAGAGCATGTTCTGGCAAATTTACAATTGGTTCATTTTCATTAAAAGATGTATTCAATAGAATAGGAACACCAGTCTTTTTATAAAAAGAATTTATTAAATCATAAAATTTTGGAGATGATTTTTTATTAACAGTTTGTAATCTACCAGTACCATCAACATGCGTAACAGCAGGAATCTCACCATACTTTTCACTCTTAATTTTTAAAACTTTCTCCATAAAAGGAACCTCTTCAGGAAAATCAAAATAGTCACCAACAAAATCTTCAAGAATTGAAGGAGCAAAAGGTCTAAAACCTTCTCTTCTTTTAATTTTTGAATTTAACAATTCCTTCGCATCTTCTCTTCTAGGGTCAACCAAGATCGATCTATTACCTAAAGATCTAGGACCAAATTCTGCCCTACCTTGAAACCATCCAACAACTTTACCTTTAACTAATTGATCAGACACATAATCAATCATGTCATAATAATCTAATTTTTTATATGGAATATTATGCTGATCAATCGTTTTAATTATTTCATAATTATTAGATTTCTTCCCAAAAAAGGAAGTAATCATTTTTTTACCCCTTTTATTATTTAAAATATGATTATATAAATATAATGCAGAACCAATAGATGTTCCAGCATCATGACCAGCTGATGGAACATATATATTCTTGAATGGCGTATTTTGAATTATTTTTCCATTTAACACAGAATTTTGAGAGACACCACCAGCAAAACATAGAGAATCTATTTTTGTTCTATGGTAGATTTCATTAAGAATATTAAAAACTATTTTTTCTGTGAATAATTGAACTGATGAAGCAAAATCTATATGATGCTTTTTGATTTCTTCATTTGCATTTCTAGATCTAAAGAAAATTCTTTCCCATTCTTTAGTAAAAAGTCTTTCAACATTGGGACACCCATTCTCCCAATTCATAGAAACACCAGATCTGAAGTGTTTGAAAAATTTGGGGTTTAATTTAAAAAAACCATCTTTTGAAATTTTTACTAATGTAGATAACTGATCACAATATTTATCATCTCCATAAGATGACAATCCCATAATTTTATATTCATCACCAAATTTTTCGAACCCTAGAAATTGAGTAGCTGCAGTATAAAATAAACCTAATGAATGAGGATAATTTAAACAATTCATAACCTTTATTTTATTTCCTTTGCCAATTCCATACATAGTTGAGGTAAAATCACCAAATCCATCTATAGATAGAATAGCAGAATCTTTAAATTCAGAAGCAAAAAAAGCAGAAGCCATATGAGATCTATGATGTTCAATATTAAAAAATTTTGCATTTATTTTGTTAATTGGAATATTAAATTCTTCTGAAAATAATTTTTTGATTGAATTAACTTTAAAAAAATTATTAGTTCTATCAATAATAGTTGAAATATTCATTCTATATTTAATAGAATATAATATTTTTTTAAGAAAATTAGATTTAGGATCTCTAGATATAGTTATGTAATCGATATCATCTATAGATATTCCAGAATCTTCTAAACAAAACTTAATAGATTCAGATGGAAAACCAGCCCAATGTTTAATTCTCCTAAATCTTTCTTCTTCAACTGCACAAATAATTTCTCCATCTTTCAATAAAGAAGCTGAAGAATCACCATGAAAGGCATTTATTCCTAATATATACATTATCTCATTTCAATTAATTCTATAAATTGTTTAATGATAATCTTCCAATCAAAATTTAATCTCGCATAATTTTTGCAATTTTCTTCAGAAAAAGATTCAATTTTAAAATCTTTTAAAGCATTGAAAAAATCATTTATATTATTATTTACAAATATACCACAATTATGATTCTCAATATCTTTCCAAGGTGTTTTATTAGAAACAATTACTGGAGTTCCACATGCTAAAGATTCAGCAATTACAATTCCAAAACTCTCATACTGAGAACAAAGACAAAATACTGTTGAATTAATAAGAAGTTCTCTCTTTTGATTTAAATTTACTTGACCAATTAAAAAGACAGAATCATATAAATTAAGTTTTTTAATAAGGTACTGTAATTTTTTCTCTTGACCATCATCTGGACCGGCAATTATCATCTTTGAATTATTTTCATTTTTCACATACATAGAAAAAGATTTAATTAATATGTCAAATGATTTTATACTATGTAACCTTCCCATAGAGAAAAATAATTGAGAAACATTATCATACTTCTTACCAGTATATTTAAAAATTAATTCTCTGATATTTATATTGCTTTTTAACTGAAAAGAAGAAAAATCTATACCATCAGGTATAATAGAAACTTTTGCTTTTGAAAACTTTCTTAATATGTCTTCCTTCTCTAAATATGATGTAGCTTGCCAATTGATTAACCTATTAAATGGTTTAATTAAAATTGTTATCCATAATTTCTTGATTAACCTGTTTTTATATGATAATGTGTATTCAGATAAACTTCCTCTTGGACATAAAACAATTTTCTTTGATTGAATTATAGAAAAAATTAACGAAAAAAATACAGTATAATGATATAAATACTGAATGTAAATAATATCAGATTTTCGAATATCACTCCAAATACCAAAAATAAATGAAAAAGAAAAATAATTTATAATCTGCTCATTATAATATTTTACGAAAAGATTATTTTTCTTTTTAATAAATTGATTTGTTGTAACATCTAATTTAGTTTTTCCATTCGCATTAGTTGATGAAACATATACGTCAACATTTTCCTTAGATAAAAAATTTGACATATCCCAATTAGATGAGATTGGGCCACCATAAAAGGAAGCAGGGTAGAATGAAGAAGATACTAAACAAAGCCTCATTAGATAAAATTATAATGTTTAATCTTGTACCAAAAATACAAAATATTATCACCTCCCTTTATTATACATTTTAACTCACTCTTAGAAGCAAATTGGACTAAACTTCTACCAATAACAAGTGTGGAATTTACTGATGATGGTATAGAAGAGAATTGATTATGGTATCCACAATCACTAGCCCTATTGATTATACTTCTGCTAAATCGACCAAATGGATAACATAATTCCGTAATAGGAGCACTACAATATCTCTCTAGAATTTTTTTTGAATCGACCAAATTTCTTGTTAAATCATTATCATTTAATGAAGTCAATGGAACATGACATTTTGAATGAGACTGTATATTTATTAGAGGGTGATTAGATAATTTTATAATTTGGTTTTTTGTTAAAAAGTTTCTTTTTCCTATCATATCTGTAGAAATAAAGATTGTGACAGGTACTTATAATTCTTCAAGTAAATCTATATTTTCATAGATCCCCCTCCAACCGTCATCAAATGTAATTCTAATTTGATTTCTCTTATTAGTAATCTTATTTACTATTGTGAAACCATTCTCTCTAATAACATCTATATGTTCTTTAAATAAACAAATTGAAGTTGACATATGTGTATATATATTTGAATTATGTATGTCATGATAAAAAATAACTTTACTTTTATTTTCATAACACAATAATGAGAAACATTTAATTATAAAATTTTTAATTAATTTTACTCTAAAAATATTTTTTGAAGTAATAGTTTCTTTATTAGAATTTAATCTATGTATGATTTTATTATTTTCAACATAAAAAACCACTTTTTTTATTGATTTTTCATATAACGAATAATTCCAGTAATTTTTCATTAAATTAATTGCATTTTCAGAAAAATTCATTAATAAATTTTTGTCATTATATATTTTCAACATATTTTTCCCGAATTCATTCATATCCTTAGAAACAAAACCTGTATCTTTTTTATATATTAAATCATAACTAGATCCAACTGTTTCTAAACTTATTACGGGTAATCCAGAAGAAAGTGATTCATTGACAACTAAGCCCCATGGTTCAAATTGAGACGCTATAAGTAAACATGATGATGAGTTATAGGTATTGATCAAATCATCTCCAAATAATTTACCTTCAAATATGATATTATCATCTGAATATTTTTTTCTAAGATATCTTTCATGAAACCCACCACTTCCAACAATTTTTAGAAAACAAGGTAGATTTGAGAATTTAGCATTAAACTCATTAATTATTTGCTCGATATTCTTATGAGGAACTATCCTTCCTACATATAAAAATGTAAAGATATCAGGAAATTGCTTTTGAATGTTAAATTTAGAATTATTTACCATCATTGGAAGTAAAAAAATCCTCTCTTCATCCATTCCATATTTTCGAAATAACTCTTTATGAAAATTATTCCCTCCAGCAAGACCTAAAACATATTCTTTACTAAAAATAAAAAACAAATAAACATACTTAATGAATCTTAGTATTGGATTACTAATATTCCTATATTGTGTATCAGAATCAATTGCTAAGAATTTTTTATTTGAATAATCTCTAAAATTTAGAATATCAATCTCACGAAACCAGATTAATATGAAAGATAAAATAAATGGCAAATTATTATATCCATTAATAATAATCAAATCATATTTTTTAATGACATTATTTATAAAAACAACCTTCTGAAGAAAATTTAAATTGTCAAGAAAAACAGAAGTATTATTTCCTTCTCCGCTGTAAGATCTAGAATTAATAAACGCATAATCAAATTTACCTTTATATACATGATTAATTAGATCTTTAGTATAAGAAGCAGGCTCAACGAAATAACAAAAAGTTTTTACCTCCATATATTTTTCAAATATTTTTTTTTGACAGAATGAAATACCAATTTACTAATAATTTTAATTAATTTTCTCTTAAATTTAAATATATAAAATTCATAATAATTTCTAAAACTGTAAAATTCATACATATTTTTAATTTCTGGTCTAAAATTTTGCGTTTTATAATTATAAATTCCCCTACCAAAATTAAATGACGCTTTTTTATTTGATGTAATATGTTTGATAAAAATTGTATTATGATGGATATTAATCATAGGAAGATCATCAAATAAATCAATCCAAAAATAGTATGTATTATCAAAATAAAAAAATAAAGACATTGCTACTGTTTTCCCATTGATAGTTAATATGCTAATCCTAAGTTTTCCACTATCATATAGATCTTTTACTAAATCAAGAAGTTTATTATCAAAAAATCTATTTTCTCTAACATTTCTTAAAATCATAGATTTCCTTAATCTCAATATATCCTCTAACGGAAAGATATATTTATCAATAGAATAAATACATAATTGACTATCATATTTACTAATTATTCTTTTTAACCTTCTTTTCTGTCGATATACTAAATGAGTGAAGTTTTTAGGAAATTTTAATGTTTGATTTAATGTTATTTCAGAATATTCAATAGGAAGAATATAACTTAATAAATTTACTTTTTTTAATTTAAGTCTAATAAATGAATTTGATTTAACATTTTTTAAAGAAAACTTAAAAATATTCCTATTTTTTTTAAGAAAATCTAATACATAATTTTGAGTATTATCTAATGTTAATATATCACAAAAATCAGCATGTTTATCATTGATAAAATGTAATCTATTTTCTATAATCTCCAAAGGCCAAATTTCAATAATTTTATTGTCATCATCAAATAACACTAAAACATATATATTTGAAGACAATGAAGAATAATAACAATATTCAAAAGATTGGAAAACTGTATAAAAACCACTCATGAAAATCTTATTCCATTCTTCACGAATATATAACAAATCACTACTAGAATTAAATAATTTACACCTCATTACTATCCTTATATTTTGAATATGAAAGCATTGATAATGAAAACCAAAAAGTATAGTGTTGAATTCATTAATACCAGTAAACATAGTTTCATAAATAGAAGCTATTAGAGTGAAAATTATAACATATAAATAAACTCTTTGGAAACCTTTATATTTATTAAAAAAAATTATAAGATCCAAAGATTTTCTTATTATTATAAAGACTACAAAAGAACCTATAAAGAACCCATATTGCGTAAGTATTGCTAAATATCCATTATGAGCACCAACTAATCTATCTTTTATTGATTCAGAAACTAATGAATCATCAATAAATGCATATTTATCTAACCCATACCCAAGAAAAAACTTATTCTTTACAGATTCTAAAGCAAATTGCCATTGAATAATTCTATCAGAAAACAAACCCTGAGACAAAAATCTATCAATACTGCTTTCATAACTAATTAGAGAGAAAACTAAAAGAATTAATAATACTAAAGAAGAATAGAAAATATTTCTTTTAGAAAAACCATATTTTACTAAAAAGGCTATAACTATCGCCACAATTGAACTTCTGGATCCACTAGAAAAGCCAATTAATAATAATAAGAATAACTTCAAATAATACCAAAAGTCTTTAGAATTGGAATTTTTAAAAAACAAAAAAGCAAAACCAAACATAACTAATGATGATAACATATTAGGATTCCAAATAACTCCAGAATATCTACCGCTAATGAAGAAAGGGTCTAATATTAAACTAATTATTACTATGAAAAATATTACATTTATTAAAAGTCTAAAAAATCTTTCCTTATAATATTCATAATTATAATAGATTGATATACAGATTATTGAAAATTGAACTGTTCTAGCTAATAAATATTTAATTGCTTCAACATCATTAATATTATGAATAATTATAAAATAAATAAAATTTATACAATTAATAATTGTCAAGAAAAGAAACGACTTATGAAGTATTACATATTTGACTTGTTTTGGATTCAATATAATTAAAAAAGAAAACAAAAACATTATTATTAAAAATAGCTGATCAGCAAAATATCTAGTTTCTTTAATAGACATAAGAATAGTGTTGAAAAGTAAAATAACTATTCCATATTTTGAAAACCATTTAATCATCAGAAATAATTCTTTTTATAATAGATGGAATATTATCATTATAATCTAATTCAAACTCTAAAATATCTTCTTTATTCAATAACCTTTGTTTCAATTGGCCAGGAAAATAAATAGTAGGTACTTGTCCTAAGAAAGAAGACCACATACAAAAAGTACTTGATGAAGAAATTATGATTCTACAATTACTAAGTGCAATCATATCTGAAATTGCCGATCCAAAAAAAACTCGTGAACAATTATTAATTTTAAGGATTTCAATTAAATCAGATTCTTTACCATCAGAAAATATATATATTGGTAAATCACAAATCTTTCTAATTTTCTCAATCTGATTCACATACCATTTCAATGGAATTCTATGATTCCAAAAGCCTGATCTTAATTTATCTTCTTTATCGTCAGAAATAAAATCACCCATTCTTATATGTACAGCAATTGAGTTACAATTCATTTTATTTGGTTTATATAGATGATATGGATTAATAATCTTAAATAACTCATTTCTAATATACTCATATTCATTTATAAATTCTCCAAATAAACCTTCCATGCCTGAAAATATCTTTACATTATCTGTGAAATTTAATAAGTAAAACTTCTTAAAACCATCAACACCATCTTTACCAGTAAATAAATTAAAATAAAGTCTTGAATCCATTTCTCTCCTAAATAATGGACCCAATTTTAGATTTCTCCATGTGGTCTGAATTCTAGTTAAATTATGATCTCTAGAATATATTATTGATCTAGCCCAAGGAAACAATATATTTCAAAGACCAGCCCCTCCAATACGCATACCAGAACTTTCTAAAAAACCCAATGAAGAGAATGTATATTTAATATTATTATTTGTTTTACTCAAAATCTATTAATCATTTTTTATAAAAAAAATCAAAATTTATACCCGAATCTTATTATATCCTCATGATATATTTCATTAACTTTTATTACCATCTTATTATTATATACATCAGTATATTTTATCTTTGGATTAAAATTATGGTGATCTAATTTTATTTCTTCTTTAATAATACTCGATAAACATTTAATGTCATTATCCAAATTTTCAAATCGTAAAATATAATCTAAGTTAATATCACCTGAATCATCACATATAAATTCATATTGAGGAATAAAATGTACAATTTTATTTATAATATTTTTGTCAAGACCATTAATAACAAAATCTTCGAAATTATTATACTTGCTCAAATAATTTTCATATGACCTTCTATCATTATCATTTAATCCTCCTTTCTTCAAAAATTCATATGCGGAATGTAATCTATCCCAAGGATTTCTAACTACCGTGAATTTATAATAATCATTATAAAGTTCACCAAAAATATTCTTATAAAACCAAACTCTTCTATGACTTTCCAATGTAACATTACCGAAAATAGATCTTATTATAGAAACACCTGCTGTTTTGGGAATATGAAAAAAAATCATCCTTTTAATTCTAAAAGAATTTAATAATGTGCCATGTGTATATAACTTTTCAAAACTATTATTCGAAATCCTTCTCCTTTTAAAATTTCTAAATATTTTAATAAATCTATTCATTTAATCTTAAGAATTTAATAAAATCAGATACTGTATTTCTAATATCATAATTTTGATCCCAATCAAAAATAAATTTATTTTCAATAAAATAGTTGATTTTTTCAGATAATTCTAACTGATTAGATTTTGAAACTAACATCAAGTCATGAAATTGATTTGGTATTAACTCTGAAATTCCCTGATTCTTAACAGCTATAAATGGTGTGTTTGTAGCCCATGATTCTAAATATACACAACCTAATGCCTCATAATAGGACGGTAACACAAATAGGTCAATTTGATTGTAAAAATTGTTTAAATTTTCATGAAGGTAAATGCCCTCATAAATCACATGTGATTCTAATGAATGTTTAACAATATAATCTTGACAAAAACTTAATGTTGGACCTTCCCCTATTAATCTTAATTTAATTTTTTTTTCCTGAGACAACAAAATATGACATGCTTTAAGAAGAGTAATTTGATCCTTTATATCCCAAAAATTTGCAATACATCCAATAGTAAAATGATCTTTGAGAACTAATTCTTTTTTGTAAAATTTATTTTTATCAACGCCATTATACATGATATATTCTAATTTTGGATTATATCCTCTTATCTCTTTTAATTTTCTTAAAACCAAATTTGATACTCCAATATTTAAATCAGCAATATTCACAATAGAAATTGATTTTTTAATTAAAAATCTTCGGTAGATTTTTCGTAAAATATTAACCCTCCCGTTTTTTAATTGTAATACATCTAAACCATGATGATGTATTATTTTTTTAGAATTTATTTCACTGCAAAGATATGAAGAGGGATAAGTTACATGAGAGTGTACTATATAGATATTAACAATATTTTTCTTCTTTATAAAAGAATTAAATCTTGAAATATTAATTTTATTGAAAAATCCTGGAAATATAAAAAAAGGAAAATCAATAATTTTAAAAATTTTTACAGTAAATCCATTATAATTATAGTCATTTTCTTTAGTAAAGAAAGAATTTACTTTTATGATTATAAAATCAAAATTAGTTTTTTTTCTTAACTCATTTAATTGATCATATATATATATTCCTACAGAATTATTCTTTGAAGGAAAAAATGGTGTTATTACTAAATATGTTCTCTTATTTTTCAATTAAATTAGGATATATTTGATTAAAATCAGGGAAATTAGAAATCACAAAATCAATTGTTTTGCTTTCTAATTCCTGATAAAATTGAGATTCTTTTCCATCCCTGATAAATTCACCATGAAACGAACCATCTTTTGGACCATTTCCATATTGTTGATTCTCATTTAAAGACATTACTCTAATATTGTTTATTTTTGAAAACTCTACAGATTTATCAATAAATTTTTTATTAACTTCTAAGTCCAAAAATTCTACTATTTTTAATAATATTCTGTGAGGGTTTGAAATTATATCTGAATAATTAATGTTTAAATGAGCATACTTTACAGATTGAGTATAAAAATTAATCCAATCTTCAAGTTTATATCTAACATAAAAATTTATATCAAATAAAAGATCACGATATTTTTTATCATCACCAGAAAATGGAATTTCTCTATTTTTGTAAAAATAATATGATGAAATTAGAGTATCTAATGGATTTCTATGAATAAAAATTCTTTTATCAAATAATAAATATGGTTTTACAAAAATCTTATGAGTTCTATATATTATTGGATAACCTTTTTTATTATAAAAAGTAGTGCCCCTATCCATTACATTATTTTGTAATTCATTCAACTTATCAAAAGATATTGTTTTAGTTACATTAATATTATTTAATAAGTTTAAATAATTATAAATTAGAAACCTGACCCAAGTATTACCACTTTTTGGGAATCCATATATCAAAATTTTATTCTCATATTTATTCTTAAAGTATGATTCTATCTTTGTGTTTACTCTATACCAATAATATTTATCTCTTAAATACTTAATCATAATAAAGAATCAATCTCATTTTCCCAATATTTAATCATTAAATTCCAATCAAATATTTCTGATATTTTTACAGTCTGTGTAGAGTTTTGATAAAGCAAATTGGAATTTTTCTTTAACTTATCAATTAAATCTACTACTTCAGTAAATTCAGATAATAAAAAACCATTAACTCCTGAATCTATCCATTCATCAGCTCCATATGTATTATATAATATTGAGGGGATACCTAATGAAGCTGTTTCTAAAATTACTTTAGGAAATCCTTCAGATTTAGAAGGAAGAAAATGTAAATCTATTTTATTTAACAGATCTGATAATTGCAAATGATTTAAACTTCCATGAAAAAAAACATTTGAAGTTGAAATTTCTTTTAAATTAAATTCTTCAGGCCCACTCCCTACTACATGAAATTTTAGATCAGGAAACAACTTTGCTAAATTAATAAAATCATTTACATTTTTTCTTTTATTTAAGCTGCCAATAAAAATAATTTCATTGAGTTTATCTCTAAATCTAATAAACTTAAAATTACCTCTGTCAACTCCTAAAAACAAGGGGTGATCTTTTGTATTAACAGCACAAGTACTATTGTTAATTATATGAGTAGTGATACCATAAATATTTGGAAATAACCTAAAATAAGATTTTATTCTTGACAATGAACCAAAATTACTAATCATATTTTCTTTACTTTCATCGCACATATTTCCTTCAATTGTAGTAAAAATTTTTCTTTTTAACAACCTAGCTAGTAAAACAGCTAATTTAGGTGTAGATTGATGCTTTGGAAAATAGCAAATATCTGAAATTAAAACTCCAAGCAAAAAAGAAAAAAAATTAGAAGTTTTGTAAAATAATGGGGAAACCTTTATTATAAATACATCTTCAATTTTATCTAAATCTAAATTATTTCCTAAAGATAAACTTATAATCTTATACTTTTTTTTATCTAAATACTTTGATAGAGATCTACAGTTAAGATTCTGCGCATTAATAACATTCAAATACGCACCAAGAAAAATTTTCTGTCTTTTCATCTGAGTAAAGATATAAATTTTTTCTCATCATAATCTGAAATATATGTTTTAGCCCATTGTATATATTTTTTAGAAAAGTTTAAGTAATCTTTATTCATTTCTAATAATTTAATTTGAGTATCTAATTTGTAATCATTAGAAAACATTGAAAATTTTTCTGACAAGGAATTTAAAAAAATTGTTGGAACTCCACATAATGCTGCTTCAAAAGTTGAAGTTGAATATGATGTTAAATGTATTGAGCAAATCTTAAGACATTCTATAATATTATTAGGTGCAGTTTTTACATTTACTAAATTCATAATATCATCTAAATTAACTTCATTTTTAAATCTAGGATGATTTTTTAGATAAAAAGTAAAATCACCATAATTTACTATAAAGTTTTTTAATTCATTTAATAAAGTGATATTTTGTGTATATGTATGATCAGAAGTAAATTGCAATGTAACTAAAATTTTATTATTAGATTTTACATGAAAAATATCAAATTTAGTATTTGGAATTCCAATATAATAAATATTTTCACTAAAATAATTTGTTTTATCGCTTGAAACTAATAATTCATAGATGCCTTTTCCATTTACTATTAATTTAACATTATTATCTATTAGTTTAGGATCAGCAGCTTCATTAAGGAAATAATTTTCTTTCTTAGAATGAATAATTCCATGTTGTACATCATAAATATTAGATTCAGGAAACAAACCTCTGAAAAATTCTACCATAGATTGTGAAAGAACCACTATATTTCTAGTATGTAAACCACGTAAAATTGATTTAGATAAAAGACTGCCTATTTTTCTATCTGAAAATCTTAATTTTCTAAGAATTATTACTATATAAAATATAAAATCAAAGGGTTTATTCCTCCTAATAAACTTAGTTGATTTAGAAGGCTCTTCAAATATTAAATAATTTAGATTATATTTAACACAACTATTATATAAATGATCAAAATATAAATTCTCTCCATCATTACCTCTGTTAAAATGTTGGGGATAGTAAAAAATTACATCTGTCTTCTTTTTAAATAAAACAAATCTTATAAAGTATAGAATAGAATTTATAAAATAAAACATCTTTAGTAATTAAAATATGGATTTAAATTCTTAATTTTATTATTACAATATTCGATATCATCATCACTAAGTTCATCAATAAAACTTCCAATTTTTGCTCTCCTGACTTTTAACTGCTTTAGAGATGATCCAAAATAATTGGATCCATCTAATTTTTTGTTTAATTCTTTTTCTCTCATCTTTTCTGCAGATGACATTAGGTAAATTTTTTTAAGATCTTTAATATGAATATCTAGATTTAAAAAATCAGATATTTTTTCTAAGGTATTAACCCCATCTAAAACTAAATCCTCATATTTAACTAATTTAAATTCTATTGGTATCTCTCTCTTACTATGCCATAAATTATAAAAATAAATAATTCTATTAAATCCAATAATTTCATCTTTAACAAAATCAGAAAGAGAATTGAATTTGAATGGGTTCTTAGATCTTTGTGTAATTTGATAATAATGAGAAACAATAACATCCCTAGGATCTCTTACTAAAAAAATTACTCTTCCTCTCCTATATCTATTCCTTCCATTGTATTCAAATAATTCTTTTGGATCATTTCTGAAACCATTTTCAATTATTACTTCAGATGTGTCATGTTCATTATATATAAATTGATGATTGTTTTTATTCAAAAAACTAGCAGATTCTAACATCTGTTTTATCATATAATTAAGCCATGTTCTACCTGTTTTAGGAAAAGAAATTAAAAAATACTGTCCTTTTGGATAATAAAAAGAATGTATGAAATCCTTAATATTTTTATACATTAACATTTTCTGACAATATAATATCTATAAATTCTCTTACGACACCTTCACCACCATTTTTATTTAATTTAATAATATTTGGGATAGAACTTATCTGATCAACAGCATTTTTAGGACATGCAGGGAAACCTACATTACATAATAATTTAAAACAATTAATGTCATCTCCAATATATGCAACTTCATCTAATGATATATTTTGATTTACACATAGTTCTTTAACAACCTTTAATTTATCTTTAACTCCATGAAAACTAAAATCTAAATTCAATTTTTTAGATCTTCTCTTATTAATCTCCATATCTTCAGAAGT
>MDTG01431251.1_pt1 | contig 39050 bp, 33 predicted proteins | sample 811421 | NCBI WGS metagenome assembly MDTG01 (sample SAMN05326645, study PRJNA326480) | marine metagenome | isolation source: seawater | place: Pacific Ocean: South East | collected 2011 | reverse complement strand
TTTGTAACGTTGGATACATCCCAACCAGAAATATCTTGATTGAAAGATGTTGCATTTAGAAATATAGACTCCATATTTGTAACGTTGGATACATCCCAACCAGAAATATTATCATTAAATGTTGTTTTATCTTTAAATAATTGGCTCATATTTGTTACTTGAGACACATCCCAATTATTTATAGGACCATAAGTTGCTGCTGCAGTTGTTGAATTTGTTGTCCATGCATTTACAGCAGTTACTAGAGGATTTCTTGTTTCAAAAATATATCTATTAACTCCCAGTGTAAATGTTTGATCAACATTAACGATTCCATCTGTAACTCTTATTATAATATTATGAGTACCCGTATTATTACTTGGAACACCTGAGAGTGTAGTACCATTCCAAGTTAAAAAATTTGGTTTTGTTACAATACTAAATGAAAGTGAATAATTTAAATCAACATCAATAGCAGTTGGTGTATAACTATATGTTGTATTATCAATAACTGAATTTAAAGGAGTACTTGTAAAAACTGGAGGGTCATTAACATTATTGACAGTAATCGTAAACGATTGGTCAACATGAATAGCACCATCACTTGCCCTGATTGTAACAGTTGTGTTTCCTACGTTGTCATTTGTAGGTGTTCCAGAAAGTGTTGTTCCATCCCAGTTTAGCCATGCTGGTCCTATTTCGTTTTTATAATGAAGACTAATACTAATATTATTACCTATATCAACATCTGCGGCAGTTGGTGTGTAAGTATATAGAGAATCTTCGTCAATATATATTGTTGCGTTTGGTGTGGTTGTAAAAACTGGAGCATCATTTACATTATTGACGCTAATTACAAATGATTGGTCAACATGAATATCACCATCACTAACCCTTATTATGACATTTGTATTTCCTACGTTATCATTTGTAGGTGTTCCAGAAAGTGTTGTTCCATTCCAGTTTAGCCATGCTGGTCCTGTTTCGTTTTTATAATGAAGACTAAATGTTAGAGAATCACCTTCTTCATCACTGGCAGTAGGAGTATAACTATATAATGTATCTTCAGCAATAATTGCAGATGGAGTGCTTGTAAAAATAGGGCCATCATTTACAGCATTAACACTAATTATAAATGATTGATCAACATGAACAGTACCATCATTCACTCTTATTGTAACATTATGACTACCAATATCATTATTGGTAGGTATTCCATTGAGTTTTGTTCCATTCCAGTTTAACCAAGACGGTTTTGTTGGAACACTAAAGTTTAAAGTATCATTTGTATCAATATCACTTGCAGTGGGTGTATAATTATATTCAGAATCTTCATCAATAATTGCGGAAGGAGTACTTGTAAATGTGGGTGGACTGTTTGTAGAAATGACTTCTATGGTAAAATGAATATTGCCAGATCTTTGTGGTGAACCATTATCGGTTACTCTTAAATGTATTGAATAAGTACCAATTTGTGAATAATTAGGAGAGCCTTGAAGAGTAGTTCCATCCCAAGTAAGCCAAGAATTTGTCAAATCAGTAACACTAATAATTGTAAGACTATCTCCAACGTCAATATCATTTACAGTTGGTGTGTAAGAATATGTTGGTTGATAAGCAATGTCGATAATTGCGGTTGGACTATTCGTAAAGGTTGGAGTATCATTAATATTATTGACAGTAATTGCAAAGGGTTGATTTCTTTCTCTGCTTCCTTCTATTGATTTTAATATAACACTGTGACTACCGACATAACTATTATCAGGAGTTCCAGAAAGTGTTTTGCCGTCCCAATTAAGCCATGAAGGTTTAAAAATAAGTGTTATTGGTATATCTTGTTGAAGACTACCTTTTGCAATTGGGGTATATGTATATGTTGCGTCTTGGTTTACAAACAGTGGTGGATTTGAAATAAAACGGGCATTCCACCTTCTCGACCATAAATTTCTGGATGGAACATTAAATTTTGAGACATTCAAACTATTTCGATGATTTACGATTGTACTTTCTATATCGGTATCAAAATTTGGAGAGGTTCTGAATACATTTTTAACACTTCTGAATGATTTATGTAGTTCAAATAAACGAGTATTTCTATTGGAAGAACTGTGAGAATGAAAAGTAGATTTAATATGATTAATAGAAGAAACAATTCCTGTCTTTTTATTTTTCAAAGTTATAATATTAGCTCCATTTGTGACAACATCACCTGCTGCATTTTCAATAATATTGGATATTATTGTTGAATTTGTGAAATCTATGTTTGGAGCTATTAATTTTTGTGAAATAGCTTTTCTAATTTTTTTTTGTATATTAGCACGCGACATACTGGAGTTTTCAGAAAGAACTGTTCTCATACCATCAGTTAGAGCTTCAATTTCAAGAATTTTTGAAGAATTTATGGTAGCATTCGTATCATCTACTTCAGTATCATATGGATTAATATCAATATCTGATATGCCAAAAGCTGATTCATACGACGCTTTAAGATTTTTATACGATGTTAAATTTAAATTTCCACTTTCTTTAAATCCTTCGACTAATACGGAAGATAATGGCGTAGCTTGTGCTATTAATCCCGTTTCGGAAGTTCCAATAGCTGTAAAATTTTCACCAATTTCAGATTGTTCACCTGTAAGTGTATCAAAGCCACTGGAGTCAATACAAGTAACTGATATTTCGAATACTTCGGCATTAATGGCATGTTGTGGTATATAAAAAGACCCATTAGAATCTGTTTTAACAATACCGTCATATAGCGAGTTACCATTATTTAGGTCAAGAAATTCAACATTCCAATTTTGTTTAGGACCACTACTTGCATTACCTTCGCCAAAACCAGTCATTTGTACATTCCAACCAATAACAAAATATAATACAATACCATCCTGATTGTAAAAATCGAGATTTGAAATTAGATTGCCTGGATCAGAAACAGATGTTCCAGATACTGGAGGTGTTGTACCTTGTATTAATTTTAGTCGCATACCATAAAATGAGTACATTTTGTCATCATCAACAAATATTAAGCTATCATTTGATGGTCCAATTAATGTATTCCAATAACCATATTCATCATTATTTGTGCCATCAGATGTAACAGTTTTGTTGAAATCATTACCGGATGAATTTTGAACATCATTAATAAAACTTATTGTGGGATCATTTCCAAAAAAAACTTCATTTAATCTAACATTATCTTGAACAAAATCAAGATTACTCATCTCCGAATCATCAAGTTTAAATATATTCTTCACACAAATACAAAAAACAATACCTCTAAGAAGATTTTGCGGTGATGTTTCAGTTAAGAAACTGGTATGAAGCATTGTGTTCTGATAATTTGGATTAAGAGGTATATAATTAGGTAAATTTAGATCATTACTTAAAATAAGGGATGCGTTATCACTCCATTCAATATCATCTATAGTTGATTTGGTCACAGTATCTGTTGTTCTATCTATCTCAATTTCTAAAAAGTTCATATTTCCAGCATTTTCAATTAGAAAATCTGCTTGTACATATTCAGGTGTTGAGAAATCATCTAAAACAATTGTATTTGGATTCAGATACGCCATTATTAAGGCTTTAATTTTAATGGATTGAAAATCAACGTAAACTAAATATCATCAAAATCGATTTCGCAAGATGCGTTGCTATCATTATCATCGTTTATACCATCTTCCTCATCGATTCTAATATTACCTGTAATTTCATTATAACTGATTAATGTTTTTGTTTCTTCGGAAGTGTATTTATGTATAATATCTGCTTTTTCATCTTGATAGTCTCTTAGAGACACTAAAACAGTATCACCGATACATATCCAAACCCGTTTATGCATTTTACCCCGAATATGCCCTAATCGTGTTCTTCCATCATAACATTTACATTCGCATCTTCCATTTCCGAGCATTTTAGTAATGAGAGCATATTCTTGTCCTTCTGTTTTGTAAATAATGTGTCGTTTATCCACCGTTTCATAATTTTTGGCTTTCTTAAAGTTTTTACCACCTTTACCTTTATTACGAACCATTATAATGATTAATTGTTTAAAGTTTAACCAATAATATTATCAAATTTTAAATACCTCTTGGTGGAGGTAAACCAGATGGTTGAGGATAATATGGAACATTACCTCTATAATTATAGACAGGGGGTGCATTCATATTTTGCATAGTGGGGTATGTGTATGTTTGTGGCACAGATGTTCTAATTGGTACTTCCGGTTGTGGCATATGTGGTGGTGTCATTTGAGGTGGTATTCTTGTAGATTGTGGAATAGCTGATAATTGAGATGTAACAATCCATTTCCCAAATTTAAAAAACATATCAATTACGAATATTGCGGCAATTCCCAAAGAAATGAAAATTATAACATCTGTCCATGTAGTTTGTTGAGATTCTCTATTGGGTTGAGTACATTTTTGTGAGAATTTCTCAAGTTTGTTAATCAATTGATCAATTTTCTTATCAAAATTTGATTCTAAAGTGGAGATGTATTTAGGACTACCATATGTATGTATATCACCCGAACTATCTTCAAGTTCATTTGTTTTCCATTGCTGTTCTGGAATAGCGCCACCTAATAAGGAACCACGTAATGGAGCGACTTCCACCATACCTTCATCATCTTGTACATCATTTGATTTATTTAACACCTCATTTTTAACTTTTTCATGACCGATTTCGTTGTTATTTATTACATGGTCATTTTTTTGATTAGAATTATAAGGTGCTCCCCATGCTTCTTCGTAAGAACAGAAAGACATTATAATATGGTATATTTAAAAAATGAAAAATAACTTTTTCATTTTCATACATTTGATATTTTTTTGTTGTGTTTGTATAAAATGGTAGAAATGAGTAAGGATGTATCTGAATTAATTATTGTTTTAACATTTGCACTATTAGTATTTTGTTGTATAGGGATTGACTATATTCCTAAAAATTTGACATCTGAAAGATTGAACAATCCGTTTGTTCGTTTAGCAGTTTTAGCGTCAATGGCTTTAGCCTTCTCTTATGATCATTATTTAGCAATATTGATTGGTTTTACATATTTATTGACAAAACATCAATTATTAATAAACAATGACATGAAATCATGTGGGTGTAATGATAGTCCTGTAGTAAAAAAGGATGTCAAGAAATTGATAAGTTTAAAGAAATCAGTAAAAGTACAAAAACCACCATTAAAAGATTCAGTTTTTGTAAAAGACAGTATTTTCAATAAAAAAGCAAATACCGAATTCACAAATGAGTTTCAATTTAAAGATGCTCAATCAAATACTGTGAATGATGAATCAATGAAAACAGAAATTCGCACATGGAATAACGGTTATGGAACCCAAGGTGGATTAATGTAAATTGAAATTATATAATTTAGTTTGGGTTACATACATTAGTTGTTAATGGCGCTGGAAAAGGGCCTCTAACGTTTTTACATCCTCTCGAAGGATATCCTCCACGAGGCCATGAATCATGATTGTCTTCAGGAATGATATGTTCTGGATTTTGAACTTCATTTGCGAGACATCCGACTAAAGGAATAAAACGGTTACGAGTAGATTCGGACATAGTACTCTTTGGAGCGTAAGAATATTCGAAGTCAAGACGAGGCTCTTTCCCAATCGCTCTACATCCTCCACCCATGAATGGTACAGTTAAAAAACCACTTTGTGGAAGTGATGTTTTGGAACCATGGTGTGTAAGAAGTGAATTGTATTTCAAAAACGAATCCTTGTCCACATGTTGACCATTTGGACCAACACAACCAAAACCATCGCGGTAATTAACAATTGGTGTTTGTAAAGCAAGTTGAGTTGTGGCAGTATGTTGTTTCATAAATGAATGATCGAAAGGCTTAACCATTTATCTTAATATATATATTATTTCTATATCTTCCTTTTGAGTGTTTGATAATGAATACCGTCGGCATAAATATATATATTTTGCTGTTTATTGATACATGTGTCAAAGTTATCTTTGTAATCGATAGGAATATATGTCCAAAAATTGCTTCTTGAATCCCAAATATGAATACACACTTTGAATATTGAAGCCAATAATTCAAATTCTTCTTGTTCTAACCAAAATTCTTGTTCTATATTTTTTTGATTTATTCCTCCTTTTATTCGTTCTAGGATTTGTGAATTCTTTGAATCTTTTGAATTCGATAATTTCTTATACAGCAATGTTCTTATTTTATCGGGTGTATCTCTCACAAGTTTGTAATATTTCAAGCTATATTTCTTTAAATTCATACTTTGAATGAAACTATGGTAACCACAATTACCATCCGCAGGTACATTTATTAATTCATAATTTTGCGAGTTGAACAATGGAAGTTCATTACTTGATTTTAGTATTGTTTTCTTATTGTTTTTAACAGGGAGTTTTTTCTTCAAAGTAGATACAATTGGATTTTCTGATACTGTTTCAATAGTTTTAATATTAACCGAATTATCAAACCAAAAATCGCCAATATGTTGTTTCCTGTCTATATTGCTTATGAAATCGTGTAATATTTTAGGATTATTAGAAAGCAATTCCGAATCTTCCGGCTTATTAAGAAGCGCTCTATATTTTTTTACATTCTCATAAGAGGGTTTTTGCTGAAAATCATAATCTATCACTTCAATAACTTTTGATAGTATTTGATTAAGATTTTTAGACTTACTCTTCTTTTTATTGATAATATAACACTTTTTAGTCTCTTTTCTATATTCACAATCATCTGAGTTCTTTGTTTTGTCGTTTGTAACTTTACACATTCTTCTATTTGTTTCTTTAAGCTCACAATATGTATCGGAACCACCTATTTTACCAACCATTAACAAATATATAATAATAAAAAACAACTAAAAAATCAGAAACAATAAAGCTGTGTAATTTTTTGTAGTATATATTATGAAGGAAGTATGTGTTATAGTATTGCTTCTAACAATCACATGTGTTGTATTTACATTACATAATTTAGGAAAGGAGTCATTTACCAACTCATCTGCCGAGTCATCATATGATCCAGACCAATTTTTAATGTTTAATGATGGCGAAAATGCAGCAGATGTTGTTGATGGTTATGGAACATTATCAATGAGTTCTCTTGCAATTAATGATGCTGATGGCTTATGGATGAATGGATTTGATAAGGGGAAATTCGATGGAATACAGCTTGTAAATTTAACCGCTAATATGGCAGATTATAAAACCATATCGTTAGTATATAATATAACTGAGGCAGGTCTAATGCGAGAAGACTGGAAAAGTCTAGCACTTGGTGGTTTTATGATGGGTAAGTCTCCACTACCTGAAAATGTACCAGGTAAAGAATTCTTGTCTGGACATAGTAATGAACCTTGGGCTGGGAAGGGAAACAATAATCCTAATATGGTATATCTAACAGACGCTGAATTTAGTAGAGACATGAGCGTGAAGGACGGCCTTTACCGTGATACATGGTGGGTGATGCCGATGACTCCCGGCGTCTCCCGCCGGAGTTTTGGAGTTGCTAGCGGACCAACAAGTATGGTAATAGGTAATCATTTGGTTGTTATGAAGATAAGTGTAATTGATTATAGAAGTACTACGAATCACAAATTAAGAGTAGAATTATGGTTTGATGATTTTTCAACACTTAATTCGGGTACATCATCAAATATGTTTGAAGTATCATTCTCAAAGATACATGATTCGCTAAATTTAAATGTTCAAAACGATGGAAATATAATACGTTTAAGCTGTAAAGTTAAGAAATATCAAAATGGTGCATTCATTGAAAATGTAGAAGAGATGGAGATGGATATGGGTTCTCCAGTATTCACAGATTTATCTAACAATGATGCACAAAATATATATCGTGTGATTTTAAGGCCAGGATATGAATGGCTATATGCAAGTGCCGGTTCTAATGGTTTAGGTATGATGAAAAGGCATTCTAAATTGCCAAAATTTGGAAGATTAGGACCGAATGTAGTAACTTATAGTATTGATGAAGTTGAAAATGTCGAGAGTTTTTATCTTAATGGTGGTTTAATACTTTCACGAAATATAATTGAAGGTGATACTCCTGCATTTAACAGAGGATTAGAGGGTTTTATTCTAAGTACAAAAGCTGGTGCAGATGGTGTTACAACTACTGATGGTCCAGAATACAACATAAATACTGGAAAAGAAGTATATTTAACTGGAATAAAATTATATACAAAAGCATTAAATGAAGCTGAAGTATTTTCTACATATTATGAATATTTAACTGATGCAGAAAAAGTAGAATTTTGTGACGATAAGTTTGAAGGAGAGATTAACGGATTAAAGGAGGAGAAGGAAGTTTTAGAAGATAGGATAGATGAATTAGAAGAAATACACGCAGATACAATACAATTACTGAATGCCGAATTGGATGATGCTAGACGTGAACGTGATTTAGTAGGAGGAGATACAATAAGAAGAAAAGTATTGGAATTAGATGGTTTGGAAACGGATGAGTATAGTTATAAAAGAAAGGTTGAATATTTAAGAAAGAAGAATGATAAGCAAAAAGAGACAAATAAAAGATTGAAAATATTGTTGTTAGTTGTTGGAACACTACTTATTATTGGTATGTTAATAGGTCTTATTAAGAAAGGTAAAGGAGGAAAATGGTTATCTGGAATAGCAGGCTATCTTGGGTATAGTTCTGGGACAAGAACCAGATACGATTATTTAGAAAATCAAGGTCCTACAGGCTTTCCGAGTATGTTAGGTAGATGGCAAAATTTAATTAAGGATAATTAAAGAGAAAAAAATAATGTTTATTCTGAAACAAGATGATTGGGTTAGAATAGAACGTTCTCCATATATTAATGGGCATTTCTATTTAAAGTTCAAAAACGCGGATGGTCGTATAATGACTCTTGGTTTTGGGTATGATGAACCATTTTTGGAGAATGATATAATTCTATCAAATCCGATTGTTGCTCAAACAAGGATGTTTTCGACGGCAATTGTTCCGGTTAGTAATAAATGGGTTGTTTATCATAATGATCATCCAAGAAATGGAAAAATGGTTCCAAATATGTATCATATAGTTACTAATTGGTTTAATGTTTCTTTAGAAACATCTCATATAGTAAATAAAATAATAAGTGGAGATGAAGAGGTGAATGGTTTATTTGAATTACCATTTTGTGTATTTACAGTAGAGAATTCATCAAATAGTTGTAGAACTATAGTAATTGATGTTATAAAGGATTCTTTGAATATAGGTGGTATAAAGATTTTAAAGAAATATTTTCATGGAAATCCAACTATGAATGATATAAAGGAGGGTTGTATAAGTTTTGAAGTACTAAATCGAAATGTAAAATTAAAGAAAAAACACCCATGTATGTGGGTATTTAACTCTGAGTGTTGTCAATCTGTAGTGATGGAAACACGAGTGTTAAGATGCCCAGTATGTTTATAAGATAAAAATTTATAATGTAGATTAATTACATGGCAAAGCTATTAACACAACATAATACAATGTCATTTGATAATTTTATAAATAGAGATATTCCAAGAATAATTTCAGACTCGCGAAATATAATTCGTGTATTAAAGAATAAAGAAAATAATGAGTATAAAACGAAGGTCAATTTTTATATTGGTGGAAGAAATGGTAAAAGAATCGTATATAAAATACCTAAGACAAATCCAAATGATTGTCGTTTGGATGGATTAACATATGAGGGAATTTTAGAAGTTGATGTTGAAATCGTTGTTAGTCATGGAAATAATGAAGTTAGTAATGTAGAGAAGATACAATTAGTTAAAATACCAACAATGCTTCATTCAGAATTTTGTTATTTAAGAAACAAGTCGGATAGTGAGTTATCAACTTTAGGTGAATCCCCATATGAAAGGGGTGGTTATTTTATTGTAAAAGGACTTGAAAAGCTGATTTTATCGCAAGAAGATCATGCAACAAATATAATCTATACGCGTATAGAGAGTGGAAGTGGAAATTTGATAGCAACAATAGACAGTAAATATGGTTCAAGTGCCCCAGAGAGATTTAGTATAGTTTATGATAAGAAATCGAAAACTATATTTGCAACCATACCATTTTTAAAGGGTTCTATACCGATAATAATATTGTTTAGGGCTCTTGGTTTAGAGACCGAGAGAGATATATTGGAGTCAATATGTGGGAGTGATTTGTCATCAAATATTGCAAAATTATTAGGAAATGAGATGATATTGAGTATTAATGAGGTAAATCAAATTTACACACAAGAGATGGCTTTGAAATGTTTGTCCATATTAACAAAAGTACAAGCCGATAGAAATAATACAAATCCTATGAAATGGAAGGGAAATCTACTATACATATTGAATAATCGCTTATTACCGCATGTCGGAACAAATATAGATGATTATATAGTATCTTTAAAGAACAAGTCGGCTTTTCTTGGTTACATGACGAGACATTTATTAACTACACAGTTAGGATTAAGAGAAATAACTGATCGAGACAGTTTGATTTATAAAAGGGTTCGTTTGCCAGGAGAGATAATGAATGATATGTTTCGCGATTTTTATGAGGAATATTTGAAAGGAATTAAAAACAAAACGGATAAATTAATTGAGTTAGATAGAAAAGCTATAATATCGGCAGAAACAATATTGAGTGATATATCTGAGTCGATTAACAATATATTGGATAATTCAGATTTTCAAAGAAGTATAAATACATCATTTATGGGTAGATGGGGAAAGAACCCTTCTTCTTCAAGGAATGAGGGTGTATTACAGGGGTATTTGAGGCATTCTTTTATGGAAGGTATGTCTCATTTAAGACGAGTACATTTACATTTACCAGATGGCCCAAATACGATGGAACAAAGGCGTTTACATAATTCACAATGGGGTTATTATTGTCCGGTTGAAACGCCCGACGGTAGTTCAATAGGGCAACACAAGCATTTGTGTCAAACATGTACTGTAAGTGTTGAATATGATACATTAGATTTAAGAGAATGGATAGAAACAGACAAGGGTTTTGAGAAGTTGAATTTAAAAAGTCTGAATCGCTACAATCCGAACATTCATAAAATTTTTATAAATGGAGATTGGATAGGGACCCATTCTAATCCGAAAGAATTTGTAAACAGATTTAGAAAGAAAAGGCAAAAAATAGAAGATAATGATGTTCATTGGTCTTATTCTTTAGCATGGATTATAAGAGATTCCGAAATAAGGATTTTGACTACAGCTGGAAGGATGATGCGCCCTTTAAGAATAAATGGAAAAGCAGAATTAAAGAATATTGAGTTATTAGGTTGTGAGCCACAATTACTTATTAAAAATGGTTGTGAATATATAGACCCAAGTGAGTCTGATACTATATTGATTGGTATGAGTGGTGAAGATAATGCAACGCATTATGAAATAACTAAGACAGCATCATTAGGTTTGACGGCATTAACATTACCATTTATAGAGCATAATCCTATAGCAAGGAATTTGTATGCTACACAACAATCAAGAGCGGCCGTTTCAGTTTATGCTTCAAATTTTAGATCAAGAATGGATCAAAAAGCATCTTTATTACATTATGGTCAAAGTCCTATCGTAAATACGGGTGTTGTAGAAAAATTGAACAATAATAAAGCACCATATGGAATAAATGTAATAGTTGCAATAGCAGCTTGTAGTGGATATAATCAGGAAGATGCTATAATAATTAATAAATCGGCTATTGAAAACGGATTATTTGTATCAAGTTATTATACCACACATTCATTGAGGGAAGAAGTCTCAATATCTTCTGATAAAAAGTTAAAAAAGAAAGACATACAGAACAATGTTGGGAATATATTTATAATAAATCCCAAAATGGCGAAACAAGATATACTAAATATACATTCTAATTGGGATTATACCTTATTGGACGATAATGGTATAATTAAGAAAGGTAGTCCAATAAATGAGAATACTGTATTAATTGGGGGATATATGATTGATTCTAAGGGTAATTGGATAGATAACAGCGTTGTAGCAAAGAATGCTCATAAGGGAGAATATGTAGAGAAGGTACATTTATCAAAATCAATACCGAGAATTGCTAAAGTATTAACGGGTGAAATAAGATTTCCAATAGTAGGTGATAAGTTTGCATCTAGAGCGGCACAAAAGGCTGTAATTGGTATAATTGTGCCTAAGGAAAATATGCCATATACAAAAGGGGGTGTTATACCCGATATAATATTTAATCCTCATTCTTTTCCTTCAAGAATGACGATAGGATATTTTTTAGAAATGTTAACAGGAAATATTGGATTAAAAACTGGAAGATTAATCGAAGTACCAAATTTTAATGGATTATCAGAACCACATGAGAATATAATGAGTGTTTTAACAAAAATGAAAGAAGACCCAAATTCCGAATATAAATTATATTCTGGTATATCTGGAAAGTTAGTATGTAGTGAGGCTTGTATGGGTCCAATATTTTATCAACGTTTGAAACAAATGGTTGCCGATAAAATATATGCGCGTGGTGAATATGGTCCAAAAGATGCTATAACCAAGCAGCCCGTAGGTGGTAGGGCTAGAGGAGGGGGTTTAAAAATTGGAACTATGGAATGTGATGCATTATTATCACATGGTATGAGTCAATTTGTGAAGGAGATTTTTTGGGATAAATCAGATTCTTATGAAATGTGTGTAGATAGTCAAAGTGGAAAAATAGTATCTCATAATCCAGACAGAGGTATATATCACGATGGTGATGTAAGAACTGTACAAGTACCATATGCATTTAAGCTTTTATTACAAGAAATTAGGTCAATGGGTGTGTCTTGTAATATAGGTGTGGAGGACTACGATACAGAATGTTGATTTGATATATTTTTATGATTGTTATTATATTTTAATATAGCATTATTAACTCTTTCGAGTATACATCTTTTAGACTCTTCATGGTCTCTAAAGTGTTTAATAGCTATTTCGTATGGAAACCATTTTATGTAGCCAATTTCGCGAGTTTGTGCTGTGTTATTTCTATCAAGATATGCGATACAATTCATATTTGCTTCACCTATAAAGAAAACATTACGATATCCAATTCCGTTAGTTCCAACATATCTTTCTTCAAATGGTAAAATATTACGAATGATTTCATAAGAAGAGCTATTCAGTCGTGTTTCTTCGTATAGTTCTCTACTTGCACAATCGAAAGGATCCTCAGATTGGTTTGGTCGACCTTTAGGGAATCCCCATTCGGGATGTCTATGTTTACATGGCATTGTTGAATTAAGAACTATAAATATGTCTCGTGATTTATAGAATTTTTGAGACACATATTCGTAGAATGCGCCGGTAGGTGAACGGCTTTTAGAATACAGGTCGCTCCATAATTCTTCATATGTTTTAGTAGCAATGGCCATTCTTTCATAATAGGTCATATTTTTGATCATAAATTTAAGATATTCCATATTTTTATCACTGTATTTTCCCAAAAGAAAGTCAACGAAACAATACGTTGATTTTCTACATACCATAAGATATTCCGGATAGTCATTTATAAATCTAACAAGTATAATTCCATAACTTCTTATGGAACGCCAGTTTTTTGAATCAGACATATTTGTCCCTAGTAGAGTCAGATTTAAATATGAATCTTAAGAAACACACTTTTTAATGTATTTCGAGCAAATACTCTTCTGGTGCTTCAATACAGTGTGATGAATTATGCCACCTTTTATTATTACCACCAATCAAATTGCGGATAAGATATACATGAACATTATCAGAAGTAGGATCGCCAACAACTATAAATTGATTGTTAATAGATATACTGTGTCCAAAAAGTTGGGCAGCATTCTTATCTCTAATACATGCGACAGGTTCAATATCAATTTTGTTATTATTTTTTAAGAATAGAAATGCGCTACCGACGAACTCATCATCATTCTTTCCAAAACCGGACACAACAACAAAATCATCATAAATGTCTACATCTCTTCCAAACAATGCTTTAGATGATTTTGATTTTGTGCGCAATGTATCACAATAAGTTGGTTTTTGTGATAATGTTGCAGGTATAAATCCAAGACTGGCGTCAAAGAATGCGGATGTATTATAAATACATGCTTTTCCTGAATTACCTTCAATGCCGGGAGAACCAATTATTAGTTGTTCTTCTGATAATTTAACTGAGAAACCGAAGCGATTGTCTCCCTCAATTCTGTGTGATAAAACATTCTCTGAGTCCCATGAATCATTAGTATGGAATAAATATACAGATCCGTTTGTTCTTTCCGAAGGTGAACCTATAGCAATAAATTGTTTTGAAAGAGAAACAGAAAATCCGAAATAAGAACATGTCGGACGAATTGATTGTCCGCCGTTATTAGAAAATGTTCCTGGAAGTAAAGTTCTAATTGATTGCCATTTTCCTGGTTTTATTTCTTTGAATATGGTTACAGAACCTACGCGCCATCCTTCTGTATTATCACCATGCGCACCAACAATGGCTATATCATCATTTATATCTACAGAACATCCAAAAAAACTCTTATGATTGGATACAGAGGGTAAAAGTTGATCTTTAAAATTCCATGAATTACCAAAATCAGTAGATTCATAAATATATGCTGCCCCAGTAGAAACAGAGTCTTCTGTTTTACGATGAGCACCAACAATTAAGCGTATTTCACTTGCCGAAACAGCTGATAGTTTACATGATATACCAAACCCATCATCAATATGACCATTCAAAGCATATACTGGTTCTGATGTATCAATTACATCTCTTTCACTTAATTTATATGTATGTATACATCCCTTTTTACCTAATGAGGGAGTGCCTACAACAAGCACATTATCTAAAATAGTTGTGGAACATCCAAATAAACGAGGGTTCATTATAATTCATAGTTATTTATTTTTTTGTGGAATCTGTAAAAAGATGAGAAATGTGTTTATTGATACCTAGAAATGTTAGTTTCGAGCCCGGCTTAAGATTAAGCAATTGCGACAGGGTTTTATCAAGAATAAATTCACGCTTATTCTTTTCATCTTGTAACTTCTTATCGCGCACATATTGCGAAATATTACGCAATACACCCTCCCGACTGGATACAGGCTTAGATAGCTTCATAAATTTAGCAAGTTCCTTTGCAATAGGCCTTGGCTTCTCTACCTTCTTTACCTTAGGCCTTTTCTTAGAAGAAAACTTCTCAAGAGATTTGAGAATAGCAGTTAGTTCAGTAATAGCGGTCTTAATTGAGGCAACCTTTTCCTCGGCATCAGCAAAAGTAGGCTTGTTATCGGCATCAGTTAAAGCAGACATGATATTATTATAAAAACTTCTTCTTATACTTAGAAAAAATAAAACTTAAAAAATGATTAATAAAATGATGTATGGAGAAAAGAGATATGGCGGAAAAAATGGTTCACTCTAAAAATTTGAGAGCAGTTATTGATTCTATGTTCTTGAGCGAAACATCTATGTTGGCAAAACATCAGTTAGATTCTTTCAATCATTTCATTCAGGTATTAATTAAAGATATTGTACAACAATATAATCCAGTCATTATTTATGGAACATTTAATGAAGAATTAGGTAAACATGAACAAGAGATTAAAATCTCTTTTGGCGATGTTGCATTTCATTCTCCAATGATTTATGAAAATGATGGTAGTATGGTACAAATGTCGCCTGAAATTGCGCGATTACGTAGTATGTCTTACAGTTCTAATCTACATGTAGATGTACTTGTTGAGACAACTTTGCGTTCTGGCGAAAAGCTTGAAGAAATTGAAGTTAAAAATAAAACATTTGAAAAAATTCTTGTTGGAAAAATTCCAATCATGGTAAAATCACGATACTGTAATGGTGATAATAGTGAAATTACAAAAAGAAATTGCCAAGTTGATCCAGGCGGGTACTTTATTATTACTGGTTCTGAGAAGGTTATTATTTCTCAAGAAAGACAAGCCGAAAACAAAGCGTTTTGTTTTCCGGTAAGTAGTGTATCTGGAACAAGATTCTCTCATTGTGTTGAGGTCAAATCAGTTCCACAAGAAGGATTTATGCCTGCAAAACCAGTTGTTCTTAAAATTGCGAGTAAAGCAAATGCAACCGGATTCTGTTTGTATGTACACTTCCAAGGATGCCGTAAAGAAATTCCACTTATGATTATATTTAAGGCTCTTGGCATTGAAAGTGACCGCATGGCATGTGATTATGTATTTGGGTTTAAAGAATCTTCCATTCGAACAACATTGATTGGAATGTTAAGAGCATCCATTGAAGAAGCAGAAGGAATCACCCAGCCAATGGCACTTGATTATATTGCTAAATATCTTCCCGTTCCAATGAGAATTAGGCAAGGGCAACCAGTATCGCCAGATATGCGGATTAAACATGTACGTCATGCATTGATTCATGACTTTCTACCCCATCTTGGTAATAATGCTGTTCAAAAGGCGTATTATCTTGGAATGATGGTTAAGAAACTATTGTTATATTACACAAAGCGTTCTGATGAAGATGATCGTGATAGTTTTGTGAATAAGCGGGTTGATACACCGGGAATTATGCTTGGAAATTTGTTTCGTCAGTCTTTCACAAGATTGATTAAAGATGCTACTTGTATTTTAAATCGTGAAATCAATGGCGGTGCTTGGAAGTTAACAAACAATTTTCACAATATTATTACCAACAATAATATTTATAAGATTTTGAAATCCAACATTATCGAAACGAATATGAAATATTCACTCGCTACTGGTAATTGGGGTGTTAAAAATACAACAATTAAGATTGGTGTGGCTCAAGTTCTTCAAAGATTGTCTTATTTAGGTACCTTATCGCACTTGCGACGTATTAATACTCCTATTGATAAAACAACTAAGATGACAAAGCCGCGCAAATTACACCCGAGTACGTATGGTTATATCTGTCCTGCAGAAACTCCTGAAGGTACATCAATTGGTATTGTTAAAAATATGGCATTGTCATGTAACATTACTATGGATGTATCTACCTCTCAAATTGAGAAATGTATCCGTGAATTTGATACTTTTCAACCAATTGAATCAAATATTCCGGGCTCTGCTATTTATATTAATGGCACGGTTATTGGAACAGTTGATGATATGATTAAATTATCAAAGCATTTGATACAACTAAGGCGCTCGGGAATCATACATACACATACGGGTATTGTGCCGATATATCAAGATTTAGAACTACACATTTATACAAGTGGTGGGCGTTTGGTTAGACCAGTCTTTATCGTTAAAAATGGTAATTTGGTATTCAATGAAAAACACATCCAGTTTATTTCAGAAAATAGACATTCTTGGAATGAATTAATTGTCGGCAATAAGGATTTCGAACCTGCAATTGAATATCTTGATGTTCAAGAAAGTGGTTGTTCGATGCTTTGTGAACATCCTAACAATGTTTATAAAAATCCTAGATATACTCATTGCGAAATTGATCCAAGTTTGTTACTTGGTATCTTGGCGTCTAATATTGTGTTTTCAAATCACAATCAATCTCCAAGAAATACTTATCAAAGTGCCATGGGTAAACAAGCTATGGGTATTTATGCTACCAATTTCCGTTATCGAATGGATATGGTATCTAATACATTGTGGTATCCTACGCAACCAGTTGTTATGACTCACAACTCAAAACACATGAATATGCGTCGTATTCCAAATGGTTCTACAGTTATTATTGCTGTCAGCAGCGATAAAGGATATAATCAAGAAGACTCTCTTATGTTTAATAAGTCTTCTATAGATAGGGGCTTGTTTCGTTCCAGCTTCTTTAGAACATATCATGTTGAAGAGCGTAAAAATCAATCAACTGGCGAAGAAGAACAATTCGCAAAACCAAATCCTAACAACACACTACAACTTAGACATTGTAGCTACGATGCTTTAAGTGAAGACGGTTTTCCTATTGAAGGAAAATATGTAAAGGGAGGAGATGCTATTGTTGGTAAAGTTGTTCCGATGTGTAATCGAAAGAAACAAACCACTACGGTATTTGATAAAGAATTTCGGGACAATAGTACTTACATTCGTAATAACGAAGATGGTATTGTTGATACGAAATATGTTTCTCGAAATAGTGATGGTTATTTGTTTTGCAAAGCCAAAATTCGTTCCGAACGTCGCCCAGGAATTGGTGACAAATTTAGTAGTACTTGTGGACAAAAGGGTACGATTGGAATGATTTATAAAGCAGAGGATATGCCCTATTCCAAAGACGGAGTTACTCCAGATATTATTATGAATCCGCATGCATTTCCCAGTAGAATGACATTCGGACAACTTCTTGAATCTTTACTTGGTATTGAATGTATTGATAAAGCAATGCATGGTGATGGAACACCATTTACAAACATATCAGTTGATGCTATCGCATCGCGACTTGAGAAGAGTGGATATGATAAATATGGCGAAAGTGAATTATACAGTGGTGAAACTGGTAAAAAACTTACTACTAAAATATTCATGGGACCAACGTTTTATCAAAGGCTTAAACACATGGTTGATGATAAATTTCACGCCAGATCTACTGGTCCAATGGTTCAAATGACTCGCCAACCGTCTGAAGGTAGGTCCAGAGATGGAGGCTTACGTATGGGAGAAATGGAAAGAGACTGTCTGTTATCACACGGTGTCTCTCAATTCCAGAAAGAAAAGTTTATGGAATTGTCGGACAACTTTACCGTATATACTAATTCAGAAGGGATGATGTGCTCTGTCAATAAAAAGTCAAACATTGTAAAGTCATTTACAAACAAAAAAACTGACGACAAGGGCACTATTTCTGAACATAGAATCCCATATGCTACCAAGTTATTCCTACACGAATTACAAACAATGGGTATCGCAGCACGTTTACAAGTTGTTGATGAAAATGAAACATGAACTAATTGTCCATTAAATCATTCATCAAATTACCACCCAATTCCCATCCAACTCTAAACACTATCGATTGGATGAAATACTGTAAAAATGGTAATATACCTATTACTATTAAAACAATACCTATGATTTGTTGATAATTCATCTGTTTTAAGAGGGGAGTATCCTTTTTATTGTATTTGTATAATAACATTATTCCTGTACCCGCCCAAACTAAAGTATATATCGCGATTATTGTCATAAAAACGATTATCCCCGCCATTGAACCAAAAGCCGCATAAAAATAATCTTCTAATTGATCGCCGTTTCTAGAAACCATATTATTTATCTTCCCTATTTTTTTTTCATTGTATATAATATATAATGAAAGGAGGAAAAGCTGAACGTACTTGGAGAGTTGTCGAAATCCGCAAGCCTGCCCAACACAATAAATCTGGAACCGCGAAAAAAACTGCATCGAATGATGATTCGTATTTACACAGTTCCACTCCCGCTGGAGCGGCTAGCAAAGCATTCCATGCTGCTTGCCGTGCAAAAAAAATTAAAGGACAATGTACATTCATTGTTACCGTTAGAGAATCCACTCAAGGTAGTTTAGGTAAACAATTCAGTTATGAATGCAAGAGAATTAAATTGGATAAACCTCTTGAACTTCCCGGAAGAACTATCGAATATGATATGTCAATCAAAGCATACAAAAAATAGATATCGAATATTTCTTCCTGTTACTTTATACTCATTTTCAAAAAATAGTGTAAGGATACCCTGATTAATAATAATAATGACATGAAGACTTCATCTAAACTATTTGGAGGCTCTCATATTTTACACTTATCATCTACTGAAGAAAAAAGAGATATTCTTAACCACTTACATATCAATACTAAACTGCAATTACCTGAAAAATCAAGGCAAATGAAGCTATTAAGTAATAACAATATTCCTATTCTTAAAAATGGTTACTACGCAATGGCTGTACCAGAAGATCTTGATATTTTCTTGTATTTCACAAAATACAAGGGGGTTAATAGATGCTTTCTAATATGTCGTCAGCTAGGAGCAGGTTATACACAGCCCAAAATTTTATTGCTTTTTCCAAACTGTACTGATTCAAGTATATACTCAGAAACATTGATTGAAGCAACCAGAGTTTATGCCACAGATAATCGTTTCGCTATTCTTATGACAGATATTCAATGGTTTAAAGGTGAAAAGGTATCTTCTAAAAATTTAATTGAAAGATTACAATACTTAGGAGAATTTATGAAGGATAACTTCAAAGAAGACCTAAATCAGTTCCCTTTTAGACTACAAATCACTACACCATACGAACATCTAAATCTATTAGAACAACGTCTATCTAATTTGCCATATAAAGTAAATCGTATTCTGTTTGTTCCACCATATAAAAAACAAAGTTCTATACTTTATTATCCACTAACTAAATCATAAACTCTCCAATTTAGATATTCTTTTATCTATTTGTTCCCCTATTTCATCACTATCTAAATGAATATTTTCAAATATTACATCATAATTTGAATGATATAACAGATCTTCAAACAATACACTATCTTTAAAAAAACAATTTTTTTGCTTCACTTTTACCGTTAAATAATAAGACCTTGATGCAGGATCAATTTGCGCAGTAGAAGCCGATAAACATTTCGGTATAATTAGATGTTTTCTGCTTTTTGGAAGCTTATTTTTTGTCGAATAATTTAATATTCTATCATCATTTATTACCCTTTTTATTAAATTATATTCGTGCAATATCGGTTGAATACATATCGTTTGTGGTATCGGATCAGTTTTTGATACGTCAATTGTTACATTATTTCCAAATAATCCTATGCTACATCCATTCAGATTTGTTGCTATTGTCTTTACAGTTATCTCAAGCTCATAACTTGAAAAATTTGCAAATATTACATTTGTTCCACTTGAACATTTTAACTTCTTAAACATCCTTCGCTTTAACAATGTACACGCTCCTAAATGTCTTAATGGTGAATTTGGAAAAATACACGGCATACATGAATTACGAAATCTATTCCGTTTTCGTGAATGATAATAATCCTTTAAAAAACTATATATAGTTGGGTCAATCGGTCTATACCAATCCAAATTATCATCATCCTCCTCATTATCATCAATATCTTCTATCTCTTCTTCCGAACTTTCATCCATTAGCTATTATCTAATTTTAATTAAGTTCTAATTCGTTAATCATAATCATATGTTTAAAACCATTATTCTTAGTTTTGCTTTAACAAATGCTTTATCGGGAATTAACCAACTTCATTACCCCAATATACGATGTACACATAAGGGAAATAAACCAAAAGCCCTTTTATTTGAAGGCGGTGGCACATTAGGAGTTATTTATGGTGGAGTTGTAAAACGATTAGAAGAATCAGGTATTACCAATAACGTTCATTTATATGCCGGAACATCCGTTGGTTCACACGCAGCAGCATTGTTGGCATTTGGATATACCGGTCAGGAGCTAATAGAAGCTATTAAAAATATGCCACTTAGAAGCTTTCTTGATGGAAGAAAAGGTCTTTTTCCAAGAATTATTCGATTAATCCGAAATTATGGATATTTTAGAGGAAAAACTACAGAAATTTACTTAGATAAATTATTTACTGACAAATATGGAATAGAAAAATGCTCTATGCAACAACTATATGATTTGACCGGTAATGAACTTAGAGTTGGTGTTTGTAATGTTATTACACGAAAATATGAAATGATAGATAGACATAGTCATCCTAATATGCCAGTTAGTATCGCTTGTAGAGCATCCTCTGCAGTTCCTTTATTCTTTGAACCTGTTTCTTGGCATAACGATATATATGTAGATGGCGGGCTTAATGCTAATCTTCCCGCAGATGCTTTCCCCAACACACCAGCTCTTGCCTGTAATTTAGTTAGTATTTATGACGATAACACCACTTTTTCATATAGACCCAGAAATTTACTTCAATATATTAGAGCGATTATTAATATCATCTTTTATGCTTCTCAGGAAAAACACGGAAGAATTGTAGAGGGCGGTGAAACAGACTGTATAGATATAGTATATCCACATCATGTAGGACCATATGATTTCAAAATGTCAGAACAACAAAAAGATGAACTTATTCAAGTCGGCATTAATGCTGTTGATAAATATCTTAATATAGTTTCGAACTCTTATTCAAAAAGAACTTTCGAACTTGACTTTTAATCCTCCTCCCAATAACAGTAGTTGTATTCTCGCCACGTGCGTTTGGTCCCGTAGTAGTCTACTTTATCCTCCGTTTCACCCAGCAATGTATCTCCCGTATGTGGTAGATTACCTTATGGGTAGAGAGGAGAACAATCATCGGAGAGGAGAACAATCATCGGAGAGAGCGTCGCCGGCGCCGCCGTTCCCAAAGCAAATCCAATTCCGAGCCGCATCGTAAGCTTCTTCATGTGTCTTACCGTAATTGCTGCCACGCATCTCCACATAACGGTTCTTTGCCATGTCAGTCCATCTATTCCTCAGGGTAGGGGGGAAGTACGGACCGGTGTACCCGTGTCTAGCGTTTATCTTGTTGATAAGGGTATTAATAGCGGACTCATTCATCAATTCGTTTACAATCATATCCTTACCTTCCTCAATAGTGGGTTCAGATGAACCACCCTCGGCGTTACATGAACCACCCTTTATACACTCACCATTATCCCACTTACACCAAATCTTCTCCCCCGTATTACTATCAACAACATGACGCTCGTTACACTTCTTCTCACCTTTGTCTTTTAAATATTCACACATTCGGCCATTATGACCCACATACTCAGACGTCTTGGCGACGTCGTTCTCAGCAGCCGGACAAAGTATTTCGTCGGAGTCGGGCGAGTCTTCGTCGGGCGAGTCGCCGCCGTCCTCAGAGCACTTCGGGGTCGTCGGGGTCGTCGGGGTATCCGGGGTCTCCGGGGTCTTCGGCGAAGGGCATGTGCTTCCTCCACTAGAGTAGCATTTATCTCCAAAACTTTCAACAGTTGAGCTGAAAACACACCATAATATTATTATTGATAGTAATATCAAAGCTGAGTAAGTTATACAGGTAACTGTCTTTATCATGGGGCTGATTTTCATTAATTTAATGAATATATTTTATAAGAGTAACATTTTTATTCTTCTTGTCCGCATTGTGTATTAGATTTTTCACATTCTCTTATTGAAGAATTGAATATACAATCATACATTTCACCATCTCCATCAATTACATAATGTTTGTTACAATCATCTGTATCAGTTTCTGCTTTACTACACTTGCGAATTTCTTCTCTGGCATTACAATTGTTATAAGCTGCAGGACGGTTTGCTTGATTACGCCAGTTATCTTCACTTGGTGGAGATGGAGGTGGAGATGGAGGAGATATATAAACTGGAGCAGCAGTTGGGGCAACAGTTGGGGCAACAGTGGGAGCAGCAGTGGGGGCAACTTGTACCACAGCTTGTGGTAATACTGGAGCCTGGGTTTGTATTATCGGTTGTGCAACAGGTTGTTGTACAACAGTAGGAGTACTACCACAACTTCTTCCAGCAATACGCTTCATTTCTTCTAAAGCTCTCATCGCTTTGTCAGCAGCAGTATCCGCCTTACCAGTATCACAATGCGCATCTAATAATTCTCTTTTTAAATCTTGTAAATTTACTTTAACATTCACAGGTATGTCTACAGGTGAAGGTTTTGCTTGAACAAGTCTTTTCATTATTGTATCGTTTTCCTTTTCATGAAACGATTCTGATATAGAACAAGTAGAAAAAAACATACAGATTAATACTATTGCTATAAGTCCTAAACAAAGATACTTAAACAATTTTTTTTGAAGTTTAGACATTGCTTTATACATTATTTAATTAATTATTTTATAAGAGGGTTTAACATTAGAAATTTTATAAAAATGAATAAGCATTCTGGAATAAATATACAGTAAGATGAAGTGGTGTATGTTAACAAAAGATGATGAATCTATAATTTCAGTAAATCGTATGAAAAGCACTTCTAAAGTATCGACAAGAGAGGATTGTATAAAATTTATACACAAAAAGAACCAAAATAAGGGTAAAATTCAATCAATTCAGTTAAAAGGTCCTTATAAAAGTAACAACCTATTAAAGTGGGTAGTTTATTATGAATTGCCTTTGAATAAAAATCATTTGAATACAGAATGGCAGCTGGTTTGTCCGGATGGTGGAGTTTTGAAAGTATACAATGGGGCTGTCTTAATTTATACGAAAGAAACATCAGAATCAAATGATACTTTTCCTTTAATTTTAGATACAGACGATATTGATATTCAATCGAGTTTAGATTGGAAAGTGAAGAAATCAATTGATATTTGTAATCTCAATTCAAAAGAAGAAATGGCCGAAGAAGACGAAGATGGAGATGAAGGTGAAGAAAATGTAAATGTATTGGATAATTCAGATGATGAAGAAGAATTGATTGATGATACGTTTGATATTCCAAACAATGGTAATATTAATATTGAGACGAATGTGATAGAACTAAAGGATGACCTGAAAACCAAGACAACCAATCTTAGTTATGAGAAATATGATTATGATTCGGATATAATACCACTACATCCAATGAAGGAAAAAATCAAACCTGTTCATTGCTGATATATGATTTGTGGCTGTCTATTAAAAATTGAGGAATGACTGGAGCAGTAGTATTAAGCATATCAAATCTCATTCTGGTTTGAGTACAAAATACATCGGCTTGAATACGGAACCTTTTGTTTTTAAATAACTCCGACTCAATAGATGTTTGTAATTCGCCATATCTGGCAGAATGATTGAAATGTCTTTCTTTTTTTGTTGCAAAATTAAAAAAAGAATCAACGCCACCAAGTATTGCAACAAGAACAAATGCTCCCATATTAACATATTTTATCCAAGTTGTATATGAGAAAACAGAAGAGATTGGTGCCATTATTGCAGGAATTATAATAGCAGGTAGTCCCCATCGTTTTCTCATATTTTTGTAATAATAACCGGATTTATCATGTAACATTTGTGAATATTTAATTTGTTTACTCCATGCCAGTATTAATTCCTCCCCTTTATGAGTCCACGGTTCTTCCAGCCTTCTGCTGTTATCTAATGATGAAACTTGTGATATAGAAGATTTACATATTGAATTTGAATTTGAATTTGAATTTGTTTCACATTCCGCCATGTGTGCGTGTTTTATAATATATGTTTAAAATATATGACATATTCTGACGAAAATAGAAATGCGGATCGTTATAATCTACGCGGAATTGAGAAACGCGATGAATTTGATGATGAACAAAAGGCAATACAAAGTCAGTTTGCTTCAAGACATTCCAGTCAACTTGATAAGGCCGCCGCCGCCGAAGGTGTTGACGGAGAATGGATTGAAGATAAAAACAAAGTTATTGAGTTAAATAGAGACATACGCATACGCCGCAAAAACTTTGACACCTATAAAAATGCTATAGAGGTTGAAAAAACACTCTACAATCGCGAGCGCCATACAACTATATTACTTGGCTGTATGAATGCTGCCGCTATAGGTGGATGTTTATATGTCTGGTTAATGTAAATTTATTTATCAGAAACACAATATCTATAAACGATATGTTCTCCGGCACTCATGCTTGGCCTGATAATTTTACACATTTCTCCAGGACGTAATCCTATAAACATAGCTACAGGGTCTGTATCAAATATTTTTGGTAAATTCTCCAAAGACTCAATATGTAAAGAATCAAGAAAGTCTTGTAAGTAAACTTCATATTCATCCTTAGTAATCCGAATATGTTGCGGTACACTCTTGTGTTTTGTACAATTATACATCAAATTACGAATTGGAAAGATTTGTATAAATACTTCATATTTATCACTTAATAATCTTATCGCCTCTTTAACACTTGGTGTCATCCCGTCCCTTACAAGAAATATTATTGTCAAATCTTTTGATTTCTCTGGAGACTCCAGCTTACTAATAATATCCTCGATTCTTTTTGTTAACTTTTTATGATTTGTTCGGGTCGAATCAACTTCATAATGAACTTGAATTAACTCCTTACCATTCTTAGACAAGTTAATTGACAATTTATCTAATTTGTCTGTACCTGTAAATGTGGTGAATGATGATATATTTGATATATCATATCCCCTATATTCTAACATTTCTGTTAATATACATCGTGTCTTATTCAGATAAGTCGATAGGTGTCTTTGTACAGACATCTTACTATTATATGATATATTTAGACATTATATTCATTTTTTTGAATACACAAGTTTTTTATATAATCTAAGTGTAATGGAACAAGTTTACCAAACTAATGTAGAAACATATATGAGCCGCGCTTTACCAGACATAGCATATTATATGGTATCCGGACTTGTAACCGGAACAATATTAGAAGCAGTTATGCCAAAATTTGATGATGAAAAAGATAATATTGCTTTATTTCTTGAAATATTTGCTCAAATTGCACTAATCGTTTTTACATTTATGCTCGTTAATTCAAAAGCAGGTGGTCGTAATGGATTTATTGTCTATGTCCTTGTACTTGTAGGATGCCAACCATCATTATTTGAAAAAATTGAAGCATTTAGAAAGGGTGTAGTTGGAAGTAGTAATACAGAAGAGGTTGTTGAAACTCCTGTATTAGAAACTACAGAAGAAAAAACAAAAACAGAAGAAACTGCTGGTGCCACATCAATCGATAATTTACCAAAAGCATAATTCTAATGTTTAATGATAGACCTGTATGTATAAATATATATTGCGTTCATCAAAAGAAATAACACTATAATATATATGCCGAAAAAGACCACATTAAAGTCTCGTAGAAATAAACGCAAATCTTCTCTCAAAACAAAATCGAGAAAAGGAGGCGCAGTATGGGATTTTCTCAAATCTAAGGAAAAACCAGAATCAAAAGAAGAACCAGAAGATGACTTAAAAAAGGTTGTAGCAGAGGAAATACCCCCTGTACCTGAACCAAAAACATTTAACCAACTTCAAGAACTATTCCCAGAAGGAATTCCATTAGATATTTTTAATATTGATATGGAGAAAATCCAAACATATAAAATGATGGAAAAAAAATTCGCTTCACTTCCTACTATGGATATTGATGGCGAACCCCTACGCACAAAACCTAAAGAAGAAGAACCTAAAGATGTTGTACTATCGGAAGATAAATCAGAAGAACCTACTACATCAAATGTTCCAACACCTCCTGATGAGGACAAACTATTCGTTTAAATATTAAATTTCTACATTATATGAATGAAAATAAAGATAGCTTATCAAATTTTATTGAATTAGCAAAAAAATATGGAATTAGCACAAACGGTTCAAGAAAACAAATAGCTGAACGGCTTAGCAGTTCAAGAGGTGTTTATTTATCTAAAACCGAAAAAAATTTGATATTACCTTATTTATCTGATAGTGTTAATAAGCGTATATTATTAGAACATAAAACCCGTAAAAGATTACCTAAAAGTTTTAAAATTTCCTGAATTTAGTCACCCTATATTATATTCTAATAATAATTTATATGAGCCTTTCTCAATATTTTGTTATGTCATTTACACTTTCTATTGGAAATTCGGATGAAGAATCAGAAACAGTTAATATTAGTTCAAATAATATTAAACTCAACAATAAGATTTATGAGTGCGGAACAATATCTTCTGAAAATATTCAAATGCAAAATACAGATATTTTAAAATTTAATGAAATGGATCTTAGTGTTGTTGGATTTTATGGAAATCAAATTACATTAATATCAGATAATAATGAAATGACTTTTTATTCAAAGGAAAAAACTGTTCAAGAGTCAAATGATTATTATATATTTCCTATTCAAAATGTGGAAATAATCCAAAATCATGATTCTAATGCTGAATTAATTGATATATATAATTCATGTTGTCGTAAGTCTTGTTTAAATATATATCGTCGCTATCCGAATATGGAATACGAGGAACCTGTATCTTATTTTAGTTGTTCTGAACTTATAGATATTATTGTTTCATTCGAAAAAATTGAAAGATTTAAAAATAAAGACAACAAAAATTGTACTTTTAAGAATCTTGTTCTTATCAATCCAGATGATGAAGTCCAAAACCATAAATATAAATGTGAATGGATTGAAACTGAAACTGAAAGTCAAAATAATATAGAAAAACAAGAAGATACTGAAGTCAAAATTGTTCTCCGTAAAATAGGAACTCAAGAATGGTATTCGTGGTTTTATAAAAAATATAAGTACTCAGACCAAGATACCGCGTCGGTAGATACGGAAATGGGTGAATGGCTGCTAAAAGCGCATTGGACAAATTAAAAAATCAAAATTCCATATAAGTTGACATTTTAATCATATTAACATGAGTCAACTATCACTTCAAATATGTAATTGTACTAATAAAACATTCATTCCCGAATATGAAAATTCCAGACTGCTATTTGTTGAACAACATCAATGTCTTGATACGTCAGATACGTATAATATAGATAATTCGTATTATAAACAAACTAAATTAAATCAAGATACGATTGTATATCTTGCATTAATTCCATTATTAGAAAATGATACTTTCAATATTGGAGATAAATTACATTTAAATACAGACGATTTTATGACAACTTATTACGATCGAAAAACCACTTTAGACAAAATCGATACCGGAGATCCAAGACAAAACTTATTTGAGATATATATACCCAAAGATACACAAGTTTATTTCGATAAACATTCATTTGAAAAGAATATAGTTTTACCACATTCAAGTATGTTTAAAGTTATTAATCTAAGGTTAGTATCTTTTTATGGTAGTTCTAGACTTAGTTATAGAGTCAATTTATGTGTTAATAATACAGTTAATTAGCACCTGCTAATGCTGCCGCTTCTTCCATTTCAAACACCTTCTCCTCTAATTCATTTATCTCAAATTCTGTTAGATTTTTCTTTTTCCTTCCTTCTTTAATTTTTTTCTTTAATTGTTTAAGCATTTTCTTGCGCTCCTTATCTGTAAGAGTTTTTTCTCTCTCCACTTTAATCTCATTACCATATGCATCAAATACTACTTCATCATCTCCAGCATTTGTGTCAGTTTTATCTTCAAATTTAGAAATTGATTCACCTTCTCTTCGCAAACGACCCTTTTCCATAATCCACTTTTCCTGTGTTACAGCATTCGTAAATTCGCGATTATGTGAAATAATGATAACGCCCCCTTTAAAATCATCAATCGCCTTTGTCAATGCACCCAATCCATCTCTATCGAGATAATTTGTAGGCTCGTCCATAATTATGATGTGAGGGTTCTGCCACATAGATGCTGCAAGAACTACTTTTACTTTAACACCGCCAGATAAAGATTTAATTAGCGTATGCGATGCTTGTTCTTTATCAATCCCAAAATTCTCAAGATGCTCCTCCACATCTTTCGCAGTTAGTGTTTTTGATGCAAGTCCCGCCGCTACGGCCTCTTTTTCATCATGACGTTGAACCAATTTTTTAGCACCCATGCGTAAAAGAAGTTCTCTACGGACCCACATCGTATTCTCAATTGGCTTATTCTTCCATTTTACTTCATATTCTCTTGTTTTTTGCTTCTTATTTTCTTTTCGGCTTAGAATAGCCTCTGGTTCTAATGCCTTCTTCGCTTCTTCAGGAGTTTCACATGGACGTAATTCTCCATCCTTATCTACGAAACATTTTAATACTTTTTCTTCTTCAACTTCTTGCGACGGATCTTTATTGATCATCTCAATACTTTCCTGATCTTCATTGCCAGCAAAACGCCACATAATATATTGAGATGGTGTCTTATGAATATGCTTTTCAAGATGATGAAAAGCATGCTGAGCAATATAAGCAATACGAAGGCCTGGCTGTTTTGTAATAACACCCTGAGTTGATTTCAATTCACCAATTAATAACTTAATCGCAGTCGATTTACCAGCACCATTCGCCCCAATAACTCCAACACGAGAAATTCGTGAACATTCAATCGCAATATCATACACTGTCGGTGTATCTCGTGTGGGATATTGAAATGTTACCTTATCCATTTTCAATAAAATCTTTGACATACTTTTTACATTTTCAAGTGGACCGGGTTCTGGAAATTTGAATTTCACAACATCACTCTTTAATTCAAAATAACCCTTCTTCTCGGGATATTTCTCTACAAAATCTTTTAATACTTGGCCCTTTTCACCGGTAAACATTCTCAATTTGCGATTCTGAAAATCAATCAAATGAGTACACATTTCATTCAAAAAAGATGTATCATGTGACGTAGTTATAATAGAACCCCCATTGTTCTTAAACTCACTTAGCCAATTCTTAATCCATGCAATATTTGTTACATCCAAATGACCAGTTGGTTCATCAAGCATAAGAATATCGGCATTCATTAGTGTCGCTGCACAAAGTTGCATCTTCATTTTCCAACCACCAGAGTATGTTGTTACACCCATTTCCATATCCGCAGCTCTGTCCTTACCAATATCTTTCTTTGCATTACCAAAACCAATATCTAACATTACTTTCTCAACTTGCTCTCGTGTTACAGGAGGCTGCATACAATACATTACGTTACAACAATGGACTACCCAATCTACACCACATAAATCAATATTCAAAATCGGAAAACCCTTATCATCCTCACCAACTTCCATCTCTTGAATCTCATGTTCCACAAAAATTGTTCTTAATTGGTCCTTTTTTGGAAAACCTTCAACTTGTTCATTCGCAATAGCTCTCATCAACGTTGTTTTACCACAATTATTTGGACCCAGAAGACCATAAAAACGATTTTGTTTCAAATGAAGCTTTGTATTATTAAGTAAAGTCAAAGCACCATATGCTAATGAAAATTCACCCTTATACAAATCCTTACCCTCTTCTGTATCTTCAAAATCATCCCCCTTAATTACAAATAACTCTTTTGAATAGTTAAACGCTTTATCACACTTCTCTTCGTTACCTGCGCCATATACTTTAAAAATTTCTTCCCAAATTGATTTATCAAAACACGCACTATTACACAAATTTGTTACCAACATCCATAAATTTTCACCACCATGCCCTTCCAATAATTCATTGAAATCACTCACGGTTTTTCTAAATGAAATATTCTCAGAACCTGCGCAAGAACTTTTTAATGTGTTCAAAGCACGCGCACTTACTTTACGAGCTTCTGGATCACTTATTGTTTCAGACAAATTAGACAAATTCTTACATAAAACTGAATAAAATGGCAAAATCTCTTTTGGATGTTCAATCAATTGACACATATTATCCACAATCACACAAGATAAACGCTTTGTTGCTGTATTCTTATCACGCAAACCTCGCAAAAGAATCGGCACTGTAATCGCAAGCGCAGGAGCCTCTACATTCTGCACAAATACACAACTTGCTAGCTCCTCTACACATGAATATATTTGATCAGGCTGCTTTAGACCCTTAAGAACAACTGGAATAAACTTCTTTAAATCATCATTACCACTACACCCAAGAAATAACTCCAATACTTCAGAAGAATATTTACGAACATTCGCACCACTATCGTTAATGTCATAAGATATCATTGGAATTAGCTTGGGCATACTTATTTTCATTTGTGTTGGGTTCTTTGTAACCAGCGTTTTCAATCCAAGATAAGCATACTCCTTTTGCGCCCTCTCATAATTCTCCAAAAATCCACTAAATATTTCAGCAATATTATGACTAATCCATGGATTAACACTATTTATTATCTTGTTTGTTACTGCCTCACCATACTTGTAATAATTCCTCTTTTGTTTTGAAGCATATATTTTGAAAATTACTTTCAAAAATTCTAGCCTCTCCAACTCTGATGTATTTACATTCCACCCTTCTGGTGGATTTGATGTAATTTTTTCTAATAAATTTCCTAAAATATCAATATCCGATTCATATCCAGAAAAATCGGAAAACACTTTGATAGGCATATTGTAATAATATTTACATATTCATATTCATTTAAGCATTGTCTTTTTGTCACATTTTCGATAATTTAAAAAAACGATTTAAAGCAAAAAATTTACTCATATTTTATGAATGTCATTAACTTTTCAGCTGGCCCGTGTCAATTATCAAAAGATTTGCTTAAATCTACACAAAATGATATATTGAATTACAAAAACACGGGTATTAGTATATATGAACTGTCTCATCACACAGATATGTGGAAGGATTTGTACTTTGAAACTGTTCATAACACATCTTTATTTTTAGAAGTACCCGATACACATCAATCATTCTTTATGAATGGCGGCGGCACACATCAATTCTCATCAATATGTTATAACTTATGTAATTCAAAATCAATTGTACAAGTATTAATTACTGGTTTTTGGAGCCAAAAAGCATCTAAAGAAATTGAAAAATTCTGTAAAGTTATTTATGTTTATAATGAAGCAGATTTAGTCGATTCTTCAGATATTTCATTCACATATTATTGTGAAAATGAAACAACCATTGGTTTCGAATTTCGCAATGGACTATCCTTCAATCCTAAATCACATTTTTTAGTCTGTGATATGTGCTCCATACTTGGTAGTAAATTTGTTGACATCTCCAAATATGGTATCATTTTCTCATCTCTATCTAAAAATCTTGGTGTATCCGGTTCAACACTTGTTATTGGTAGAAAAGATATACTTTCTAAACCAAAACTCATAAATCCACCCATCGTTATGGATTGGCAACCTTATATTCATCTTAAAGGACCCACGCCAACTATTATGTCAATATATATGACAAATATGAATATTAAAAGAATGATCATTCGAGGAGGTATTAGTTATTATAACTCTCTCACTTTTGCTAAAAGTCAATTATTCTATAATTTTATAGATCAAACAAAGGGCTTCTATATTAATGATATTCCAAACGAGCATCGAAGCAGAACCAATATTACGTTTACTGTTAAAAACTCCATTCATTTATCTAAACTTTTTTGCAAAACTGCTGCACAAAATAACTTTATTGGCACACAATATCATCCATCGAATCCAAATCAGGGTTGTAGAATATCATTATATAATGGATTAGAACTCAATGAAGTTAAAGAATTTATTCAATTCATGAAAACATTTCAAAATGAATTTAACTTTGATAATTTACAAAATACATCATTGTCAACCGCTGCTGACATTGTTACCACCACGCAACACATCTAACAACACATATCTTCACTCCGAGTCGCCATTATAATTCAAGTCTTGTTGCTAACTCAACCGCTCTTTCCTTAAAATCACTAAATACTGTTATCATTGCAAATGCTATTACAACACCCCCATTTATTTCCTTAGTTCTAAGATGATTATACCCATACCTACCATTAAATATATATGGTATACCACGCACAAAATGCCTTAAATAAAAAGACACTATTGAAATTGAACCCGCCTGAAAACATGTTTGTAAAAATAGTGTCAATGTTGATACCTTTTTTATAGGATATTTATCTGTTTGAAATATTGTCCTAAAAAATTTATTGAATAATGTAATAAATACCAACGAACCTATGAAATAATACATTCCTAATAATCCGATATCTAATATCTTTATGTTTCTTAACATCAAATTTTTTTTATTCATTAATACTTCAAATAAAATTTTTATAAGATAATACTCCAGCCGGGAATCGAACCCGAGGCTAATCGTTGGAAGCGATTAATGTTACCACTACACCACTGAAGCAAAGTTTTACTTGTTATGATACCTCAATTCGGGTATAATTATTCACATATCGTTTTTTAACATATTCAGACGCAAAAACAATATAAGGAAAACCTAACAATATTTTATTATAAAATGGAAACACGTTCTATGAGAAGAAGCAAGTATACTATGGAACAAATTGACAAGCTTGAACAATCTAACCAAGAATTGTTGGAAAAAAACATCAGTCTTCAGGAAACCAATTCGGTTCTTTCCCATGCACTATCCGTCGTCTCTAAATCGACGCATATTCCAACACAAATTTATACACTCCCAAATACACCTTCCCTTAAGGAAAAAATGCAGCTACGCCGTTCTGTAAGAGTCGCTCATTTCCGCCGACAACGTACAACCAGCATGGGCTAAATCTACACAAAACGTAAATTATGATTATATCCAGAATCATTATGAACTATTCCCTCTAATCTTATAACTTTACCCTCCTCCTCAGTTGGCTTTTCCAACTTTTTATAATACATATGTATCGCAACAGAAGGAATCTTTTGATGCCCATTATTCATTCGATATCTTACCGAATGTAAACTAACTTTCTTTGAAACATCAATAAATACAACCATCACCTTCCAATTAGAGGATTTGTACACAGGAACACTTGTAGGCAATGCCATCTCACCCCGCAAACGACTACGCGCAACCATTAGCGCATATCCTAAAATATTTGTCCCAATCCACGCACTTGGTGTATTACAGTCCACATGCGAGGTGTCAATACCTGTACCCCAGATTCTATCATTGCGTGTCATCTCCGCAAGCACATTATTTCCCGTTTTGTTAAGAACATTCCACAAAACAGGATTCTGAGCAAACTTCTGCGTAACAACTTCTATAGCTACCTCCAATACAACATTCGACCAGCGTTCCTGTACAAACGGCTTCACCTTTCTTCCCAGCATTTTACAGTCACGGGGATTCGTGTTACAACGCGAAATCTTTTCATAGCTTTCCCAGTCATTCATCACAGCAGCTTTACACGCCATTATTGCTTGTTCACCAAATTGTACCCGCACCGTAAGCTTTTTATCAGAGCAACACTTCGGTAATGTAAAGTCAAATGGACTATTGTAAAAGTTAGAAAAGCACCCATAGCTACTCGAATTGTGACCATAGAAAGGTATAACAGGTAGTGTCAGACCTTCACTTTCTATATTTCCCTTCCATAGAAATTTTAGCTCATGCGGGTTTTTACGAATCCTCAGTGAATTGCCAATAGCTACATCAGATACTTGTTTAATCCATTCTTCTCGTATGAATTTCGAAGGATTAGTATTATCTATAATAATACCTTTGTTAGACGGTTCATTGTATACCTTCATAAACTTTTTCATACTTTTCTTAAACGAACCAGTAGTATCATTGTTCATCACTTCCAAATTATACTCATCCCGCATCATTGAACTTAAAGTTGATTTTCCAGAACCTTGTGGACCAACCATTATGACTAACTTCTTCTTATCACTATCCATTTCTAATTCATTTTTCAACTCAGAAGGTATACTACAAATATTTACTATCTTTCTTGGATTATCTAATATGCCATCCTTCCAAACATCTAATCCATATAAATCGTTCTTCAAACTCTTCTTATTTGTACAAGCAATGTCTTTTACACAATCAAATGTATCGTTAAATACTTCTTCTGGTAACTTAAAACTTATTCCAATATTATTCGCGAAATATAAATCAGATATATTAAAATCCTTCTTTCGACCTGCAGCATCCCCACAATAATATATGATTTCTTTATCCACTATGCTTCGAAATAAGTCATACATACCTCTCATCGGTTTCCTATATTTGTCATCAGAAATTGCGTAAAAGAAGCTTATTGAATTATCTAAACTCTCCGAAAATAAATCCATTATACCTTGTACATTTTCATGACTCGTTTTCTTCTTCTCTATTCCATTTTGATTAGAAAATACTACAATATGGTTGCCATCTTCTATCATCTTTTTTAATCTTTCAATTACATTTGGTAAAGCAATACTACTATTCCTTCTTACTAAAGTGTCATCGAAATCATACGCATATACACAACCATCACATGATGGTATGTTTCCAATTCTATAATAACAAGTTTCCTTATTATTCCACATATTATTTCCTTTTATAGATTACAATAATTATAACGATTATTAATCATTTTTCTGAATTATGGTAATCTAAAAAATAAATATGGTTTAAAAACCCAATACTTAGATCACCTGTCCACTGAAATTTTTATTTCCACACAGCAAGTTCATTTGGAACAATAAAGGTTGCAGGATAGCTACCATCATTATTTACAAGATCTATGATATCTCCAGCACTGACTACATCTGGATTTGATGCCAATGTTCCATTGATTTTAAACGATGTAGGATCATAATATCCATATGTTGCATCGTTTACGTCAAGAATTAGTTGGTTATTATTTATTGAAAATACAAGTGCATGCCCTGAGCCAAGCGACCCAGTGTTAAATTTAAGATCATATCTAACAGAATTGTTTGCATAAGTACTTCTTATGTAACTATGTCCTGACGTCCCCCATCCGCCAGCTGTGAAAGAAATAGTGCTTGGTGGAGTTCCCGAAAAGCTTGAACCTCTTACAAAAGTGATGGAATATAACCCCATCACTGCTTGCATTTCTTGTATTTCTATCACATCACCCATGCTTACACTTATTGTGGTAGTAGCAGATGTCAAAGTCGTTTCTGAGTCTAAAGAACCATTTACATATACCTTGACACTATCATTGCTCTGCCATCCTGATAGGCAACCGTAAACTATTGTACATGTTCCATCTGTATCCGCTATACATTTAAAAGTAGCAGGGGTGTTATCTCCCGCATAATGCCAGAAATTTATTCCTCCGGCGTCTGCTGGGTAACCTGTTTTTTGCTGTTCGAAATATGAATTCGAGCTATTCCCCTGACTTCTACCATAATATGCTAATTCTGATATAGTTAGTCCATGTATACTATTAGTTGATAAAACCCATAAACGATAATATCTATATGTACCCGGATTCTGCATTCTGTATTCCTTAAAGGGCTCGCTTGATATCCCACCACCAGTATTTGTGTGAGCAATATCATCATTATTAATACCAGTTCTAGTATCAAGAATTGTCCAATTCACATCATCATCCGAACCCTCTATTCTCCAATCACGCGGTAATTGTTGTGCACGTTCAAGTGATTCACTTGAATTTGTCCCGCCACGAGCCCATATACGATAAATTTCAATATAATTTCTATTATTTCCTACATCAAATTTAATCCACTCATTCTGACCATAATTAGCCGTTGCTTGCCATCTGTCTTCATGTGTTACACTGTTATTAAAAGCATCTAATGCTGTACGGTCACTACCAATGTAACTACTTTCAGTTGCAATCCCTTGATCGCCACCAGTTCCGTTCATACCGCCACCTCCAATTATTGGTATTGCCGAACCTACTAAAAATTTTGGAAATACCGATGAAAACTTGCTAGTTAAGTCTGCTTGAGCATATTCAATTGTATGATCTACATAAGCAGAAAAATCAATATGAAATGGTGGTTCTGAATCCACTGCTCTAATGCGGACCCAAGCTAATGATGCACCATGAACACCATCGTCCATACAATTAATGAAAATTTTACCATATGCATCTGCCTCTATTATATCTGTAACCACTGGACTGGCATTAGTACCCATGAAAAAGGTATAACTCTGTGTTGTTGAACCGACAACATCAAATGACACATCACATTGCTGGTTCGTTACAGAATTATAACTATATAATTGGAATTGATATAATCCACCAGGACTTAAATTTTGAATCCACCAAGTTGAATAATCTTTTCTGTGCCATAATCCCCTTGCATAATTGGCAGCAAACCATAAATTATTTATGTTTAATACGTAACCATCTTCTAAATTAATTTTGATATTTGGATGATCTGTACCATTCGCACCACCTTCCCATCTAATAGTATTAGCGGTCAGGGCGAATTGTCCCGTAGCAACAAAATAAGTATTCATATACCCCCAGAAATTAGTAGTACTTAAATCAAAAGAAGAATACCATGATAAAGTATCATCATCGCCAATAGTTATATCATGAAAACCGATTCCTTTTGTGAAAGTATAAGTGCTTGTTCCATTATGGGTTGTGTAATAATCAATTAATTCTGTTAGTGATGATACAGATGTTGTTGCCCTGTATACAGCTGATGAAGCAACAGTATCCCCTGTAAGTGTAATTTTTACCATTCGTAAATTACCTGAAAAAAGATAACCAACAATTACAGTCCCGTCACTACTATCATATCCCCAATAACTAGGAGTAAAAAGCCCGTCTGAGCCATCCTGATTCCAACTCGGAATGACAAACTCACCAAAATTTGCCGGCAAATCATTCCCTGTTCCAAATAAATTTTGTGATGGACTTAACATAGCATTAGGAACAAATCTGTATTTATAATCAACATCTGAATTACTATTAAGATCAGCTCCTCTTCTAAAGGCTTCTAATTGAAATTTATCCCAATTTTCTATACCAGATACAGTAGAATACGGCCCTCCAGAATGATATTCAGTTCCATTTATATAATATTTAATTACATTGTTTATCTTATCGTGGCTGAGAACAATGTGTTTCCATCTTCCAATACTTGTGGATACGCCTGTAGCTCCATCCCATTGATTATCCGGTGGTTGTTGCACCTTATAGTTATTAGGGAGGGCGTAATTCACATCGTATTGGAACCAATTCAATATATCCGAACCATTCAAGAGTCTGGCTAGACCATAGTAATTAGTGCCATTACCAGCAACATTGCTAGTCTCCATTACATTCATTTTATGGTAAAAATCAATTGAAAATCTATCCATAGAGCTTATGTCAAATTCTACTGGAGGTTGACCTAGCATGTTGACAGAAGTATATGGTGATAGTACTTTTAATGTAAGTTTATGAGCGGATGTTAACCCTCCGACATAAGTTGATGTGCTCATTCTATAACGTACTTCAATTGATGCTTTGTCCTCGAATGTCCAACCACCATAAGTTGGTATTGTTTGACTGTGTTCAATACCATTAATAATATATGTAATTTTCCAATTTGTATTATCAATAAATTTAAACTTTAATGTGTGTTTTCTCCTAAATTGGTCCCATACTTCCTGTCTTCCAAACATACTGCTTGGCCAGTTCTCCGAAGCGAGTGAACGCCACCTTATTCTCGGATTACTATATACCTCTCCAATGCCACCGTGTTGAGGCGCATCGCTATACCACCACCATATAGGACCTCCATCCTGCACGAAATCAGCTGAAAAATTATTTTCAC
>MDTG01376330.1_pt1 | contig 39055 bp, 33 predicted proteins | sample 811421 | NCBI WGS metagenome assembly MDTG01 (sample SAMN05326645, study PRJNA326480) | marine metagenome | isolation source: seawater | place: Pacific Ocean: South East | collected 2011 | reverse complement strand
TTATTCAATAATTTTACTTTAAAAATATCGTGAGATTTTTAAAGTAAGGTTTTTTTCAAAACTGTTTTAGTCAACAATGGTCGAATGTAAGAAATGCCCCACAGATATAAAAACCTCAACTCAGTAGAATATATGAAAGCATGGAGGTTTTATGAAAATAATTTGTTCAATAATATTACTAATTGGCCTAGTTGCCTGCGGGGGTGGCGATGGAGGCTCTGTACCAAATGGTGGTTCATCAAGTACCTCCACTGAGTGTAAAAATACAAGTTCATCTTCATCTATACCATCCTGTGTAAGAACAGGCATGAGCTACAACTAGGAAGGTGCGCTATGAGAATAACTATTTCATTAATTATTACAGTTTGCTTTCTGGTTCTAACTGCGAGGATTTCAGACGATAAAAATACTAAACGAATAGCAAAAAATATATTTCAAAAAAGAGCAGAGTTTTTAAGAAAAGGTTTTTTTAATATCCCTCTACCTGGAGGTAAAAACATTAAATTAAACCTAACTAAAGATGCTCATGCTGAAGAGAGTAAATGCGATTCAGTTCTAGACGCTGTTGATGAGGGTATTCCTTCATACACAGCAGGTTCTTTGTCCTATTTTAACAGCACTCTTTATTATTTAAATAATAGAAACGCGGCGGACGTAGAAAATGTTTTTTGTCATTTTACAAATACAATGAACATGGATGGATCCGAAGGAGAAAAGACAATAGAATACGATGATGGCTCTGGAAGCCCAATGTATGTAAAAGTTGTCATCACTGATGGCTCCACAACTGGAGGATTCGAAGAAGACGCGGGTTATACTAAAAAGGCAGTAGTTTCAGTATCTGAAGACAACTCATCATTTACCACTTATATGGTTATGTATTGGGGGTTTGCCGATGGTAGTACTAATACTTCAACCACAAAAGGATTTCTGATTGAAGGATCACCCAAAACACTTGGGGGCACTAGAGCTGGATACATGCGGTGGGATCTAACTGGAACCACACAGACAGGTCAATTTTATACGGCGGAATTTCCTAGTGCAGATAGTGAGTCTGACCCAACTAACATTAATCCGGCAAATTATTTCATGAAAGCTGAAACCGCCTCTTATGAAAATGACAGATTTATGTATGGTAGGTTTTCCCTAAATACATCAACAAACGAAGTACATGTACAAGGTCTTTCAATCGAAGCAGAAAGAAAGCAAGGTAACACACCTGAAAATTATGGTTGTTTTAAAATTTATGGCACAGGAAAAAAAGGTGGCATGATGCTTATCTCTAAATCCAGAGATAAGGATGCTGGAAATGATTCAGGTGACTACGGCTTCGCCCAACGAGGACACCTTACAGACGGAACATCCTCCGCAGCGACGTCTTTAGTTGGAATGGATGCTGCATGCCTTCGCGATTTAACAACCACGGCCGACAGAAAAGGAAACTTAAATGGGGATGACCCAGCACAAGATGACACAGGTATTTGGAGAGAAAATATTGAAACAGCGATAAACGCTGGAAGTCTTAACTCTATTGATAGTGAAACGGACCAAATATTTGATATCTCCTGTGATGATTTAGTATATGCAAGTGCATATGGCTCTGGAAATCCCTTTGATGAAAGTAATGGTTCTTCATGGGTCGATTTTACTGCTAGTCCAGGAGATGTTTTTGGTCCATCTAATGCTAATGATGTTACTGCCCCAACTGAAGCATCTCTATGTTCAGGTTTAAACAGCGATGATGTCGACACAACAACAAAATGTTATTGTGCCGCAGCCGCTGAATAATTCAAAAACTTTGGCCAGGCGTTATGCCTGGCCTTTTTTTATTTAACCTTAAAAAATACTAATTTTTCCAAATTAACATTTTATCGCTAAAACACTGAAAACATATTTTTTATTTTTGGATTAGCTCCCTATAATCTATGCATCTGCGAACTATACTGAATACTTATTACATGGTTTTTAAAAAGATCGATGAGTCCTAACAATATCCTAACGTAATTTATTACATTCTAACTTGATATAAGCTTGAAATAGTATATCTTCCAGACATATATTCAATCACTTGCGGGGAATTATAATGAGTAACGCATCAGCAAAGGCTCAAAAATTGAAAAAACAATCAATAACTGACACAAAGCTAATAGGGAAATTAGCGATTACTATTACACTTCTTTATTTTTTCCTAGTAGGAGTTACTGCCCTTAGTGGTGGTTTGAAAATGCTAGGGAGTGGTTTTGCAAAAACTCTTTTTGATCTCGGTGAAATGCCCTTTGTCGGACTTATGGCAGGAATGCTTGCCACTGTTCTTTTTCAAAGCTCAAGTGTGACAACATCAATCATCGTAGGCCTTGTCTCGGCAGGTAGTGTTTCTATTTCTGGTGCTATTCCTATGATTATGGGTGCTAACATCGGAACCTCAGTAACAAACACTCTTGTGTCCCTTGGCTATATGAATGATACGAAATCTTTTAAAAGAGCATTTGCCGCCGCAACAGTTCATGATTTTTTCAATTTAATAAGCGTTACAATTCTTCTTCCACTCGAGCTCGCATTTGGTTTTATTCAAAAAATATCTATCTGGCTTACCTCAATGGTTTATGGAAACTATGCGGGAGTAAAATACACATCACCAATTAAAGCAATGATTAAGCCTCCAGTAAAAGCGATCAAGGCGACTCTTTTGGACATATTTCCAAATATAGCTGCTTTTTTAATGATTGCAATTGCTGGTGTTTTAATTATCGCCTCACTTACATTAATAGTTAAGAATATGAAAACATTGATTACAAGCAATCAAGATTCTGTAATCAACAAACTTCTCTCAAAAAACCCACTTATGTCGATTCTTTTTGGGGCGCTTGTCACAATATCTGTACAATCAAGTTCTATTACTACTTCTCTTCTAGTACCAATGGCCGGGGCGGGAGTTCTTAGTTTAAATTCTATCTTCCCTGTCACACTTGGGGCAAATATTGGAACAACAGCAACTGCGATGCTTGCTGCAATGACTGGAAACGCTGCAGGCTTAACTATTGCTTTTGTCCACCTTATTTTTAACGTGATTGGAACATTGATGATCTTTCCAAGTAAAAGAATAAGACAATTTCCTTTATGGTGCGCTACAAAGCTATCTGAGCTTGTTGAGAAATCAAAGTTCTACGGACTACTTTATGTAGCAATGGTATTTTTCATCATTCCATTAACATTGGTTCTTTTAAATAAATAAAATTACCGCAATATTCAAAAATCACTAGCAGGCCTTCACTTATTGAAGGCCTTTTTTTATTAACAAATTGTGATGCTATCAATATTATAGGACTTTTCAACTCAATCACGGAATGGATTAAATATGAGTACAGAAATAGACATCACTGGAGTCAATTACACATCTAACGAATTAAATATATCTAACAAACAAGTAGCCGTCGTCCTAGATTTATTAAAAAATCAAAATGCCACAGTACCTTTTATCTCTAGATATAGAAAAGAAGCACACGGCGGACTAGACGAAGTTCAGGTAGGAAAAATTGGCGAAACCTACGACTCTTACCTCGAAAGAGAAAAAAGAAGAAAATTCATTCTAGAAACTATTGATGAAATGAAAAAACTCACACCAGAGTTAAAGAAAAAGATTGAAACCGCGATAACCATGTCAGCACTTGAGGATTTATACGCTCCATATAAATCAAAAAGAAAAACAAAAGGACAAAAGGCAGCAGAAGCAGGCCTAGATAAGCTTGCTTTAAAAATAGAGTCAGAAAATCAATCAAGAGAGCAGTTTGATACCATCATCGAAAAAGAATATTTAAGTGAAGAGTACAAAACAGTTGCTGAGGCCTGGACAGCTGTGAAGTTTATCTTAATGGAGAAATACGCCCACAATGTGGAAGCAAAAGATGTGCTTAGGTCTGATTTTTGGAAATCGGCGACTCTTAAAACAAGTCTAAAAAAAGACGGTGAGAAAATTCAAGAAGCTCAAAAATTTAAGGATTATTTTGAGTTTGAGCAACCCATTGCAACCCTAAAAGATGAAAAAGCGGCCCACCGGTTTTTGGCAGTTAGGAGGGCGATGAACTTAGGTGTCCTAAAAGTTGAGGTTAATTATGATGTGGAAGTTGCCTACAAAACTCTAAAAGCAAAAATTTATGGAGAGAAAACTGAGGGCTTTCAAGAATTTATCGATGAGTGCTTAAAAAAATCTTACTCGCTTTATATCCACCCAAGTCTTGACCTTGAAATCAAAACTGAACTTAAAAAATTTAGTGATGAAGCTGCGATTAATGTGTTTGGCATCAACCTCAAAAACCTTCTTTTACAACCATACCTTGGGCAAAAAGCAGTGCTTGGAATTGACCCAGGCATTAGAACTGGTTGTAAGGTTGCTGTAATTGATAAAAACGGAAACTTTCTTGCGGACACAGTCATTTACCCATTTGAGCCAAGGTGTGACGTGCAAGGGGCAAAAAAAATTATTGAAACATGTATTGAGCAATTAGGTATCGAGTATATCGCCATAGGAAACGGCACTAATGGAAAAGAAACACTAGAGTTTCTTCAAAGAACCGTAGAAAAAGTAAAAAATGGTTCGGTGAAAGCTCTTCTTATAAACGAAGATGGGGCCAGTATTTATTCGGCCAGTGATATCGCGAGAAAAGAATTTCCAGACAAGGACTTAACCGTTCGAGGCGCCATAAGTATTGCGAGAAGGTTTCAGGATCCTCTCGGAGAACTTGTAAAAATTGATCCAAAGAGTATCGGTGTGGGACAATATCAACATGACGTGAATCAAGCGAAACTGAAAAAATCTCTGTCAGGTGTCGTTGAGAGTTGTGTGAATTATGTTGGCGTTGACTTAAATACTGCCTCTGCCCCCTTACTATCATTTGTCTCTGGAATTGGGCCGAGCGTTGCTGAAAATGTCATTAAACATCGAGAAAAAATTAAAGGTTTTAAAACAAGAGACCAGCTTTTAAAGGTGAGCAGGTTTTCAGAAAAAGTTTTTGAGCAATCTGCTGGTTTCCTTCGTATTTACGAGGGAGAAAATCCACTGGATGGAACATTTATACACCCGGAAAAATATAGTTTAATCCAATCCTGGTGTGACAAAAATAATATTAAACTAACCGATCTTACCTCGGACTCAAATGCCATTCAAACTCTTGAAAAAGACTCCACCCTAAAAAGTGAAATTGGTGAATACACCTTTGCTGATATTATCAAGTCTCTTAAGGCGCCAAAGCAAGACCCTAGAGAGGAGTTCAAACCGTTTGAATACAGAGATGATTTAAAAACAATTAAAGATTTAAAAGCTGGCGAATGGTATCCAGGAATAGTGACCAACATTACACAATTTGGCGCTTTTGTGGATATTGGAATTAAAGAAAATGGCCTCATTCATATCTCTCAAATGGCAGATAAATTTGTCTCCAACGCTTTGGAGGTGTTAAAAGTAGGCGAAAAAGTAAAAGCAAAAGTTATTGAAGTTGATCACGAAAGAAAAAGAATTGCTCTTAGTTTAAAAAGTGACTCTGAGGTTAAAAGATCAACTTCTAGAGCGAGTAGTTTTAAAAGTAATAATAATAAACAACAAAGTTTTAAACAAAAAGCTCCATCAAATAATCCCTTTGCAAGTCTTTCAGGGTTAAATTTAAAAAAGTAATTAGTTTTTTAACCTATGAAACAGAAACATTGGAATTATTGAAGCGATGATCGCCAGGACACCCACAATCTCAAAGTGGACGAGCTCACCAGCCTGATTAGTTGAAACAATTAAGCCTGCTAAAAAGGCAAAGATTGCTGAACCAAATCCACGAAGAGAATTGACGAGGCCCATAAACCTATTTCGATCATCACTGGTTGGCACATTTGAAACAAAAGTCATCGCTGGAATCATTCTCCCACTAACAAAGGACATAAAAAAACTACCAATAATTATATAGGTATAAAAACCAATCTTTCCTGACGTCGTAAATAAAACAATGGGAAAAAAAGATAATAAACAAATTCCGTAAAAAACATTTTTTGCTCCAAGTTTATCTGTCATCACACCAAAAAGCCGCGCAGTAAAAATGGTAAAAACTCCTCCTACAAGGTACATAAACTTTAACTCCTCTTGAAGGATCCCCATGTTACTAACAGCGAACGGAGACAAAAGAGGAATAAGTAAAAACATGCTCCCAGAAAGAATAAAAATAATAATAAAGCTTTGTTGATATCGGCGATTTTTAAAAAACTCCCCCATTTCAAACAAAAGATTTTTAAAGTTAAGAGTCTGGGAGGATTTGTTTATTTTTGGAATATATACACCGCAAAGACCAGCGACAACGATACTAACAAACCCAATTATAATAAAAGGTGCCTTAAGACTAAATTCATCGTTTAACCATAAGCCTAGGGGAACGCCAAATACACTCGCAAGAGAAAACCCCGACATAATCCACCCCATGGCCTTTCCTCTTCTTTCAAAGGGAACTAGGTCCGCCACTAAAGCAAAAACTAACGGATTAAGCATACCGCCAAAAAGGCCCGTAAAAAGTCTTGAAAGAAATAATTCTTTTCCACTGGAAGAGAGCCCTGTCATCACAGTACAAACACCAAGTCCAACTAAGGAAAAAATTAATGCATATTTTTTTTGAAACAAGTTTGAATAAAAACTAAAAATAATTCCAACAATTCCGCTGGCGATATTATAGACAGACACAAGGCCAGAAAATTTTGTTGGGGATAAATCAAATAAGCTCATCAATGCCGGCCCAAGGGGCATTATCACCACAAAATCAACAAGATGAATAAAGTGTACTGCCGTTAAAACAGCAACAACTTTTCCAATACTGTGATTTTTTGGTGCCACCACCAAAATTACCAAAAACTTGGGCTAGCAAGAACTCCGTCAGCAAGGTTTACTTTGAAAGCTGTAACGTTTTTAATTTTAAGCTCGTTCATCAGTCCTTCAACCAAAATAACGTTAGTGACTAAAGTATCAACAAAATCACCCCCACCTAAGCTTTTATCATCGAGTAGAATACTTTTTAATACCCAAGGGCTTAAATCATCACTCGTGTAAGTTTTTTTACCGACAGATTTGCTGACTGCATAATAGTGAACCCCGCCAATCCCAATGACGACATTTTTACTTAACAAATCTCCAAGACTCGTTTTAATTTCATCCGCCTCAGACTTTAAGACCTGAGAAATCAAAGGGAGTAGATCTTTTCCAATTGGATTAGGAGATAGGCTTTTAGATGATTTTAATTTCAAAACTTCATTTTTAAAGGGAACACTCGCAAGATGTCCCAAGTACATTTTTGTTTTCTCTCCCTCTTCACAAGTTATTTGCATAGAGCTTCCGCCAATATCCCAAATACAAATATTTTTATTTTTGATATTTGCTTTTAATTTAGCACCAATGACACCAAGTTTTGCTTCCAGCTCTTGGCTGACAATTTGAACTCGTACGCCAGTTTTATTGGCAATATGATTCGCAGCAACCTCACCATTTTTTGCCTGGCGAAAAGCACTTGTCGCCGCCCCTGAAAATTGCGTGGCACCACAAGAAATTGCTTTTTTCTTTAATTCATTTAACTTTTTAATACCAAATTCAATAGTTACTTCTTTTAATTCTTGAGAGTTTTTAAGATCTTCTTTGTAGGCAACCTTTTTGTGATCTGCACAGCTTTTAAGTTCTTCTATAAGATTGTCTTGGCACTCATCCCACTTAAAAACTTTCATTTTAGTAGAGCCACTTCCAATATCAAACACCCCCCTGATCACCTCACAGTTATCTTCAGAAGCATTAGAAGAAAGAGTCAGCATGATGCTGATACCCATAGTAATTAGAATATTTTTCATAAATCCTCGACTAATTTTTTGGCGTGATTTTTAATGCCACAGGATGGGATTTATTTAAATCAACTTGAAAAAATTCCCCTTTTAAAAAGTCTGTAACTTGGTCTTTAAAGTGAGGACTAAATAGATTCCCATTGTTACCTGTTGGAAGAGAGCTATAGAATAGATTAGGATTACCAAAATCAACGATTCTCCTTGTTGAAGGACCTGATTTTACGTTAAAAGTCTTGTCACCTCTTGGCGCTGCAAAGTTATTGACCTGAGAGTAACCTCCAGGTGCAGGGAAAGGCCCTATATTAAATAAATGATTTAACGGCTTCTTTGACCCAATTAAATGCTTATATTCAACGGTGTGAAGCTTTCCCCACGCCCAGTCATCAACTGATTCTCCAAATCGATCAGAAAGCTCTTTTTGCGTTACTTTAAGGGCCAAATTCACATACTCACCCTTGGACCTTTTAAACCACAGGGAAGACTCTGATCGAAGAAAGTTACGATAGGTTTGCCAATAATCCGCCGTTTTAGAAAAAGCATTAAAGCGCTCTTTTCCCAATTGATCTTCTAGTATAATTTCCATAAAAACACGGGAAAAATAGTAATAGATAGAGCAAGCGCTACTTGAGACATGGCATATTCCGTCCCATTGGGACATCTCTTGAACCAAAGGGTTGTCGGCGGCACTTTTTGCGAGAATTCGAACCACTTCGTCTTTTCCTTGAACGTAGTTATCTAAAAAAATTGGTTTTACAGAGTCAGCATCCCAATCATTTTTAGAGGGAAGAATTTTTTGCAACCTTCTAAATCTTTCCTCTGGTTGCCATTGGCCATTAAAGTTATGGCCAAAATCAACTTGTGGATAATAATTCGCTGAAGCAATAAAACCTTGTTCAGGATTGTATAAGTGGGGGTTTTCAGAGGCTTCTAAGTATTTAAACTCATCATAATTTCCTGACCATCCTTCCATGGGATACAAACCCGTTGCACCATGAGGTCTTAAGGCAATTTTTCCCATAACATGCCAGCCAATATTTCCCTCTTTATCAACAGAGCTAATATTAAACCCCGGAGCTGTTGCGTGAGAAATAGCTTTTGAAACTTCTTTTACTGTTTTGGCCGTATTTAGTTCATAGAAAGTTTTTAAAATATGATTTTCAGGATGATGAAATGCCCACTTTAAACTAAGAGCAATGCCTCGATCATACTTAGTACCATTTAAAATTGGGCCATGAGTAGATTCATATACTGGATATTGAATTGGCCCAGATTGTCCTTTCACATAAATTTCTTCAATTGTTTTTTTAAGAGGAACCCACACTCCTTTTTCCATAACCTCCTCTGGATTTTTCGGATTAATTTTCTCAATAAACATATCCGCATCATCCATTTCACTCATCGTGATCGCCCAGGCTTTATGCTCATTATGGCCAAGCCCAGCAAAACCTACTCCCGGCAAGTAGTATCCATACATTTTATGCTCGGGAGTATTAATATTTGCCTCATACCAGAAACTTGGGTTTGAAAAGGCAATGTGAGGATCATTGCTTAAAAGCGGCTTGCCTGATTTTGTCTTTGTGCCTGATATGACCCAAGAGTTGGAGCCTTTGAAAAAACCTATGGGCTGAGAAAACTCATCGAGAACATTTACGATATCACGTAGAAGTGTCGACACTTGAATATTTTTAGCTGTCTTTTTAAAATCATGAAACTGTTTATCATTTTTTACTTTTTGAAGAAGCTCTCTGACTTTTTCATCTGAAAAATCACTCATAAGGCTCGCCACAAGCGCATCCAAAATCATTCCCTCTGCAAAAGAGAAAGTCACAATACCAGAGATGCCTAAAATATCCGCAAGATTCCAGGGCGCTGGCGTAATGCCAAGGAGATCAAATTCAATTGGATAATTTTTCTGTGATATAAAAGTGTTTATCCCTTCTAGAAAAGAATTTATGAGTGTTTCAATCTTTGGTTCAATTTCATTTTTTAAAAGAAAATCTTCCATCGATGCTCTAAGCCTTAGGGTCCGCATGAGTTTATCTACCTTGATAGTCTTCTCACCAAAAGCTTCTGATAAACGTCCTGAACTAGCTCTTCTTAGGATCTCCATTTGCCATAATCGATCATGGGCCATCATATAGCCTAAACCAAATTGAGCATCTTTCCATGACTTAGCATTAATAGTAGGTACCCCACGCTCATCAATAGATATATCTACATCTTTTGATATTGATGAATGGGAAAAGTTGTTAAGAGGAAGCTTTTTTTGGTTAAAGTAGTACCCAAGAATTCCCAGTGAAACGATTAAAACAGTAAGAATTGATTTTTTAACCATAAAAAAGGTCCTTAAAAAATTAGTGTTCCCTAAGATTTTAAAGACCTTTGGATGCTTTTGGAAATTATTTTTTAAAGAGAATCAAGGTGAGACAGGACTTCTTCCATCTCATCATACATTTGATCTTTAGATTGCTTTAGAGTTCTATGGTTCGCCAATGATATAACTGTGGCAGGATGAATAAGAATTTCTTTTATATCATGACACTCATCTGCAAACTTTGGAAGGGCACCACCATCATGATAGTCCATTTCGATTTTTTCAGGACTAAGGTTTTTCATGGATTTTTCATTTTTAAGCATAAAGCTAACGAGCACCTCACATTTTGGGTTCTCTTTAGAAAAAGCAGTTAATATGGGTCTCGCCTTGGCCATTGTTTCCTCACTTAATCTGATCAACTCGCTTTTAGAGGATTTTCCTGAGTTGATCGCAGCGATCAGTTCGGAGGCAACCTTTTTGTAGGCTGGTTTATACGCTTTATAACCTTTTTCAGCTTTGTCATGAGACGCGCATGAGATAAGAGTAAAAATTATGGTTAGAAGAGAAATTTGTTTACTAAGCATGAGTATTCCTTTAAAGATTCGGTAATGTTCTACATACCAAACTAAAATATGCCAAGAGGAACATAGGCTAAACAAAAAAATGTTGAAATTAATACAAAATAGACAGGAAAATACATGAAATTATCAGCAATAATCTTCTTTTTGATAACATCTACAACTGGATTCACAAAAGAATTAACTATTTACACTTCAAGAAAAGAGCACCTAATAAAACCTTTAATTGAACAATACACAAACGAGACTGGTATAAAATTCAAACTTAAAACGGGTAAAGATGGAGCATTAATTCAAAGTATGATTGCCGAAGGAGACAAAACACCGGCCGATATTTTAATGACTGTTGACGCTGGGAATTTATGGTTTGCTAAAACACAAGATTTATTTGCTCCGATAAAAAGTGATGTTTTATCTAAAAATATCCCAGAACACCTAAGAGATAAAAACAACTATTGGTTTGGATTAAGCATTAGAGCAAGGACGATTGTTTACCACTCAGGACGAATACAGCCTAAAGAAATCAAGTCTTATGAAAATTTGGCAAATAAGAAATTCAATGGAAAGCTTTGCCTTCGAACATCAAAAAAAGTCTACAACCAATCCCTTGTAAGTATGCTGATACATGAACTAGGGGTTGATAAGACAAAAGCCGTTTTAAAAGGATGGGTAGACAACAACGTAAAAATTTTTTCTAGCGATACAAATCTAATAAAGGCGATCACGGCAGGTCAATGTGATCTTGGGATTGTAAATACGTACTATCTTGCTAGACTTCAAAAGAAAGATAAAAATTACCCTGTTAAAATTTATTGGCCAAACCAAGACTCGTTTGGAGTTCATGTAAACGTAAGTGGTGCGGGGGTTAGTAAACACTCTAAAAACAAAAAAGACGCCTTAAAATTTATTGAGTGGCTTTCAAGCAAAAAGGCTCAATCTACTTTTGCAAACACCAACCTTGAGTTTCCTGTCTTAAAAGAGGCAAAAAAAGACTCTTTGACTGCAAGTTGGGGATCATTCAAGGCCAATTCCACTTTTAACTTAACCAAAGCGGGAGAGCTTCAATCTACCGCAATTAAATTAATGCAAGAGGTTGGGTATAAATAATCAATTAATAATAAAAAACATCTTATTATGGCCCAGAATCGTATTCTTAGGCTTACCTGTTTTTTTTATTATTTATAAAGGTTATTCATACACTACGAATAAAGAAGACCTTGTTTACCTAATAAAGATAATCCCATCCCTGATAAAGAACACTGGACTTCTTTTATTTTTCACAGTCTTCTTTTCAAGTATTTGGGGCTTATTTTTTTCTGTTACACTAAGCCTGACTAACCTACCTGGGAGAAAAATACTCAAAAAACTACAATACATACCTTTGGCGTTACCACTATACGTTTCAAGTTTTATTTTTATTGGAGCGACAGACTATGGATCATTTTTAAGCGAATACTTTAGAGAAAAATTAAACTTTGACCTTGATCTTTTCACAAGAGATCTTGGTTCAGTTTGGATAGGTTTTATTTTTTCATTATACCTCTCCCCTTACCTATCAATATCTCTAACAAAGGCGATGGACTCTATTGGTGTAAATCAATGGCCAGTAGCAAAGACTCTGGGTTTATCAAATTCAGAGGTGATAAAAAAGGTTTTGTTACCAGGAGTTACTCCTTGGTTTTTTGCCAGCCTAATGATTATCTCAATGGAGGTTCTTAGTGACTTTGGAGGTGTAAGCGCTTTTAATTACGACACACTCTCCACCGGTATTTATACAGCATGGACGGGGCTATTTAATTATGGATTGGCCTTGAAAATTTCTCTCACTCTGGTTTTCTTTAGTCTGGTCTTATTTGGGTTAGAAAAGAAATTTAAAGGAAGCAAAAGTTTTGAAGTGAAAGGGAGGTCTCATATGTCTCACCCACCTATCCATCTTACCTTTGTTAAAACTCTAATTTTATACATCCCAATTACTATCTACTATACTATTTCTATAATAGCACCAGCTACGTACCTAGTTTATTGGAGTGCTAACTTAAAAAATAACGATTTTACCTACATAATCACCTTGATAAAAAATACTTTATTTCTCGGCCTTGGTTTGTCCTTAGTAGTTGCCATTGGTAGCTTTATCTACACCTACTCATCCAAAAATAACGAAAAATTTATAAAAAAATACATTAGATCATTTGAGCTAATGGGGTACTCCCTACCGGGGCCGATAATCGCGATTAGTTTAATTTCAATTTTTACAGCAATAAATAATTATTTTGATTTATCATTCGGCTTAAATGGACTTTTTGTATTAGGAACAGGGATATTTTATAGATTCCTTTTTGTTGGTGAACGAAACTGGAATAGTTCATTTGAGAGAATAAATAGCTCTGCGATAAACACAGCAAAAGTTCTGGGACTTGGCTTTGTGGCCAGGTTCAAGTTAACTTATCTTCCACTTTTCAAACAAAACATCACACCTATTTTTATATTATTATTTCTTGAAATAATTAAAGAACTACCAATAACATTAATGCTTCGCCCATTTGGTTTAAATACCTTAAGTATAAACATATATGAACTAACGAGTGAAGGAGAATGGGAGAAGGCTGCGGCCAGCGCACTCAGTTTAATTATTGTAGGTGCCCCATTAGTATTTATACAAAACTTAGGGACTAAAAAATGAGTGATATAACTGTAAAAGACTTAAGCTTCTCATACGGCAATTCAAATATTTTACGAAACATTAATTTTCATAGTCGCTCAGGTGAAATCTCTGTCTTCCTTGGCAGAAGTGGAGTGGGAAAAACAACCTTTCTTAAATTAATTGCAGGACTTGAGCACCCAACCACAGGGGAAATTTTGAAAGGAGAAATACTCCTCAATGGTGATGGAAATTTTATTCCACCAAATAGAAGGAATATTGGAGTTGTCTTTCAAGAAGATAGTCTATTTCACCATCTAACTATTGAAGAAAATATAAAACTTGCCAGGAAATCACAAAACCCAAAGGAACTAGAGGAATTACTAGATTTATTTAAAATTAGTAATAAACGGCTTCGTTTTCCTAGTGAGCTAAGTGGAGGTCAAAAGCAAAGAGTTGCGATAGCTAGAGCGATGTATCAGTCACCAGAAATAATATTGTTTGATGAACCATTTTCTGCCCTTGATCAAAACTTAAGGGTTCAATTAAGGCAAAAAGTACGAACATGGTTAAAAATGAAAAACATTACAGGTCTATTTATTACTCATGATAAAGAAGAGGCAATACATCTTGCTGATAGTTTATATATTCTCGAAAAAGGTACAATTATTACTGGTGGAAGGTCAGAGGATGTATTAAAAAACCCACCGAATCAATCTATAGCTAATTTTTTAGAAACCGGCATTTTATTCACAGAAAAAGAATGTAATCAATTAAACATTAAGAATTTAAGTCATAAATTCTTAAACAATCAAAAATTATTCATTCCATTTAAATACCTAGAATTAACGACTCAAGAGGCTCATGGACTACATTGCATTGTCACTGACATACGGGTCTCTTTAAAGTTAGAAGCTCAGGTCTACATTTCCATTCCAGGAAAGAATAGTCAGTTCGGACCTTTCCCATTAAAAAATAAAGATAGTATTACGGTCAACGATATTGTCCATCTCTCTGTGACAGAATCACTAAGTAACTATCTGATTTTGGATTAATTTTTTATAATTAAATTACCGAAAAATATAATTAAATTTCGGCGATATTATTTCTGTTAGTTTCAGAGATCACTGCTTTAGCAAATAAAACAAACTTTTGCTCCATCATCCTAAACTCTTCCGAAGAAATTAACCTTTTTTAAAAATTTAACCACTTAAAATTTTTTTAATTTTATTGATTTAACATCAATGGATACTGACTTTGATTCTTATTAGGTGGAGAGATGCTGAGAAGCGCATTACTCTACTCAATGTGATGTTTTATTAATTTAAGTCCTCTTTGTTTGAGAGTTTTTTCGGTGAAGATAAAAATGTTTGCATCGTCCACTCACCAACTTTCAGACAAGGTATTAATTCTATCCTGTGATAAAAAATGAAAACGTATCTACAAAAATTAAATTGCTATCGCTAAAAAGATATTAAGGAACAATTAATCAAACTGAAGCAATGTCTGCTACAAAACATTTACCAATAAAAGAATTTAAAAAGTTTAACAAGAAAGAATTATTTTAAGATACAATCGACTTGCTTTGTCAGCTTTTGTCTACAACAACACTTGTTTTAAATTCAGATGAATTACTCAAAAGATATAAAAAAAGAACACCTTGGAGAAAAAGTATTAAAAAATCAAACAGCTGTTTTCTAGAAGAAAAAGCAAGATTCATGAGCATTCATGGTAGTTAGTTACAAGCTCTGATATATTATTTTTAAAGTCACTAATTAGTTTATTTCTATTTACAACAACACTATAGTGATTTTTGATATCCGAATACCAGTTGCCCGGCAGACCACAAGGGTATATTTTTAATAATTCACTTTCTATTTCGTCATTATTGTCTAAATTTAATGCCACACCATGAAAAGAAACAAACCTTCTTAACTGAACGCCAATACTCGCAACCTTTTTATCACCAGACCACAGCCCTAGTAGATCTCTACAGTAATCAAGATCTGAGACACCTTGCAAGGCCAAACCACTCGTAAGTAATTTAAAAATTTTTGACATTAATGGGTAGACTTTAATTTTGTGATGAGAGAGATTAATTATGGGGTATATTATTAACTGATTATTATGATGAAACGTAATACCTCCACCACGTTTAATATCATAGATTGGCACTTTAATATTTTTTTTAAGATTTAAATCAAAGTCAACAAGCTTAACATCCGGTGTAAGATTTTTTTGAAGACCTCTACCAAGAGTAAAGCAAGAGGGGTGACTAGTAAAAATGACAACAGAAAAGTATTTATAATCATCCATATAAATTAAATCTGCACATTTTTCTTGAAAACTCAAACAATCAAGGTAATCCCAATTAGGCTTCGTAATAAAAATAAAATTATTATTTATTTCAATTTCCTCAGGTTGAAATAAATATTCAAAAGACGAGAGTAATTTAATTATTTTCTTGGCCATAGTCCTTTTTTCTCCAGATGATCAAGATAATCTGCAGCTTTATAGCTACTTCTAACGAGAGGTCCTGAAGCAACAAAGTCGAAACCCATTTCATATGAGATTGATTTAAATTCATCAAACTCAGCTGGCGTCAAATAATTTTCAACGGGTAAATGGTTTTTTGTAGGACGTAAGTATTGTCCAAAAGTAACAATATTTACACCAATTCCCCTCAGATCTTTCAAACAACTAATAACTTCATCTTTAGTCTCTCCAAGTCCAAGCATTATTGATGTTTTTGTCGAAATGTGTGGATAATTCTTCTTATAAAAATCTAAACAACTTAAGGTTTTTTCATACCCGGCCCTAGGGTCTCTTACCCTCCTAGTTAACCTCTTTACTGTTTCGACATTTTGAGCAACAACAAAAGGATTACTTTTTGCCAAAGTATGCATGTGCTCCTCAACAGCATCAAAATCAGGAATCAATACTTCTACTAACGTTTCAGGGTGCAGACTATTAACTTTAGTAACTACCTCCGCGAAGTGCCCCGCTCCAAAATCTTTAAGATCATCCCTATCAACAGAAGTAATAACAATATACTTCAGGCCCATTGTACCAACCATATCTGCAGCATTTTGAGGTTCAGATTTATCAAGAAAACCTTTGGGATTTCCTGTATCAACGTGACAAAACTTACATGCGCGAGTACAGGTTCCTCCAAGAATCATCATCGTCGCCGTCTTCTTTGACCAACATTCACTTAAATTTGGGCAACTAGCTTCTTCGCAAACAGTCCATAGTTTCTTCTCTCTAAGATCTTTTTTTACATTTTTATAATTATCACCAGAGGGTAGTGGAACCTTAAGCCATTCGGGCTTTCTTTGATAAACTTCGTCAGATCTTTTGGTTTTGGCATATAGATTGGCTTTCTTCTTTTTTTCAATGATTTTATCACGCTGTTGAGTATAAAAACTGTTCTCCATAGACACTCATTCCTGAAGTAATTTAATGAATTACTTATATGCATAAGCATAACTTATGGCCAATTTTTAGGCCTTATCCACGGTAATTATTACAACCAAGTGGCCATTAAATCTAATATTTATCTATCTTTGCACAAACAAACTATTTTAGGAGTTTCTATGAAAGCATTAACATTATCGTTCGCTATATTAATTGTTTCAAACGTTGCCAACGCCACATGCAAGACATATTACAAACAAAAAATTAGAAGTAACAACGTAAATGCTGCAGCATCAACCACGGCAATTCCTCTTTTATCTAGCACGGCTGCCGCCGCTGGCTATTATGGCCCTCTAACATCTACAACAACGACAACAGGGACACTTGGCGCTGTGCCTGTAAGTACATCCAGCAGTACTATATCAAATGCTCAGGCTGAAATCTATGCGAAGGCAAATGACTTGATTAATCAATCAAAAATTGGCTTTGGAAAACACATCACAGTTATATCAGATGAAATAAGATTAACACTAAATGATTTTACTATTGATGAAATGACAATCGCTAAAATTATAAAGGATGGTGATCAAAAATTAATTTTCTGCCAATCGATCGATGAGTTATTCACTTACCCAGGCATAAGAAATTACGTTATCAATAAATTAAAGTAATCAACCACTTACAAAGTAAAAACACCCTCAAAAATGAGGGTGTTTTTGTAATTTTTTCAAAAAGGAACTACTCCCTATTATATCTGATAATAAATGGCTTTAGTCATATAGGAGTAAAATGCTGAAAGTAAAATTATATCTATTTACAATAATTTTTTCTTTATTTTATCTATCTGATAATTCAAAGGCTTCTTGCATAAGTTCTTATAATGAAGTCATCAATCATAAAAAAAGTAGAACGACATTACTTGGTGTATCAGTTCCACTAACTGGTTCAAGTTCAGTTTACGTCGGTTATTTAAGTGTCTCAAGCACATCTAACCAAGCAATATATGCCAGCATGAGCAGTACAACGTCATCTACTTTATTAGCTGCTGGAACAATATTAAGCGCGACTACTGTTGTTGGTGAAATTATCACGCTTAAGGATTTACTCACCTGTAAAAAACTAATACAACAGTCAAAAATATCGCTTGGAAAAGAACTCACTGAATTCACTGAAGAAATTAAAAAACGAAATGATTTAGTAATTCTACCTATTGAACATGTGGCAAAAATAATAAATGATTTAGATTCAAACTACTTATTTTGCCCAAGTTCTAAGCCTTTACCTTTAAACAAAAATAAAATAATGAACCTAGTTGAGGATGAATTAAATTCGCAATATGGTTTATTGGAGAACTAAAAATGAGCACTAGGTTGAAAAATTCCCTTTTGCTCATTTTTCTCCACTCTTTCTTTCTTTGCCATAATACGGAAGCAAGATGGGAACATCTTCCAAAAAACAGAAAAATAAATAAAGAACTAAGTCACGGAGTCACTACTGCAAGAAATATTAATCTTTATAAGAAAAACATAAAAAATCTAAGAATTTTAGAGGACCTTTTCTCTAGAAATAGAATAAAAGGAATTGAATTGGTAATCGCTGCACCAACTGGAAGTAGTATTGAAAGTAGGTTTGGCCATGCGATGATAAAATTTGTTTCGGAAAAGGAAATTGCACCAGGAAATGACTTCGTTCTTAGTCTTGTTGCTGACGTAAATACACCTAAGATAAGTTATCTCAAGGGGATATTTGGCGGGTACTCTGTCTACCCAATACTAGAGCGATATCGTGATATACATAGCAGTTACATTAAAAACCAAAACAGAAAATTAGACCGATATGCCATTCACTCCGATAAAAAACTACGAACTAACATATTTAACTCAATGAAGAATTATATTGTAAAATATCACGAAGTTCTTCAGAATCAACATTCAATCGCCTTATCCAATATAGCAGCACATGTTTACAAAAATTATAATGAAAACGAAATTGAACCTATATACGAATTCAAATCAAAAACACTTATAGGTTATGCCGTCTCTAATGATAAAAAAATCAAATACCTAAAGGTAGCGAGATTAAAAAAATTTAAAGGAAAAAAAACAAAATACACATTTTTTAATAGAAATTGTGCGGGTGCAATTATTGATTTATTTACAAAGGCAGGTTTAAAATTCTCCGGAAAGTGGAGTATGCTGCGGCGTATTCCGACTAAGTTACCTAAATACTTTTACAAAAACGGATTAGTTCTTCTCAAAAAGGAAGTTACTCCCGGACTGGAAACGCTACTAAAAAATATCTCAACGCTTTCCGAAATTCCACTTCATAAGAAAAGAAGAAATATTGAAACAAATGAACAAGAAATAGTTATCGATCACCTAAATAAACTTTCTTTCACTGAGCTCTTTTTGCTTTATGATCTATTCGAGTGGACGGATTCAAACTCCGATACACTCATATCGAGAATACAATCTTTTCAGAAAAGACCTCCACAATACGACCAGTTTTACAAACTAGATCGACTATATTGGGAAAAATACAAATATTGCCTTGAAAGGACGTGTGCATTTCGCTTAACAGATAGAGGCTACAATAAATACGGCTCTTTGGTTGATCTCTATAAAATAAGAGAACACCCATGGAAAAACAAGATCAAAGAAATGATATCAAATCTTATAGTTTATGCATGGTAGGCTAATTAATTAAAAAGAGTAGATAGTATTTAAAGTAAAAGTGTCATTATCTCTATCGAATAATTGAATACCTAAATCCTCACCATTTGGCGCGAGCAGAGAACCACCTGAAGAATAACTAATCCCTAAACTTAGTTTCTTAGAATGCGCATAATTAAAACTATGTCCAAGGTAATAACTCTCCATTAAATTATTAGAAAATGAAAATGCTTGGGCAAAACCAAAAAATGTTGAGAAATTAAGGTTTTTATATGTAAGGCTTATATTCCCTGTTTCTGTCAAAAGGTTTTGAATATTACTGTTCCCATATAAATCAGTTTCATAACGATAAAGACCATAATTATGAGTCAATCCAAAACTAGCGGATATGTCCACTCCATTATAAATGTCCTTAGAAAAACTATAGATAAAAGAATTTGTTATATTTCCTAAATTATTTTTTACATCACGGCTATTTTTACTTGTTGGTAAAATAAGTGAGTGTGAACGCATAAACCCTTTACCAATTCCCCCCGATGTTGAAATAATGGTGTTACCTAAAGTCAAAAAATCTTCAATTTCATTATTTTGAACAAAATTGATTGCGATATTTAAAGGTAGGTTTTTAAGATAATTTGTCGAAACGACAGAGGTATAGACAATTGAGGAGAAATGTTCGCTTAATGAGCTATCTTTTAAGTTTGAAGTGTAAGCTAGACCAAACTTATAATTTAAACTCTTTGAAAAGCCGGAAATAAAACTCCTAGAATTTTCTTGTGATGCCAAGGAGTCAAAAGAGCTTCCCAGAACAACAGTAAATAATAATACATACTTTTTCATCGATAACTAAGGTATCAAAAACATGTTCCCACATTGAGGTTTTTGAATTATTTACACCATGTAACTTTTTCAAAATCTTCCTATCACAGCTTACTAATAGGTTAAGATTCAAACGATGTATAAGAATTTGACAATATTTCTATTAATAATATTTTCCATAACCTCATATTCAAATGAGAATGACGTCGAACACAATATTGATCATCCATTTAAAAACTTACTTGAAGGTCAAAGTGTACATTTCCACCGAAGAACATTTTTCGGTAAATGGAATTTTAAAAGAAGAATTAAAAAATTTTCAAATGAATTAAATAAAGAAAAAATAGAAAAGCTTAGTAGTAAATTAAAAAGGGTCGACTTCCTATGTGAGGAAAATCTTATCAATAAACTGAATTCAATGATGGGGCTAAAAGATTATCAGTATGTCCGTAGAACTTACTATTTATATATTCTAAGAAAATACAACATAATTGACGACCTATCTTTAGAGAACTATTTAAGATTTTCAAAAATCTTCCCCTCACTAAATCTTGAAAGCTTTAATCCAGAAAGGTTCACCAAAGAAAAAGACAAACAACTAAAGTTATTTTCACTAAAAAATAAAACAAAACAATGTTTTTTAGAAAATGTTACGAACTTTTTAGGAAACTTTAAATTCAAAAAAAGGAATCTTAAAAAGTATTTAAAAAACTCTCCTCTTAACAAAGGAGAGCGAAAAATTTTTCTCCATTCATTAAAAAAAGAGGTTCATAAAACACAAATTACAAACAAAAATTATGATGAAAAACTTAGGACAATAAGATCAAAAGTTTCAAAAACTTTAATTGAAAACAAAATTTCCTTTGAAAGAAGTGACATCATAAGTCGCTATGTAAAAGAAATGGGGACTTCACCTCGCGTAAGTCTTCTAAAAAAATATAATGCATTTCAAATAGTCATAATGAATAAGGTAATTTCACAATTCCAAAAAAGAGTAGAAAATGCCAGTTGGCTAAACATACAAATTTTTGATTCAAGCGATAACATTCTCGAGGAACTAAAAATTGAAGGACCGACAGAAGTATATAGATTTTGCATAAAATTATTCAGAAAAGAAATGAGCGAAGTTAAAATTAATCGTTTATTTAACAACATGACTCCAAGTTTTAACGATTTTTTGGCCGCATCATATGAACTTGGAACAATTAATAATGAGTTCCTGGAAGAGTTATATAAAATTGAAGAATTTTGGAACCCCAAAAAAACTAAGTGGGAAAAGGTAAAGGTTTGGGCATCTATTACCTCGCAGGTGGCATCAGTCTTCACGCCACCTCCATACAATTACCTCATATCCTTTGGACTGATTGCTATAGAATATTATAATCGAAACCCAGAGAGTGCCTCCTATGAGCATTCAATATTTGGGAGCATAAAATGAAATTAACATTTATCCTCTTAATTTTAAGTTTATCATTTTCATCTTTTTCCTTTGAAACAATTGCAATAGTAAGGACAAAAAAGTTTAAAGCTAAAAAAAGAAAGGTTGTTCTAGAAGACTTGATTTCATCAACTCATTTTGAGGGAAAGTATTTTAAGATAGTGGAAGCAAAGAGTACCACGCCTATTTCACTTTCTACAAAAGACAAAGAACTCCACCTCAAGGCCTCTTCTGTTTATTACCATTTAACAAAGGCGAGAAAGTATTTTGTGACGAGGCTGAACTCAGAATTCGTAAAAAAACAAAAACAAATGACCATAAGGCTTGAAATTAAAAATGTATTTAATGAACTCGGGCATTTCGCCAATGACAATTTGGATCCTCAGTATAATAACGCTCTCTCAATACCCCAAGGCTCCGGATATGAACCTGCTAATATCAGACCTTGGGGCCCTGAAATTTGGTTCCGACCAAAAAAAATCATAAAATACAAAGATTTAGATAAAAAACCAAAACTAGGCTCCTTTAAAGCGGCATTTAAACAATTTAGAAGGCAAATCCATTTACCAACCCTTAATAGATTTTTAGGGGACCTATTTATTAGAAAAACATACGACAATTTAACTCAGTCACAAAAAATTGATTCCCTCATAAGAACTGCCGGAGCTAGCCTAGTCCTAGAAACACTTATCTTTAATGGGAATATAATAGAATGGCTATTTACTAGAAAAAAGTATTGGTTAGACTCTGCATTAGTACCTGAAATAATCTATCATGAGTACACTCATCAAGCTTTAGCTGACAGTATTAATATTAATATTTCATCACCAGTTAATGAAGGCTTGGCAGATTACTTTGCAGCAAAGATTAGTGGACAAGAAAAACTTGCTGAAAAGATAAAAAGATACAATACATTTAATGGTAAAAACGCAAAAAATAAAAAGTTATTTAAACTAGAGTATGAAACAAACGGATTTGCCAATACAGACTTTGTTTTAGGTTTGCTTTACGGGCTAGAGGATATAATCGGACAGGATACTGATAGATTTCTTTATGAATTAAGGACTAATGTTGAAACTAGCTCAAGTATTAGAGAGGAATTAACAAAATCGATAATTAATACCTTCGAAAAAAGTAAACTTTATGGCCCAATAAAAAGACTAAAAATACTTCGTTACCTTCATTTAAAAGGAATTTAGTGTCAGATTGGGACTAAAATTAGGTTAAATAAAACATAAGTTAACAAATGACTTGCACTTTTCTCACAATATCTAACATTGACATATTTAAAACCAATAAAACACTGAAATTATTACCGTTTAACCAAAAGAGTATTTGCCTAAAGACATAAATTTTATAAATATTCCATTGAGTCTGAGATTGAATATGATCATTCCAAATAGGGGGACAACATGATCTTGAAAAAATTTGCGGCGGTATTCATTTTAATACTAAGCTTCAACACATTTGCTAATGCACCTGTTTCTCAAATGAAACAACTGAAGTCAGCGTTTGACCAACTCAATTTTTCTTTACAAGTTGAGTGGGATCAAAAAGACAAGAAATTCTACAACAAAAAAGTAGGTGAATTTCACAAAACCCTTAAGAAACTACAAGCTGAAGGTTTAAGTAACGAAGAACTACTAGAATTTATCAAGCAAAACATTCAAGATAAAAAACTTGCTGGTGATATTGATGACCTATTTGCAACAATAAAAGCATCAAAAATGACCGCAAAAGAAGCCAGGGCTTTTGCTCTCGACTATGTATCAAGAAATTATGCACAAGGAGCAAACTGGCTAGGAAATGCGTCTGCAGCTATTCTTCTTGCAGGATTAATAATCGCCATCGCTTTACTTGCAGTAGCATCGGGGCCTGTCGTAACCACAACAACAACAACAACTGGTGGTGGATGGTGCGAAGACGTTTATGTATGTGAAGAATACTATGATTACTACTACAATGTTTGGTATGAAGATTGTTGGTGGGAAACATACTGCTACTAGATATTATTTATATAAAATAAATTTAGGGCCGAAAATTCGGCCCTTTTTTACATAAAAAACCTTGCAACTAAAAAAGACAAAAACAAAATAAGATAGAAAAAGACCCCTCTACAAATTAACCACCAAAAATTAGATAACTTTACCGCTGCCCAGGCTGTTATTGCGCCATGAAGTAAAAATCCAATACCCGATGTGAAAGTTGAATCGATTAACATTTTTCTAAGATGAGGAGATTCATAAATTTCTAACGAATTACTCATCAAAAGGTTTCCATACTTTTTTATAATAACAACAAAAAAAGGTTCGCTAAAAAAATAAGTAAAAAGAAGGTAGACACCTAAGAACACTGATAAAACAACTGGCTGAAATTTAAAATAAATGGAGCTTTCTTTATAAAATGACATACCTCCAAGTAGAATAAGCAGTAAAAAAGATAATCCTGTGACAACATCCAACTCCCCAAAGGTATAATATGTATAAAGCGCCTCCAAAGCCGCTAGTATCAAAGCGAAGATTAATGCCTTTTTTACACTAAGGAATGTATCTAAAATACAAAAAACAACTAAGGGAAGAATACCGAGAATTAAATTGAGCCCATTCATAGAAATAATTATCTATCTATAAACACAAACTTGAAATAATAATTATCTTAAGAATACTCTTATATTTGAATTTTTCTCTTTTAATCTTAAAAGAGCTGAGTTTCTCAAAGGATCGTCTGAGTTTATTCTTAGCGGAACAACTAATTCTCTGCCTTTTTCGTAAAATACAACCTCATTAAATGCATCTGTATGTGGATATAGACTTAAGTCACTAATAGAATAAATTTTAGTATCAAGTTTTGCTCCCCTAAATCTCAATTCATGCCCAGTAAAAGAAATCCTATATTCGTGCACAGGTGCTTCAGTCATCAGTTTTAAAGGGACCGACTTTTTCGTTGAAATCTCACCAATTGGTTTAAGTCTTGAACAATTATTATATGAAAACAGAATTAGAGTTAAGAAAGTAGATAAGATAATACTCTTAATTCTAATATTTTTTTTTGACGACCTCATACCTAACGTTTAACGGCAGGTTTTAATAAAAAATTTATATTTGAGCGCACTCTATAAATAAAAAACAACTAGATTATGCAGCGGAGTTACTATGCGAAACTTCTTTTTCAACTTGGCCGAGTTGAAACTCTTTAATTGCATCGCAAACTAAGCTTACTTCTGCCTCGGTCATTCCTGGAAAAACAGGAACACTAATCGTTTTATAAGCTAAGTTTTCAGCATTTGGAAATTTGGATTGATAAAAATTAAACTCCTTAAAACATTTCATATGATGAATAGGTATTGGATAATGCCTACCATTTCCAATACTCTTAGAGTCTAGAAACTCTCCTAATTCCTCTGGGTTTTCAGTCTTTAATATTACTAAGTGAAACACATGCTCATTATGACTTAGCTTATGAAGGGGAGAAATTTTGTGGCCTTTTAGAAAATTATTATACATAAGTGATATTTGTTGCCTCTGTTCATTCCATTCATTCATCATCTTGAGTTTTTCAATAAGAAATGCCGCTTGCAAGTTATCTAACCTTGAAGTCGTTCCACCCAGAAATTCGTGATGGTATTTCCTTGTCTGACCATGCTCTCTAAGTGCCTCTATTTTTTTTGCGAGTAAATCGTTATTTGTGCAAACGGCACCACCATCACCTAGTGCCCCCAGGTTTTTACCTGGATAGAATGAAAACTCACTTACATCACCAACTGTTCCAGCATTGACACCATCTATACAAGCTCCATGCGCCTGGGCACAATCTTCTAAAAGCAATATTGAATATTTTTCTTTTATTCTTTTTAGTGCGTGTGGGTTAACCATTTTCCCATATAGATGGACAACTATCACACATTTGTATTCGCCGGAATTTAGTAAGGCCTCTGTTTGTTCAAGATCGATTAGACCATCCTCGTCAACATCAACTAATTCAATAGTTGCACCTACTTCATGAATGGCTTCAATGGTTGATATGAAGGTCATTGCAGGTGCAATGACCTTATCTCCCTTCCCCACACCTAGCGCCTTAAGAGATAAAATTAACCCATCATGGCCTGAACCAACACCGATACAATGCTTTGTCCCAACCCAATTTGCAAAATCAGACTCAAATTGCTTCAGATATTTTCCTTTAACAAATGAACTACCATGAAGTATTTCATTAAACCTTGCCTTAAAAACGTCTTCTAAAGGCTTATGCATTCTAAACATATCAATAAACGGTACGGACATCGAAAACTCCAAATAATAGATAGAATCTTATCGACAAAAGATAAGAAAACTAGATTATTTGTTTTAAAGATAAATCAATTATTTATGTAATGCTCTATTTGTATTTTGAGCTATTTCTTAAAAAGAAACATATCCTCTTTTAGATAGCTTAAGTCCCTATGAGTAATTGCCTTAGAAAAGTCATTTAGGCGGACTTTTCTTTTCCACTTCTTCCAATTTTTAAAAATAAATTTTTCGGGTACCTTCTCATTAAACAATCTATATTTAGAACTGATCACCCAATTATCAGATTGAATTTCACGTAGCACTTCAGGCGCAGTAATTACCTTAACTCTTCGACCTAAATATTGTTCAAAAAAGAATGATCTGCGGTCGTTTAAAAGGACAGTACTTTGAGGATTCTTTTTTATTAAAATAACAACATTGTTTGGAATTAATGGGATAAAAAATACGGGGAGGCAGACGCACCATAAAGTAAAAAATGATATGCAAGTAGTAACTAAATAATTTTTAAAATTAAATTTGGCCAAATAATATAAGGAAATAACAATAGAAGAAACACCAACTAATCCGCTTAAAAACCCAACAGTATCTTTCGAAAAATATAAACAAACACTGCCTAATATAAGTAAAAGGGAATTTCCAAGAAAAGAAAATGCACGGATTATATTTTTATTTACCCCAGTAGTTTTATAATAATCAAAGCAGAAAATTATAAAAAAGATTAATGATGGTATGGCATAGTGATGAGACTTTTGCTTTGGAAAAAACCAAATTAAATAGTGTCCTAAAAAACAGCTTAAACAAAAAATTTGAAAATCACTTAAGTGCTTTATGTTCTTGATACTCTTTAAAAATGCAGGGAGCAAAAATAACCAAGGAAAGGTAAACATTATTAAGCCTTCAATAATTCTTGAAGCAGGCATATCCACTTGATTAAATTTTCCAATATTTTCTCTTATAAAAAAATAATTAAAAAATTCCGTCCCGTACTCTAAATAACATAATAAAAACCATAATGAAGATAATAGGGTAACCCCAATGCTGTATTTCAATATCGCTCGAAAATTATTGAATAGATAACCACCAAAAAATAGGTTTATAAGATTGTAAAACCCGAAAGAAATTAATGCCATGACAATAGAAATTTGCCCTTTGACCAAGACACTAAGAGCTCCTAATACAATTGAAAAACCTAAAGATTTGTTATCTTGTTCTTTTATATACTTATAAAAGAAAATTAAAGATAATGTAGGAAAAAACATTAGTGGAACTTCCATCATAAATGTTCTTGAAAACTTCAATGTACCAAAACACCCCAACATTAAAATTACAGTTTCTATTAGACTTATTTTTGATATTTTCCTTAATAAAAATCCTAAAACCAAAACACTAAAAAAGGAGACGGACGCCATTGATGATCTAGCGACACCTAATGAAAATGCACCATAAGCTTTTAGGAATAAAGACCCTAACCAAAACTGCAATGGTGGTTTAGACCAGTGAGGCTCTCCCCTATAAAGAGGAGTAAGGTAATTGTTGGATTCGCTCATCTCTTTTGCAATTTGGACATATAAAGCTTCTGTTCCCTGTCTAACACCGTCAATATTTCCAATATCATACAAATAGTAAGATAATGAAATTACAAGAAAAATAGCTATTTTTCGCATAGATAACCTTGTCGTGTTGAAATTCTTTGATTTTCTAACAAAACGGTATTACACCTTTATCAAAGAAAATAACATGGCACATTAATTCATCTCCAAGGAGCTTATATGTCCATCGTTCGAAAAGTACCAGAATTAAGTTTACTTGACTATGTAAATGGAACCTCCGACCAAAAACAAAATTTTATCGATTCTCTTTTTTTAGGCTTAAAAGATTATGGTTTCATCATTTTAACGGAACACCTGGTTGATCAAAAAATCGTGGACAAAGCCTATGATATTTTTATGGAGTTCTACAAACTACCAGTTGAACAAAAACTGGTATATGGCAAAGATGAATACAAAAGGCAACGAGGCTATATTCCTTTTGGACTTGAAAAAGCTGTTGGAGAAAAAACTCCTGATCTAAAAGAGTTTTTCCATGTTGGACGACATGTACCCGAGGGGCACCGGTTTAAGAAGTTTTATCCACATAATGTTTGGCCTTCTGAAGTTGAAAATTTTCAAAAAATTACAACAGAGCTTTATGACCAAATGGATAAGACTTCTGAATATTTACTTCAGGCCATAGCTGAAGGCTTAAAAATAGAAAAAGACTTCTTTAAACCGATGATAGATGAAGGTAATTCAATTTTGCGCTCAATCCACTATCCACCACTAAAAGGTCTAGATTCGTCAAATGCAGTTAGAGCTGCCGCCCATGGGGACATTAACCTTATAACCCTTCTTGTAGGTGCAACTGACTCTGGTTTAGAACTACTGGATCGAGATGGAAGGTGGTTACCTGTACATTCTAGTCCAGGCCAAATTGTTGTTGATACAGGTGATATGATGAGTAGAATTACTAATGAAGTTTTACCCTCAACAATTCACCGAGTGGTAAATCCAGACAATTCGACATCTGCGAGATTTTCAATGCCATTTTTTGTCCATCCTAACCCTGAAGCGGAACTAAAATGTATTTCTACTTGCATTGGTGAAGGGGAAAAATACCCACCAATAAATGCACAAGATTTTTTAAATCAACGGCTGGAAGAAATAGGACTGATGAAAAGTTAAAAAAAGCCTCTAGCAAGAGGCTTTTAAAATTAATGAATTTATTTAACTAATATAATATTACTCTTTGCTGTTCTAAAAATATCAACACTACTGTTTAAAGTATCGTCAAATCCAGTAATGTAAACTTTTTCCGCTTCTATTTTTTTTATTAAATCAATAGTGGATCCAGTGTAGGGAGACTGATCATCAAGATAAACTATCTTCGATATTTTCATTTTATTAATTTGATCCACATCTTGATAAAAAAGATATTCGTTCGAGAGAATTTCGACTGATGAATTAGTTAAAGCATTAACACCACGATAATCATCACCATAAGGAAATTTTTCGATTGATGTAAAAACTTTTTTAGTTTTTAAAGCGTTAAAAAAGTTGGCATATCCAACGCCAGGAAGCACCTGATTCTTAAAAGCAACAATGAAATTTGACTTGAGAACCTTTAATACTTTCATGTGGCGTGGCAACGGATATTCTCTATGATTGATGTTAATTCTCAAATTAAGATCAAAACCGTTAAAGGCCGTTGCCTCTCCCATTGTTAAAAAGTCTCTTGAGTTAATGATTAACTGTGAAACTGTTGAATTATTAAGCCTTGTATAATCCTCATCTGAAGGGAAAACTTCACTTAGCTCTATTGAGTACTCTCCCTTATAATTATTCAATGCGCTCATCTCCACTTTTGATGGAAAAAACCCGGCCTTGATTTTCAAAGAGCTAAGTTTAAGGCTATTTAAAATCATCACTTCAGATTTAGTTGGATACCTGCAACAAACCTCAAGGTTAACTGGATCATTTTTTAAATAATTGGATATCTCAGATTCAGTTGGGTAATTAAAAAGATTGTAGTGAAACTCAAGCGCCGAGACTTGATTTACAAACACAAAAAAAAGAAATATCAATAACTTATAAGCTGCATTCATAAGAACCCTCCATAATTTTATAAACAACTTTTATTTTTCCACAACTATAATAAATAGCAATAAAAATAGAGAAAATATTACTCTACCAAAACCCTAAAATTTTACATATCAAGCTTTTATTGAAATAAACTATCCATGAAAAATCTAATACTTACATTGCTTTTTACATCCCTTTCATTTTCGACACTCGCTGAGGACTACCAAGGGAAACTAAGGTGCTGGGATAACACAAATCAAGAGAATCTAATTCCAAGGTACATCGAGGAGTACTTCAACTCTACATCCTACCTTGATGAAAATGGGAGACGATCTTTCATTATGGACTTTACCTCGCCGTTGACCAGATGGGAGTTTGAAAGGGTAGGATTCAAAGTAAAGTATGGTTGGTCTATTTCAGAGTGTGAAGACTGGTCAGAGTTTATCTTCAGAAGAATTGAGCTTGATAAGGTTTTAAATGGGGAGCTCAAATATACAAATGTAAAATACTTTTACCACCACCCAGATGAATACATTATTTTTAGAGTGCTTAAATGTGAAAAAGCGAAAGAAATTCACGCCAAGGATGCTCCAGTTTTTAACCTGTTTTAAAACAAGGATTATATGAAATCACTGTTTTTTCTTCTGCTGTTATGGACGACATATGCTCAAGCAAACAGCGTAAATAAAAATGAACTTAACTTTGTTGTTTTATCTGATATCCACATCTATACATCAGGGAAAATACCTGCCAAGGCAAAGTCAGTTATTAAACACATCATTAATTTAAAACCTGACCTTGTTTTTATTACCGGGGATCACACAAATGGAAATAGAAACGACGGCCATGAACTGTCTAAAGTTACCACTTGGTATAAGTCCTTAAACGTATTGTTAACTCCTCTTATAGAACGAAATATCCCTATCTTTCCAACTGTTGGTAATCACGATTATTACGAGCCTGCCCACAAAACAGCTTACGACAGCTGGGCAAAACAAGTAATAAGTCGTTCAATCAACCTTCTAAAATTGGAGCAACCAAACGACTACTTAAGCTTTCCTTTTAAACTAAAAAATACTGAATTCTTTGTTTTAAATTTATGGCGACAAAGCTTAGGCTCTGAACAGACAAGCTGGATTAAGAGTTATAATTCGAGCAATGAGAAAAAAGGATTACGTTTTGCCTTTGGCCATGTCCCTCTGAGATCTACTATTGGTCGCACAAGTGACCATTTCTACAAAACAACATCAAATGTATTTAATCAACTTGAACTTGATGCTTACATCTGTGGACACGAGCATTTACACTGGGACGAAATCAACCCTCAAACAAACAGTTTTAGACAAATAATCGTAGGAACCGTGAGTGGCACTTACAACTTTCCAATTAGAAGACAAATGGCACAAATTCATTGCGGAAACCAGACATGTCTAATGCCTGCAACAAAAAGGGTATTTAAGGTTAAAAAGCTATCCAATGGTGCAGCGGAACAAATCTACAAACAGAATTGGTTACATGTAAAAGTTAAAGGTACGGAATATACTACTGAATCTTACGCGCTTGATTCCAATGATGATGCTATCGACTTTTACCTAGATTAATTTCTTAGAGTATGAGTTGATTCTTCTTTAAGAGAATAAAAGAACTCCCCTACTTGCTCTAACTCTTTTTTTAGGTGTTCAATTATAAAGTCCGGTCGATCCAAAGCAAAATCATGTCCTGCACCAGTTTCACAGACATAGACAGGGGCTTTAAACTTTTTTGCTAGAGCAAGACTACTTCTGTAACTACATAAACGATCCTCCTTTCCCGCAAGAAAGATAACATTTTTAACTTCATTCCTTACCAAATTATATCTAGCGGCTGAAGCCAGTTGACGAAAAAAATTCGTCCTAGATATAGGTCTTTTTTCTCTTATTTTAACCCACGAGTTAATTATGTCTCTTGATTTTTTATCTTCGGAGTTCTTTACGCTGGTCAATTCAAAAATATGCCTTTCTTGCTCAGGCCCAGCACTTGAGAGTGCTTTTGTCATTTTAATGAGTGCGTAAGGACTCATACGGTCAAAGAGTTTGCACACTCCCTTTACACTACTATTTAAAACGAAAAATCTCTTTGCATCCTCATTAAAACAAGCTGCCCAATCAAGACAGACCATTCCACCAAGAGAAATTCCTAAAATAATCCACTCTCCGGGATTATCTGCTTTTAATTTTTCCCATTTTTTTCTTAAAAAAATAGTGTTTTGGTGTAAGTCAATAGGTGAGTCTAAATTGTTGAATTCCCCCATACCAGGAAGATCGATACAGAAAACTTTCAAACCAAGTGAACTCTCAACTAATTGAGGAAAAGTCCCCCAATGACTCTTCTCTCTTGATAAACCACGAATTAGTAAAATGTTTTTAATCATTAAAGTATTCTAAAATATAATAGAAATTATTAAAATAAGGAAAAGTAGGACTCCAACCTTTTTCTAAGCTGAACTTGTGTTTCACTCAATTCATGAACGTCTAGGCTTCTATCAAGAGCCTTTATATAATTGTTAGATATATTTAACACGTCTTTTAGCCTACATGTTCGACACAAGTGCTCAGATGCCCCTTTTGATTCTTCTTTAAATGGGTCATCACCATCAAGCTCCTTTGAGACAATTGAGTTAAGGTAACGAACCTGTTCCAATGTCTGCTCAAACCGGTTGGTTTTTACCTCGAAACTTAATTGGTTTGATTTGATACCAACTAAGGCCCTCACTCCGTAGTGATCACTTAAATTACTAGGTTTTCCTGAAATAACATAAGTTTTTTTAAGAAATATTTCTTTTTCTAAAAACTCGAGTCTCGGTGAGATCCATATATAGTCAAGTTGTCCTTCTCCTTTCTTTACAAAAGAATTACTTCCGCAATATGTGCAAAGAGATTGATCGCCTTCTTGAAAGAGAGTTCCTTCAAGCTGTGTCAAATTTTTAAAAAAAGTAAATTCTTTATTGTTCACATTCATATTAAAATCACCTAGAACAGCAAACGCATCACTGTCTCTTTGCTCAACAATTTGGGTAAAAACCTCAAACAGCTCACTTAAGCGATCAACACTGTTGTAATCGACATTTTCATCAGCATTTTTTGATAATCTTGATAGAAGATGAACATTATACAACGACACAGGAAGACCAGATTTTACAATTGTGGCCTTCGCGACCCCTTTGCCACTCCAAAACTCCGCATTGTGCGCTCTTCCCATAAGTAGGTGATACCAGAATGTTTGCCTGTCCAATGGATATTTAGAAAGCATTACCATTCCGCTACCAATTGTCCCCTTGACGTCAAAATATTTGGTGTGCGGCATAAGGGACCGATCATAAAGCTTAGACCTTACAGAATTGGAAAATGCTTCTTGGATGCTTACGTAATCGAACTGATAATAGTCTATTCTATCGCCTATCAAGCTTATTCTCTCTTGCCTAAATGGAGGAACAACAGGAATAGTAAAAGTATTAATGGTGGCAATATGCAAAGACCAGTACGGGTCCTTTTCAAGGATTGCTTTTGTGAGGTGAAGAGGCATTTCTTCAGATATGTCTGGTCTTGGTGTCTTACATGCAATTATAAACAAGCAAAATAAAATATTAACGTAAGTATTTAATTTCATATAAACCCTATAAATTTAGGGGCATATTAGATCATCTCAGCGAATTTATGTAAAAGGTTTTATTCAATAATAAATTTCTTAATTCCCCAGGTATATGGATAGGTGTTTGCTGTAGTTACCTTTTTATTTCCTTTATAAAGTGCCCAACTACCTAGGTCATCTTTTAATATTTTTAATGGAATTTGTGCGTATTTGTTGTCTCCGACAATTTTATATTCTTTTAAGTAGTATAGGTCTATGTTACCGCCTAAAGAGACATCTAAGTCACTACTTTTGAGCGATATAATAGCAACACCTTTTTGAAAATATATTCCAGTACCATTTCTAATATTATCTGCATTATATAACTTTAACGGCCCTGGCAGATCTAAGTATATATTTGTTAATTGTCCTTGGTTATTTGTCTTAAGATACAGATGATTAATCTGTCCATTATCTTTTCTATTAATCGTTAATAGAACTTTATCATTACAAAAAGATGCAAAAGGTAAAAAAGAAAAATTTATTATAAATATAAATTTTAAAATTGTTTTCATTCTACAACCCCCTACTTACGCCATAGAACTGAAGGCTATCTTCCACGAATTGAGTTATCTAGATGTAAGGAAAAATTTACATCAAGTAAAAATCAAGTAAAATCAATGACTTAAATTCAAACCTATGAGTAAATATTATCAGTCAGTAATTAACAAAAACTTACCAATTCTAATTGGCCCAGTGGCTTTTGCATCTCCAGGCAAGAAGCTTACCTCTACGCTGTCGGTAAAGCCCTCTAAGGATTCAAGGTTAAAAGGAACAACGTAACTTGAGATAGTGCCACTATCAAGTCTTTTACTCGCCGACTCTAACTTTTTGGATATTTTTTTTCTCCAATTGAAAAAAAGCTGCTCTTGTCCTTCACGATCACTGAAATAATCAAAGGGAATACACCTTGTTGTTATATTACTCCCCACCTCAAGACCACTTAATTCATAACCCGTAAAGTTTTCTACTGTATTTTTATTATGAAAACAGCGCATTGAAACATAACTAAACTTCTCCGAGCTACTTTCAATAAATAGTTCGTAATCTCCTGACCTATTCACTGGCCAATCAAATGAATAACCATCATTTTTTTTGTATCGGACAACTTTTTTAAAATCGGACTTAGGAATAAAGTTTAATAAGATTTTACCCTCTAAATAGTCACTCTTATTTTCAACAAGAACCTTGATTTTTTTATCACTTACCTCACCATAGTTCGTTCGCAATTTTATAGAAACAGGAGAAAGAGTTAAATCAAACTTAGTTGGATCCTTTGTTCCTTTGCTCCGTGAAAGTCCTATTTGATATTTTCCAGATCTTTCAACTGGAAAGTAAAATGAATTTAATGAGAATGATTTTAACCACTTCCTCTGAACTCTAATTCCATATGGATTATATAATGAGACTATAACTCGATCATCGTCCTCACTTAATAAATTTGCAGTTACTTTAATTGCCTTTACGTCGTTAGGAACATTAACATGGATTCGTTTCCCTTCTTCTGGCCCAATGGAAATAGAAAAGTGCCTGCTATGAGAAAATAGTGTGTCATCAATTAACGTAATTGGAACAACTGCGACAATTGTATTGGTCTGTTCGTCTCTAACAGTGATCTCGCCAAAGACTTCTGTATTGTCATTCCATTCAATTTTCTCTTTATTTATTGAAAAACCAAATCGATTAGTTCCATGGTCTAACCAACTTTTACTAACAGTTTCAATAAACCCCGAAGCTTCAATATTGACAGGTAAAACTTTATTAAGTCTTTCCTGCGAAGGTATTGAGTCAGGAAATTGATGAGTTAGATACGTAAAAAATTGGTTAAGACGCCCTATTTCAGACCTATTGAGCACAAGTCCTTCAGAGGGAAGACCCCATCTTAAAAGCTTATCAACTGCGGTTGTTGTTACTCTTGGGAACTCTCCAGCTATCAAAAGATCATATATTTTTAATGCATCCTCGATCTTTGGAATACCATAACCCTGCTCAATATATGGTGAGTGTTTCAATCTTTTGCCGGAATATTTAATTGCATATGTGAATGAATCAAAATTAAATTCTCTTCCACTTTGAAGAATCGCTGATTTAAATACAGTTGCAAAACCGGCCAACGCTGGAGAGGCTGAACTAGTACCACTAAAGCCTCGAAAACCATTTCTAATATCAGCATGAGTTAAGCTTGCAAGTGGCGCTATCAAGCTAGGGCCTGATCCACCTAATGCTCCTGGCCCCCTACTACTGTAGTAAATTACTCTACCCTCTTCGGGTAGTCCTGATACGCCATGAACATAAGCGTCAAGTTTTTTGCCTACAAAAGCACCAGTGCTAAAAGAGTTATGAGGGTAAATAGCGCTTCTATTTAAACTACCTAGACCTGGGCCATTATTACCCGCCGAAAAAACCACCAAACAATCATAATTATCCGAGATTGCTTCAATAGCATTTCTCATCATGAGCTGGGACTCTATGGAGCTAAAGTATAAAGAGTATGAAATATTAATAACGGAAGCTCCATTTTTAGCGAGTAATTCAATAGCATTTAAGAATTTACCGATTGTATAAGCTGACTCATCCGGAGTGGAACCACGCTCAGAAAGATCGTAATCAATAAGTTTTGCGCCTGGTGCCACACCATCAAACCGACCGCCAATATTATGGCCTAATAAGACAGAAGCGACGCCTTCCCCGTGCGAGTCTCCACGTCCCTCTCCTTCATTAAAGTGTACATACGAGGTTTCTCTATTAAACTCGAGTAATAATGAGTCTAGTCCATTATTTTTTATTAAATATTCACCTGTTTCGTTAAAAGACTTAACACACTCACTAGCTTCAAATTCACTATTTTCATTAAGGTCAGCACAAATCAAATCTTTATCAGAGGGGTCTCTAGATCGAATAACTTTAAAGCTAATTGAAGATTTTTCATTATCACCATTAAAGTCCAAATCAATATCTTTTTCATTTAATACGCCTAACATCTCGTTCGACTCTTCTTCTTCAACATTTGGTTGAACAAGGACTTTATAGAAAGAGGAATTTGAAAAGTGTTTAATATATTTTCTCTCACCAGATGAGGTCGTCTTAAATCCACTTTGCATTGGCGAGACTCCATCATCAATAACACCGGCAATAACCCCTCTTCCATCATGACTAGGGTTCAACTTTAAATACTCCACTAAACCAAAATCTTCCTTTGCCAAAAAATACACTTCAGAGTTAGCTCTTGGACTAAACCCACTTGGCTTTTCTAGAAAAAGACGGTCATCAGGTGAGGTGATTAACTCTGACTTCGATAAAGTGTTTATATTATCTTCATTGGACTTTAAGTTACCTAATTCAAAACCTTTCACACAGGAGAGCTGATCATCGGTGAGATTAATTTTAACGATTACATGATTACTACCTATATCAAGACCACAGTATTTAAATGCCTCTGACAAGAAATCATTATTAATAAATAAATTAGGCTTATGAATTCCGGAAAAACTAAATGATGAGTATAAAATTGATATAGTAATTATGAGAAATTTTGATGTAAAAAGCACGGACTCTCCATAAAAAAGAATACAACATACTAGATAGTCCAAAGAATATAAAGTTAGAAATCAAACCCTAGTAATTCCTACTACTTAGAGAAACGTATGAGAAATAACTAAAAAACATGTCCGCAATAAAAAGGTGTCCCAATGCCCCCCAACTTGGAGCAAGCAGTAACCAATTTAGTATTCCCCAGCCTATGGACAAATAAATGAAAAAAACAAGGCCTTTTTTGAAGTTAACACCTTGAGAATTAGCATATAGAAAGGTAGCTACAGCAAGACCTACAGCAAACATGGGATGAAAAATTCTTAGATTAATTAAAAAGTGAGAGGTTGAATCAAAATCTTTAATTATGCCATCTATTAGGCTCGTTTCCGGGAATAGTGTGTTACCTAAAGCTGCAATTGCTCCGGTGCCCCCAGAGAACATAAATAGCAAAATAATAATTTTTTCAGATAGTCGTAAAGGTACTAGTTTCTTCTTATTTGAGACTGAAAGAAATATATTTTGTACCAGGAAATATAGAAGCCCCAAGGTATTTATAAGGTGAAACGAAATAACTAAAGCTCTTAAGGCACTATCGTCATTTTCAACTAGACCCTTTTTTACTAGGACGGCCCCTATTAGTGCCTCAGTAATCGTAAAAACCAGAGTAAAAGAAAAACTCTTTTTCATAGATCTGACTTTAGTATTTAATGCCAATATCCAGCCCCAAAAAACTGTGATTCCAAAAATACCAGAAGTAACCCTATGAATAAATTCGGTAAGTGTTTTAATCGAGGGATCCAAAGGGACAACAACTCCATTACACAAGGGCCAATGATCTCCACAGCCAGCCCCTGAGCCTGATAAACGAACCCAAGCCCCCCATAGAATTATAAAAAGGGCCAAACCAAAATTAAAATAACTTAAGCGTTTGAGCATATCTTTTATTACACCTGCATTAATTTTTTAGCGATAATCAAACACTTAACAAAGTCTAGCTAGTATAAAAAGTAATTTAATTATTCCATTTGAGTTGCTTTTTGGCAGTCATACCTCTCAATAAGTTCTTGAATTAATGATGCTTTTGGCTTTGAGTTAAAAACATTAAGCATTGCACGTCCAAGGTATTTCTTTTTAATGTACTTTTGGACATATTTTGGCTTTACCGGCTTACCCGTCATAACTTTATGTGCAAAGATGGCAGATTTGTGGTGTTGCTGAATTTTTTCGTATTTTGATAGAAAGTTATGAATACCATAACGATCACCACTTCTTCCAAGCCAAACTCTATTTATATCAGCGTGAAATAAATCACTATTTGTGGCAACGAAATCATATCCCTGCTGCGCCAAGCTCTCTGCAAACTTCCATCTTCTACGGTAAGGCATCGCATCCTGGCAAGCAAACATTCGTCTTAGTGGTTTTAATTCCTCTGGTTCAGGAATTGTTTGTTTATTATTATCGTTGATCAGGTGATATTTTTTAAATTGTTCATATTTATCTAAAAAGTCTTCATTCACCTTTATAGATTTTTTCGATGTGTATTGAAGGAACTTATACCCAAACTTACCATATATTTGCTCCACAATTTCATCATAATCGCTGAGGATAGTTACAATATTTTCTGATCCATCATCTGTAGAAGTAAACCCATCTTCTTTTAAGATCCTTTTAATTCTCTCCTGCACATTACTCATTTTTAAATAAAATTGAGAAATTTGCTTTTCTTTTTTTTCAAACTCTTTCTCTAATGACTTGTAATAATCGATTAACTTTACACCACTTACATATGTTGACTCTCTCCAAAGTTTTTCAACTTTATCAGCGTCTTTTTCACTTTCAGCTATTAAACGTTGATAGTGAAACTTTAAGTTTTCAAGGAAATCACTAGCGAACTCAGAAACATCCATTTTCACTAATATCCTTATCCCCTCGGGGTTAGTCTGATAATCCAATAGAGTTAAATCCTGCCTAAAAAGTTCATCAAGAATCGAAACTTTTGAGCCCCCTGATTTAACAAACTCCTCAAGCTCAGTAATTATAGCAGGAGAAAGTAATGCCAGTTTTCTTATCACTGCTAACTTATCTGCGGATGTAATTATAGAAGTATCAAAAATACTCTGCCCCTTTTTTAACTCTTCCGCTAAATTAAAAATAGGCCCAATATTTTGTAGGAAAAATTTTGATCTATCTGTTTTAAGTTTCTTTTCAATTTCCTTAAGGCTTTTGTTTAATTT
>MDTG01347745.1_pt1 | contig 39058 bp, 32 predicted proteins | sample 811421 | NCBI WGS metagenome assembly MDTG01 (sample SAMN05326645, study PRJNA326480) | marine metagenome | isolation source: seawater | place: Pacific Ocean: South East | collected 2011 | reverse complement strand
TTCTGTATAGGTTCCACCAAGCTCAACAGTGACTGGATTATCTCCAGTAACTGTGACAACAGGTGCAGTTGTATCAACAACATTAACGGTTCTAGTTGCTGTACCAACATTACCTGATGGGTCAGTTGAAGTATAAGTTTTTGTATATGAGCCGACTGTATCGGTATCTACTGTACCTGTAGTTACGACTGTGACTGTACCTGACAAGTCAGTTGCACTTGCGCCTGCTTCTGTATAGGTTCCACCAAGCTCTACTGTAACTGGTGTAGTTCCAGATAAGACTACTGCTGGAGCTGTTGTATCAACAACATTAACTACTCTTGATGCAGTTCCTTCATTTCCTGAGGGGTCAACTGAGAAGTATGAAACTTTATATGTTCCTACAGTATCGGTATCAACTGTACTTGTTGTTGTAACATCAACGGATCCAGATAAATCTGTAGCGGTAGCACCAGCATCAGTATACTGTGATCCAAGTTCGACTGTTGCAGGATCAGAGCCAGTAACAACAATAGCCGGAGCTGTTGTATCAACTACGTTAACAGTTCTTGTGGCTGTTCCAGAGTTACCAGAAGCATCAGTTGAAGTATATGTGACAGTGTAAGAGCCAACTGTGTCAGTATCGACTGTAGAAGTACTACTAACGGTTACATCACCTGAGGCATCAGTTGCTGTAGCACCAGCATCTGTATAAGTAGCTCCAAGCTCAACTGTTGCAGGATCAGAGCCAGTGACAACAATAGCCGGAGCTGTTGTATCAACTACGTTAACAGTTCTTGTGGCTGTTCCAGAGTTACCAGAAGCATCAGTTGAAGTATAAGTTAAGGTATATGAACCTACTGTATCTGTATCGACTGTTCCTGAAGTAACAACTGAAACTGCTCCAGATAGGTCTGTAGCTGTGGCACCAGCATCTGTGTATGTTGATCCCAGTTCATGAGTTGCTGGGTTATCGCCTGTTACTGTTACAACTGGATCGGTTGTATCAACGACATTCACGGTTCTTGTAGCTGTTCCCGTATTACCAGATGCATCAGTTGCTAAGTATGTAAGTGTGTATGTTCCAACTGAGTCAGTGTTAACTGTTCCTTGTGTTGTAACTGAAACATTTCCGGAAAGATCGGTGGCTGTTGCACCTGCATCTGTATAAGTAGCTCCAAGCTCAACTGTTGCAGGGTTATCACCTGTTACTGTTAAAACTGGATCTGTTGTATCAACTACGTTAACAGTTCTTGTAATTGAGGAAGAATTTCCAGATGGGTCTGTACCAACATAAGTCACAGAATAGCTTCCAACGTTGTCGGTATCTACAGTATTGGATGAAACAGAAATAGTTACAGTGCCACCAAGGTCTGTTCCAGTGGCGCCAGCGTCAGTATATGTTCCACCAAGTTCGACTGAGGCAGGATTATCTCCTGATATAAAAAGTGTAGGAGCCGTTGTATCAACAACATTTACAGTTCTTGTTGCAGTTCCTACGTTTCCCCGGCTATCAACTGCGGTATAAGTAAGTGTGTAAGAACCTACATTTAGTGTATCAACGAAACCAGAAACGGAAACAGTTTCTCCTGTGTCAGCAGTAGCGCCTGCTTCTTGATAAACACCGCCCAATTCAACGGTTGTAGGATTGCTTCCATTTAATGATACAACAGGAGCTGTAGTATCTTTGTCATCATCTAAGAGGTTATTTAAAAGCACGCCTGAGGAAATTGCGACGAGTAATTTATTAACCATTGAAAGTTCTGCTAACCTTGAACGCAAGGGCAGCATATTCGTTTTAGTGTTGTCAACGCCTGTATTTTTTTGCAGTGAATTTTGTTTTTCGATTTCAGCTATTTGATCAAGCAAAACAGCCTTTCTTTCAAGAAGTTGATCTCTATCATAAGTCGCTAATCTATCCGAAATTTGCTCAAGCTGAGTTAACGGTATTCCTCCAATCTCAGAGGCTGTGTTTGAATAAGCTTCCCCAGAAAAAACAAGGAAACCAGACAAAATTACTGGTAGTAAAGTTTTGTTTTTAATTTGCATTTTATATTTCCTCAAAAAATAATCCCCTAAAGAGTGATTATGCATAAAAAGCAATGCATTCACAAGTTAAAGAGTACATTTATTATACATATAAAAAATGTATATAAACATATAAATAGTAGCGATTTTAATTGATATTTAACAAATATTACGCCACTTTATTACAATTATGCATCAATTAATTCCCATTCGCTATACCAATCAAACAAAACTAGTCAACGGGAGTAAATTTAGCAACTAAATCATATAAGTTATTTTTTCTATTAAGCCTCGCTCCAGGATCTTTTGTTAGTGGTCTCCATGTATAACTTATAAAATTTTTATAAATCGGAATATTGAAGAAAATTCCTTTATCAAAGCTTCCTTCTCCAAAATCAACAGCACTAACGTCAGTGAATGTAGCAAAAACACCCAACTGCATCCCGCTTTTAAAGGATCTAGAGAATTCTACAGTTGCCCCCTCATCTCCAGCCAAGTATTCGCCGACTGAAAGTTTTGCATCAAAAGGAATTAATTTATAGTTTCTATAATAAAAATTTGCATTAGCAAAAGTGTTTCTATAGTCGAGCGTACCGAATCGTAGGTCATAATCTCTTTTAGTAACATCAAATGCCTCAAATCCAATTGCATAATTTTTATCAGGATCAAAATAAAGATATTCGAATCCTACTCCTGCAAACATTTCTTCTAAAATTCCTGCAGTTGCCATAAAGTGGTGTTTCGGAGCAAGAGTTTTAAAATAATCGAACTGCGCTCTTCCGATTATTAATCTATTTTCAAAATTATTTAAATACCTTTTTACATCAGAACGAACTTGAGCAGGAAAAGTATTTTTTGGAGGAACAGTTAAGTCCTCAAAATTATCTTTCAGAGAATACTTCAAGTTTGCAGAAAAGAAAAAATTATCCGCAAAAATGTACTCACTGTCATTTTCTAGGAGGACCGCATATTTAAAAAAACCCTCCCTTGCTGCAAGAAAAGGCCTAAAGTTCAATCTTGTGTTCGTATTGAAACCCGTATACTGAGGTCTTGAATATAGCACCTCTGAGTTATTGAGAAAGTCATTGTCGATTTCTGATTTAACTCGAAGGTTTGCTGTTGTGTAGTCAATTTTAACATCTTTTCTTAGGCCACTATCTCTCCTTGCTGAGTAAATAATATCCTCAATAATTTCAAGATTTGGATGGGTAAATTGAGTAATTTCAAGACCAACACCTGTTTTGTCTTCTATTATTTTCTTTACACCAATACCGTTTTCTTGAAGATTACGTACAAACTTACCAAGATTTGTATCTCTCTCTGATACATTTGCAGGTTTATACTTATAACCTCTCTTAGTTTCGCTTGGATTTTCTTTAAAGTTTAATTTTAGAGATAAATAATTTCCTCTTTCGAATGAAAGTCCTATTAACCAGTTTTGGTTGAGGCTATATTCAATACCTAATGAAAAATCACTTTTTGGCTTTTCACCGTAATCGATCCTTGCATTTGTATCTGTGGAATCAAATTCAATTTTTGCTTTTAATGACCTATTAAAAACATAATTTAATCCAAAGAAAGGTGAAACAGGCCCTGAGAAGTATCGTGAAGGTTCAAACTGTCCGCCTTGACTTGAAAATCCATCAGGTCTTGAACCGAATCCATCATAAATTGTTTCTAATGGATTCCTGAACGAGTGCTTTGAATTATTTAGTGTCCCCCAACCAAGACCAAAGCTTAAATCTACATTGTTTATTCCATAACTTCCAACAAGATATTCTGAGCTGTAATAGCCTGTTCCTGCAATATCATTGAAGCCGACTGCTATGGCAGGTAAATTTCCTTCCTCTTTTAACCTAAATTTTATATTGAATCCTTTATCTTTATAATCCTGATCAAAGCCAGATCCATAATCTATATTTTGTATATTTGTATAAAAAAAAGAGGCTTCCATCCAATCATATGGAGATGAAGTCATTGTAATTTTCTGATCTGGGCTTCCATCATACAAAGTAAATCCAAATGCGGCTTCATCATATACTCTTGCAGTTGGAGTATTGATAAGACCTATCACACCATGATTATTGTAAGAGTTAGAATAAAAACTATCTGAACTTAAGTAATGAGAGTTAAAAAATATAATAAAAGCAGCAGTAACCATAAGCTGCTTAGTATTTGATCTCATTACTTATTAGTTATTTTGAAGGGACTCAATTGCTGCAGCAGAGAATGCAATTTGTGATAAAACCTGAGTGAGAGAATTCACAACATCAATAGTAGAATTCCTAACTACAATTTTTCTAGGTATTACCACAACATCTCCAGCGTCAAGATTTCTTTCAGATTTAAAAATATTTACGCCAGGTTTATAAATAAGGCCATTTTCTTTAATAATGTACCCGCCTTTTTTATCTGCAAACTGTTTATATCCACCTGCAAGATTTATTGCTTCAGCAAAGGTTATCGACTCGTCATAAATAAATGCGTTAGGATTCATTACCTCCCCAATTACACTTACAGTATTGGATTTTACTGGCACATATATTGAATCATTGTCTTGCAATATGGTCTCCCTGGCTTCCAATGTATCTGGTGAGAAGATACCCGCAACTCTGCCAAGACTGTCAGTATCAAAATCGGTATTTAATTTCTCCAGTGCCAAGAGAGAGTCAAAGCCATCATTGGATGAGGAGCCCTCAGATGAATCTTGCATAGCAACAAATAAAGCAGACCTAAGATCAGCTTTTGTTCTTTGAATGGATTTTATTTGAAGGTCTCTAACTGATTCACGAACAAGAATTATAGCTTCAGGATTTGCATAGTCTTTAAATTGACCAATTAAAGAGTATAAATCTTGCAAAGATGAATTTTCAGCAAGTGTATATTCACCGGGAAACTCTATTGCTCCTGTAATAAGGACAGAGATTAAATTATTTTGGGGTGACTTAAAAGATAGATTATGGAATTTATTAGCTTTAAATAACATCTGTCTATAATCAGCAACCTCTACAATATTTTCTAACGGGCTTATATATGTTGCTTCATACTGAGATACATCTGAAACATCTATTCCAATAAGATCGATTACACTTTTTGCTTTAAATTTTCCAAATATCGGAACTTTTATAAGCTCTCCACCATAGTTGATACTTAGCTCATAGTCTCTAATACTATTAAATGTTCTCTCCCCGAAATCATATATCTTCAAGAGCTCTTCATCTATATCATCTGGATTAATCTCTCCTTGAGGTTTTGCAGACCTAATATCTTTATTATTTTCTATAAGCTCACCATCTTTATATCTGTCATTTTCAAAAGACATCTCATTATCTAAATCTTTATCTAAATCAAACTTAGAGTGGAACTTTAAAGTAAAATCCTCAAAATTATCTAAGTCAATAAAATAAACTTTCGAATTTGATGTTAGCTTAACGTCTCTAAAAGTTTCATCATCAGTTAAGTTAAAGAGTATTGTTTTCTGGGAAAGATTTTCTCTATCAAACTGCTCAAGAATACCTAAAAATGGATAAACATTTACAAATTTTAAGCCTTTGATAAGTGATTCAAGATTGTTATATTTAGAAACCTCATAATATCCAGATTCTTTTACAGCCCCTTTTACTAAGATGCCATCATTTACTTCAGACTGATAGTCAAAAATCTTCACTTTAATAACATTATCTAACATTGTGGACATATTACTTGTTTCAATTTGATCAATAGTTGCATTTTTAATATTGAGAATTGATAAGGCTATCTTGTTTTTATTTGCTGTTTGGTTAAAACCAAGCCCATAATTAATTAAAGTTTCTAAGGAATCATTTTCTTTAAGTTCATAAATCATTGGTCTATTTACTGACCCTGAAAGCTCTACAAAATTTGAGGCACCTTCAACTAAGATTGTGTCTCCTGCCTCAATATTTACATCGCTCGATCTGTCTCCATAAACAAGCAGGTCATATAAATCAAAATTTACAATGCTGCTATCTTTTCTTATGAGCTTAATGTTTCTAAGAGAGCCTGAATCCAATACACCACCAGAGTATACCAAGGCGCTTGAAATTGAAGAGAAAGGGTTAACAAGATAAATTCCTGGATTTTTTACCGCTCCAACAATAGTAATTTTTTTTGCATTGAGCCTCTTTAATGAGATATCAGCATCAACTCCAATATATGATTGCTCAACTAAGGATTTAATTTTATTTTTAACTTCTGATAAGGTTTCTCCAACAACGGAGATGGACCCAAGCCCAGGAAAAAGAATTGTTCCATCCAGTTTTACTGTCAAATTGAAGATTTCTTCTCTCGAGCCGCTTAAAATAATTGTAAATTGATCTTTAAGAGAAATGCTATAATCATTTGGGAAAGGAAGATCTCCAACAGCAACTAGAGATGATGGTTCTTTATCAAAAAAGCTGTATCCAAATTTTTCCTCTTTGGTATCTTGAGTGCTTTCACTTTCTGCCATATCTTTAAGCGACTCATCATTACTAGGACTTACATCTTCAGGCTCAGTTAATTTATTTTGAAGAAAAGTATTTTCAATATTTTGAAGATTGGAATTAGAAATAGATGAAATTGCTTGTTCTAATTCCTGCGAAAATAACTGTGATGATGAAATTAATAAAAGAATAAGGGTTACAAGAAGTTTATTTTTTTTCATAAGAATATTAAATGTCAATACGACCTAAGTATAATTCATTTTTAGATAATTTTTCCAAATGTATTATTGATTTATTAGAGTTCAAGGCCAGGAACTGAGACACTTTTAATAGCGAGAGCTGGTTTCAAAATCATTGAAACAAGATTTTTTATTTCTAACTCCGAAAGTGTTTTATTTTTTGATTGAAATATAAATCTAAAACCAAGTTTAATTTCACCTGTTTCTTTATTATGAAATCTATCAAAAATGAAATGCTCTCTTAGATTATCAATTTTTGTATTTTCAATTAAATTAATTAGCTCACTTTCATAATTATGGTCTTTGATCGAAAAGGAAAAGTCTCTCGAACTTGATGGAAAATCTGATATTGGTTCATACTTAACAAAAAAATGTTCTTTTGTTTTATTTACATATATATCATCGAACTTGTCTTCAATTGCTGATACTTTCAATTCCAAATAATATACCAAAGACTTTTTCTTTGAATTAAATGAAAGCCTATCAATTATTTCTATGTCACTGCTTAACTCGATGCTTACTTTTTCAAAAATAGCTAATAAATATTCACGATCTATCTTTTTTGAGAAGTTTTCAACATCATTCCCGAGCCTTCCCGAACAAATAATTCCAAGCCTTTTATCACCACTACTTAAATGACAGTTAGAATAGATTTCAGATATTTCGAATAATTTAATTGAATCTTTTTGTCTATTCTCATTGTAAATTAGATTGTTAACAAGCGACTGTTTTAAATTCGTTCTCAAATAACTTTTATTTTTATCAAGAGGATTTAAAACATGAATAGATGAATTATTTTTCTCTTGAGTAAATGGAAAATTTATAACTTCAGCGAATCCATGCTCGACGAGAAAATCTTTTATTTTTGATATGTTATTTTTAGTTGGTTCTTTTTTTGGAACATTTATTTCAAATGGTTTTGGCTCAATATTGTTATACCCTTCAACTCTTCCTATTTCTTCTGCAATGTCATTAATGGTTGAAATATCAAATCTGTGAGATGGAACAATAATATTTTTTTTAACTTCAAATGAAAGATTTTCTAGATGACTTAGAAGTTTTTGTTGCTGAATATCTTTTCCTATAATTGAGCTTATTTGATTTATACTGAAAGGTATCTCTTTTGAAGCAAAATTTTTTTCATTATAAGAATACATGCTTATTTCCTTTATTTTTACATGATCTTTAACAATATTAATGTATCTTCTTAAAGCTTTTTCCTGAAGTAATGGATCTACCCCCCTTTCAAATTTATAGGAGGCTTCAGAGTTAATATCATGCTTAGTTGCTTTACCAATAATTTTTTCAGGATTGAAAAAAGCGCTTTCTATAAGTACATTCTTGGTATTTTGGGAGCATGCAGAATGAGCCCCTCCAATAATGCCAGCTAAATTGATAATTTGGCTATCGTTTTCGAAAATTAGCTCTCCTTTGCTTACCTTAATTTCTTTTCCCAGGAGCGTTTTAAAGGTTTGCTCTTCATCATTTTCTCTTAATATGATTTTGTTTTTCATTTTTAAAAAATCATACGCATGAGTTGGCTGCCCTAACTCATATGCAACATAGTTAGAAATATCAGTAAAAAAATTATTTTTTGAGATTCCTAAATCAGTGAAATAATTATTTAAGTAATCTTTATATTCGATATTAGAATCTTCTATTACTATATTTAAGAAATAAATTGATGGGCAATCAGTAGCTGATAGATTATGAAAATCTAAATTAAGCTCTGGTATTTCACCATTAAAAAAACTAATAGATGATAAATCTAATTCATGAAAAACTTTAAGATCTCTTGCAATCCCAAATAGTGATAGGCAGTCTCCTCTATTAGGAGTAAATTCAAAATTAAAAACATTATTTTCAATTTCGTGCTCATGACCAAGTTGAAATAAATCACCAGAAATTTCTTCAATACTGTGGCTATCCTTAAATAAAGATTGAAGATGTGAATAGCTTATCTTCATCGGAATTGATTTAGAAAATCCAAATTTGATTTATAGAACTCTCTTATATCGTCAACACCATGTTTTAGCATAGCAATTCTTTCTACACCAATTCCAAAAGCTAGGCCGCTATATACCTTAGAATCAATCTTGCAGTTTTCAAGAACGATTGGATTTACAATGCCGCAGCCAAGGATTTCAAGCCATTTTCCGTCTTTATATAAGATATCAACTTCTGCTGATGGTTCAGTAAATGGGAAGAATGATGGCCTAAATCTTATCTGAATATTTTCTCCAAATAATAAAAAAACAATTTTATAAATTAAATCTTTTAAGTTTGAAAATGAAACTTCTTTGTTTATGTATATACCCTCAATTTGATGAAACATTGGTAAATGTGTTGAATCATCATCTTTTCTGAAGACTTTCCCCCCGGATATAAAAGCCATGGGCGGCTGATTATCAAGCATCGCCCTTATTTGAACAGGAGATGTATGTGTCCTGAGGAGGTAGTCTTTTTTTTGTAAATAAAAGGTATCATGCATCTGTCTTGCAGGATGAGTCTTTTTAATGTTTAACATGTCGAAATTAAACTTTTCGGTTTCAACTTCAGGTCCTGTGATTATTTCAAATCCTAATGATTCAAGTTCTTTTAAAATAAAATCTTTTAGGTAGTTAATAGGGTGGATTGAACCTTTTTTAGGTGAAACATCCTCTAAAATGTCTTTATTTGAAGCCATCAATAGAAATTAAGACAAGGCTTGTTCAACTATTTTTTTAAAAGTCGATTCGTCGTTTATTGCTATATGAGAAAGCATCTTACGATTTAACCTTATTTCTTTTGAACTCAAGCCAGCCATAAGTTTAGAATATGAAACATTATGAGTTCTTGAAGCTGCTCCAATCCTTGAAATCCAAAGAGATCTAAAAGACCTTTTCTTATTTTTTCTATCTCTAAATGCATATTGCAATGCCTTTATATTTGATTGTTTTGCTGTTTTGAAAAGCCTGCTTCTAGCACCATAATGACCTTTAGTTTTAGACAATGTCTTTTTATGCTTTGCTTTTGCGGTCAAAGATTTCGTTACTCTTGGCATAATATTTACTTAATAAGTTTTTGTGCAGTCTTCAATGACGACCCTGATAACTTTATTAATCCTCTATTGTGTCTTTTCCTCTTGGTAGATTGTTTTGAAAGAATGTGGTTCCTATTGGCACTTCTGATCTTTATCGATGACGAAGTTTTTTTAAAGCGCTTTGAAGCCCCCGAATGTTTTTTTAATTTATAACCCATAATAATTATTAGTTTTTCCTCTTTATTGGAGAAAGTACCATAAGCAATTGTCTTCCCTCGAGAGATGGCTCTTGATCAATTTGGGCAAAATCTTTAAGTTCCTCACTGATCTTTTTTAAAAGCTCAAGGCCAAGATTGCTATTTAATATCTCTCTTCCTCTAAAACGGACGCTTATTTTAGTCTTATCTCCGCCAATAATAAAGTCTTTAATTTTTTTTAATTTGATATTGTAATCTCCAGTATCTGTTGAGGGTCTAAATTTAATTTCCTTTATGGATTTCTTTTTTGTTTTAGAAGATGCAAGGTTTTTCTTTTTCTCAAAAACATGTTTGCCATAGTCAAGCAGTTTACAAACAACTGGATTTGAGTTTGCAGGTGAAACTTGAACTAAATCAAGTGAATTTGATTTAGCCATTTTTAAAGCATCTTCAATTGAGACTATGCCTTTTTTGCCTCCAGATGAATCAATTAGCATTACTTCAGCTGCAGTTATTTTATTATTTATGGGGACTATATTTTTTTTTGGCAAAGCTATTAAATTACAGAATAGGTTGATTAAGAAACATTTTTGAATAGATAAGAATAGTAACTAAGCATTTTAAGGTTGGATTTTAAACTAAATTATAATTTTCGTAAATAAAATATATAAATCTTTAAGGTTGGAGGTATATATTTTCCCAAGTGCTCCCAGTTTTTTTAAAAACCTCTCTTTTGTTGAGCCTTTGTTCTTGTCCTTCCCAAAATTCAAAGTGAAAAGGTTGAAAAGAATATCCACCCCAATAATTTGGTCTTTTATTTAATAAATCTTTATTATTTAAAACTTTTCTATAATTTTCTTTAACAATTTCATACGATTCTATTTTTTTTGACTGCATTGAGCTTACTGCTAAAGCATTTTTTCGAGAAGATCTTTTATTGAAATGACAATCAGAGATTTGCTTTGAAGATTTCTTAATAGTAGCTTTGATTCTGATTTGAATATTTAGTTTGTTCCAATAAAGGGTTGCGGCCACATAAGGATGACTCTCAAAGTCTTTTGCTTTATCAGAATCATAATTTGTAAAAAATATCCACTGGTTTCCATTAATATATTTCAGATTTACGTATCTTGCATTGATCTCTTCTAAATTTTTATCAAATGAACTTATGCAAACAGCCTCAGGATTTTTTTGCTTAACTTTTATTGCCCTTTGGTAGTGTGCATAAAACCTTTTATATGGCGGGGCATTTAGTTGATTTTTAATAATTATCATTCAGGGTATATTCCACAATAATCAAGAAGTATTTTACTATCCGTATCATGAACATCTTTGGAGCAGAATTCTTTATGATTTACCAGAAAACATAATATATCAGCTTCCTTAATGGCTTTTTTATAACTCTCAATCTTGAGATATTCATGATTTTTAATGTTAGGCTCTACGACAATGATATTATGATTAGAATTAGATAAGCTCAATACTATTGAAAGAGATGGTGATTCTCGAAGATCGCTTACGTCAGGTTTGAATGCAATACCAAAACATGCAACTAAGGGAACTCTTTTATGGTTATCATGAAAAATTTTAATATTCCTCTCTATATCTTTTGTAACCCAGACAGGCTTAAAGTCATTGACCTCTCTTGCAGACCTTATTAACTTACTAAATTCAAAATTATTAGAAACCAAAAACCATGGATCTACAGCAATACAATGCCCTCCAACACCAGTACCAGGTTGAAGAATGTTTACCCTTGGATGACGATTAGCTATCTTAATTAAGTATCTATCATCTATTTCATTTTCACTACAAATTAATGAAAGTTCATTTGCAAACGCAATATTAACGTCCCTGTAGCTATTTTCAGCCAGTTTACACATTTCTGCAGTTTGGGAGTTCGTTTTTAAAACTTCTCCATCAACGATGCGATTTAAAAAATTGTATGCTTTTTCTGAGGATTCTTCGTCTATTCCGCCGACAATCCTATCATTGCTTGCAAGTTCTTCAATTATATTCCCAGGAAGAACTCTCTCTGGGCAATATGCATAACTAACATTTATTCCTGAATCTATTTCGCTACTGATTAAATCTTTAATATGTTTTGTGGTACCTATTGGAGATGTTGATTCGAGAATAATAAGATCATTCTCTTTTAATAAAGGTGCAATCTGCAATGCAGCCTCCTCAACAAGGCTGATATCCGGTTTTGGAAACTGGTTATCTTTAGTTTTTTTAAATGGTGTAGGAACACAAATTATGAATATATCTGCATTACAAGGAGCATTTCTTGCTTCTAAATTCTTTGATTTAATTGAATCTTTGACTATTTTGTCCAAGTTTGGCTCATAGAAATGTGTATTACCCCTATTGACGTTTTTTACTACTTCCTCGTCAATGTCAACCCCAATCACTTTATGTCCTTTAGATGCAATGAATGCAGCAGTAGGAAGACCAATGTAGCCTAATCCTAAGATGCAAATTTTTTCATGTGAGCTTGGCATGTTATTCAAGTATAGAAATAATATTTTTTACGATCTTTTTAGATGAATTCCCATCTCCATATGGATTATGAGCTTTTGACATACAAGCATATAACTCATCGTCCTCTATCAAGTTAGATACGGTTTCGACTATCTTGGATCTATTTGCTCCGACTAATTTCACTGTTCCAGCTTTTACTGCTTCTGGTCTCTCTGTAACATCTCTCATAACAACAACGGGCTTCCCAAAACTTGGTGCCTCCTCTTGAATACCTCCTGAGTCTGTTAATACCAAATAACAATTTTTTAAAAGATAGATAAATTTCTCATATTCTAAAGGCTGAATTAGCATTACGTTTTCCGAACTATCTAAGATTTCATGGACAATGTTATTTACATTTGGATTTAAATGAACTGGGTATACAAATTTGTATTTTTCATATTTAGATGCCAAATCTTTAATTGCATGACATATTTCTATAAATCCCGATCCAAAATTCTCTCTTCTGTGACCAGTTATCAATACAAAACTATTCTCTTCAACATTGAAGTTTAATGAGTTTAAAAAATATTCTTTAAACTTTTTTCTGTAGGATAGATTCTGTTCAAACTTTTCTCTAATCATAAAAAGAGAATCAATAACTGTATTTCCCGTTATATATATTTTTTCTTTTTTAATATTTTCTCTTTCAAGATTCTTCATACTTTCTTCAGTTGGAGTAAAGTGCATGTCTGTAACAATGGAAGTTAATTTCCTATTAAATTCTTCAGGATATGGAGATTTTATATCATTTGTTCTTAACCCTGCCTCAACATGGCCAATTTTTACATTTGAATAGAATGCAGCCACCGAAGCAGCAGCAGTTGTTGTGGTATCGCCATGAACTAAAATTATTTTTGGCTTGTATTTGTTAATACAATCTTTCATCCTAATAAGAATTTTTGAAGTTACATCGAATAGATCTTGATCTTTTTCCATCACGCTTAAGTCTATATCAGGTGTTATATCAAATATATCTAATACTTGATCAAGCATCTCTCTGTGCTGCCCTGTAACGCATAGTAATGTTTCAAATTTATCTTTGTGCTGCATAAGCTCTAAATATATTGGCGCCATCTTTATTGCCTCAGGTCTTGTTCCAAAAACAAGCATAATTTTTGTTAAATCCATTAAGAAATCTCTTTTAGAATATCTAACATTTTATCCGCTAAAACCTGTCGATCATAATTTTTTGAAGCTTTTATGGAATTTGCCTGAAAAGTTTGAAACTTTTTATATTCAGAAGATATGAGTTTTATTTTTTCTACCAAATCAGTAACATTCTCTGATTCAAAAACTTCGCCAGTGGAGTTTTCCATCACAATTTTTGAAGACTCTCCAGGAACTCCATGAAGAACCGGTATTCCCATAGCCATGCTCTCAAATATTTTTGAAGGTATCACCGATTCGAAAGTTTTATTTTTTTTCAAATGAATTATTGAAACATCAATTATTGACCAATATTTTTGTATCTCATCTCTTGACACACTATCTATAAATAAAACATTACTTAGATTTAGCATTTTAGCCTCTTTCATCAAGTCTCGTTTTTTAGCTCCATCTCCGATGAATAGAAATTTAATATTTTTATTTTTAGTCTCTTTAGCTGCATACAATATAGTTTCTAGATTATGTGCAATACCATGCGTTCCTATGTAACCAAAAATAAAGCAGTTTCCAATATTTAATTTTTTAATAAGGCTTTGACACTTTTGGAGGTTACTAAACTTGTTGAGGTTTACTCCATTAGTTACTACTCTAATTTTCTCAGATGATACGCCTCTTTCTATTAGATTTTTTTTAAATGAGTGTGTCAAAGATATTATTAGGGAAGCACTTTTATATAATTTTATTTCAATCCATTCCAACAATTTGTATATCAAGCTTTTTTTTAACAGCCCAACTGCTTCAATTGATTCAGGCCATAAATCTCTCAATTCAAAAACCCAAGGTTTTCTTTTGATAAGGCTTACCAGGCGAGCAGCAATAACAGTAAAAAATTGTGGAGATGTGCCAATAACTAAATCAACTCTTTTTACAAAAATTGATGCGACTATTGAAGAAACCATAAAGCTCATAAAATCTAGAGTCCTTAAAAAGAAGCCTTCATTTGAAGATATGAAAGTCCAAACCCTAATTACACTTATTCCATCTATTTCTTCTTTTTGGTAAATCTTGTTCTTATAGCCTTTAAAAATCTTTCCTTTTGGGAAATTTGGGACACCTGTGATTATAGTAACTTTTGTATTTTTGCATACCCATCTTTTTGCGTGTTCAAATGTCCTATTCGCTGGAGCATTAGTTTCAGGAGGGAAATTGTCCGTTATAAACAAAATATGCATTACCAGCTCATTTTTATTTTAAATGCATTATCGCTACTTTCTAGGAATATTCTTTTTGTTTCTTGAGACTCTCCAAACTCTGAAGAATAAAAGCAATCCTCTAAATATATTTTTTGTTTAAAAGATTTAAATTTTATCAGTTTTCCATTTCTAAGTTTAAGTTCACAAACACTTCCACTAAGTTGCTTTATATTTACCTCAGGATGAATCATAAAGTTAACTCTTGATTTATAGTTAGTATTTTTTTGGAGATTTGAATCAATCAAATCAGATATCTCCAGCATATTGGCCCCAAATCTCCAGACTCTCCTATGTTTTGGAGCATATTTGAATTTTCTATACCCATCATGCTCACATGAAACTTCTAAGAATTGTTTTTCATCAGATATCTCAAGATTAGATGGGTTAGCTCTGTCAGCTACCCTGAAGCTTTTCCAAACTTCAGATGAGCTCTTACCGCATAACATCAGCGTATTATGATTTAGTGTAGATCTCTCATATTCTCTTTTCTTGTTTATTTCATATGTTGAAATACCTCCATTAACCAGAGTTCTTTGGTTAAATAATGATAATTCAAAACTTAGTGTGTCTGCATGTCCATGTCCAGGCAAATAATCAGGACCTATTTTTGCAACATCAAGAAGAGCTATACATTCTGGTGACTCAACCCTTATGTAGCCACTCTGAATCAAATGAAAATGATTTATGCCTGATTTAGTTTGATGCTTGATATCCTTTGAAATATTCACTCCAAAATTTAAAGCAACATCAGTAATTTTTTCAAGAGCTGGTGCAACGCCATTACAGGCATCATTAAAGAATGAGATATTGCCGTCTGGATGATTCATTAAAGATGACCAATTTATCATTTTTTTTATTTTTTCCTTTAGGATATTTTCTATTTCTTGAAGATCCGTATTTTTTGTTACCACACACAAACAATAAATATCTATAAGATCTTCAAGAAAAAGAAGATGATACATAGGACTTAATTCAAAATGACCTCCATCATCTAAGATTTGTTCTTGCAATTGTTGAAAAAAGATTTTCTTTCCTCTATTAAGCCATCTTTCTGACTCTTTATCATCAAAAAAGATACCAAGAAATATTAAAGCTTTAGCATTTGTAAAAAGATGATTACCGAGAATATGATATTCCATATTTCTATATATTAATCTTCCATGATCATAAAGATCTTTGCAAAGCTTAAGATCATAATAATCGTTATTGATAAAAAACTTGCATAGATTAATTGCTCTAATAGAAGTTGGGTATGTCTCCCAACCAATGCCTTTAAAATCAGGATTTGCTTCAACCCAGTTAGAAATTGATTCATGACAAAAAGTAAAGTTTTTAGATGAAAATTCAGAGTTAAGGAAGTCTAAGTAATGAAAGTTATAGATCCAAAGTTTTGGCAAATCTTTTGGTTGCCACTTTGTATCCTCTAATTTTACTTTCTTATTTAAAAAAGAAATAACTGTATTTTTTTCAGAAAATGGGTTTCTTTTGACGCTAGGAAAGTTAGCTGTTTTACTTATCTTCCTGATTATAATATTTTTCTTTCTGGAGATGGGTTTTATTCTTAATGAAGCTTTGAGCCTATATAAAATCTGAATTGGTTTTAAATACTTGATAGTATTAATATAGTTTAGAAACATTTCTACTTTCTAAGAATTTCAGCAGCTTGGACTGTTACTTCTGATACTTCAAATATTTCTGACGGATCAATTAAGTTTTTACCATTGTGAAGAGAATCAACAAATTCTTTAATGCATTCAGTTTGACCTTTGTTTTGAGAGAAGAGATTCATTTTTTTAAATCTTTTCAATCCAAATCCTTTTAACTTCTTGAAGTTATTGAGTTGAAGAATCTTTCCATCGTAAAATAATTCAATCCTCTCTTTTGGAAAATCTTTTGAACCATTAGCAAAATAATTTATTGTTCCCATTGACCCATCTTTAAATTCCAAAGTGAGCGATGCTTTATCATCATCTATTGATTGACTTAATGATGATCTAATACTTTTTGCATCGACATTTGTTATTTCAGAGCCGACTAGGTATCTCATTAAATCAATGAAATGACATGCTTCTCCAAGGATCCTACCTCCACCAATTTCTATATCTTGTGTCCAATGATTAATATCTATAGCTCCTGCATTTACTGTTACTATAAATGATAGTGGTTGATTTCTGTCTTTAATAAGATTTCTCATCTTTTTTATATGCGGCGAAAATCTTCTGTTAAAACCAACCATTAACTGGGCTTTAGCTTTTTTCTGAGACTCATTGTAAGCAATCCTAATCCTTTCAATTTCATCAATTGTGAGGGCAAGTGGTTTTTCAACAAAAACATTTTTGCCAGCAATTAAGCATTTTTCAACAAGTTGAGCATGCGAATTATGTTGTGAGGCAACAACTACTAAGTTAATATTTTCATTAAGAAGAATGTCATTAATTTCAGTAGAAGATTTTTGAAATTTATTTTGTTTACCTGTCAAAGATCCACTTATTCCTGATAATGTGACGATGGTATCTAAGAATACTCCAGATTTTTTGAAGTTCGGTATTAAAAATCTTGAAGCATAATTTCCAGCCCCAACAAACCCCGCTCTTATCAATCCTTTATCAATTTTTATATTATTGGGATATAGATTTATAGATGTTTTTTGATCAGCGATATCATTTTTTTTATATCTAAACAATAGTCCAATTGAATGTCTCAACTTTTCCTCGTCTTCATAAACACCTATGGATTCTTCAAAGTCTACTATTTCTGAGATTAGGGAATCCGTTGAGATTAATTTTGATCTAAGCATCTCAAGAATTGCTTCAAAATTTCTCTTTTCTGTCCATCTTACGAATCCTATGGGATAGTCATTTCCTTTATTTTCATAGTTGATATCATACCTACCTGGACCATAAGAGCAGCTTACTTGAAAAGTAATTTCTTTTTCATAAAAATCATCTCTTTTGAGATCTAGACCGGTAACACCAACTAGAATAATCTTGCCTCTTTTTCTGGACATCTTTGCAGCATCTGAAATCAAGTCATTTGATTTAGATGTTGCAGTAATAACAACTCCATCAACACCATATCCACTACTAAAAGTATCTGATAAATCTTTTAAATTCTCAGTCTTTGAAGGGTTAGATACCTCTGCACCATAAGATTTTGCAATTTCAAGTCTTTTATCATCAAGATCAATTGCTAACACCCTACAACCATTAGCAATAAGGATTTGTATAGTTAATAAGCCAACCAGTCCTGCCCCCATAACAACTATATTTTCCCCTATTTTAGGATCTAAAAGCCTTACACCTTGAAGGCCAATGCTTGCAACTACTCCAAATGCGGCGGACTCATCAGATACCTCGTCAGGAATTCTTGCACAGAGATTTTGAGGAACTTTATTAATTTCTGAATGATTTCCGTTATTAACCACTCTGTCGCCTATTGAGAAATTGGAAACGTTCTTACCTATATCAATTACAATTCCTGAATTGGAGTAACCAAGTGGTATAGGTGAATTTAATTTATTCGAGACAGCCTCAACGGTTGGTAGCAACCCATCTTGTTTCACCTTACTTATAACTGTTGCAACTTTTTCTGGTTGTTGCCTTACCTTATTGAGAAGATTTGATTTACCAAAATCAATTAGCATTTTCTCAGTACCAGAAGAGATAAGTGAAAATCGACTTTGTATTAATAATTCGCCAGGTCCAACTTTAGGAAGCGGAGTATCAATTAACTCTATTTTACCGTTTTTTAAACTTTGTATGAGATGCTTCAATTCCTTAATCTCCTAATTGTTTTACTCTATTATCTGGGAAAAGACTAGGTTTCTTTGGAATATCATATGCCTTATTAGACCATTCCATTTCAATATATTTATATTCCCTCATTTTAAAAACCTGAACTCGCAGACTTGACCAAATAAATCCAGCCCTACCAGAAAAAATTCCTCCAAGAAATAAGTAGCAGTATAAAAAATAAATCATATGTCTTAAAGGTATGTGTATAAATATAGACTTTAGCCACATTCGTCTCTCTAGTGAATTTCCAAATAAATTTGGCTTCACACCTAATTCTGTATTATTAAATCTACTTAATGATTCAGATGTTGAATAATTATTTTGTTTATCCTGCCAGTGATGCAAATTTGGACTATCAAAATGCTCTAAATCACCTTTTATGAAAGTTTGCTTCCCCTCCACTATTGGATGCTCATTAACCAAAACATCTGTGAAGTTACATTTACCATGTCTCCATATACGTAAGATATTTTGCTTTACATTAAGGGGTTTGCCCATAAACCAAAGGCGTCTTTGAAATTTGATACCATCAATATCGTCTCTTTTAATCTCTTTTTCAATATTTTTCTTGAGCTCATCAGAAATTCTTTCGTCAGGATCAATTTTCATAACCCAATTATTGGTTACTGGCAATTTATTAACCGCGAAGTTCCACTGATCTCCAAATGATTTGAATCTCCTTTGATAGACATTAATACCCCTATTTAAAGCTATATCTATTGTTTCATCATAACTGTAGCTATCAAGCAAAAAGACTTCATCAGCCCAGCCTTCAAGATTGTCAAGAACCTCGTTGAGGTTATGACCCTCATTTAATGAAATCATTATTATCGAAATTGGAACTTTACCACTTTCCCAAGATTTTATTTTTCTACTCATCTCTTCCATCAATCTATTTTTACAAAGCTTGGTACTTCATTTTCTTGATTGTTTAACCATTTATAGAAACTTATCATATCACTTGCAATATTTTTCCAAGAAAATTCCTCTTCCATCCAAGCTCTTCCATTAGAGCCAAATTCAGCTAGTTCATCTGAATGCATTTTTAGAACTTTTATAAGAGTTTTTTTAATCTCCTCTTTTTTGGGATCAATCCACCATCCTGCTCTATTATCAATTAGCCCTCTCCAGGGAGCTCCAGTGGTAGTTAAAACAGGAACTGAATTAGAAAGAGCTTCAGCTACTACCATGCCGAAGTTCTCACTTTTTGTTGGTAAAATAAAAACATCTGATCTTTGATAGACTTTATTTTTTTCTTCTCCATAAATGGGACCTGAAAAAATTATATTTTTTATATTTTTAATTTTTATCAAGGATTTAAGTTTTCTGATATATTTTTCATCTCCTTTTCCAACAATTAAGAATTCCCAATTAAGGAACTGATTCTGAATATCTGACCATGCTTCGATTGCATCCTCCAAGCCCTTTTTTGGATGAATTCTCCCCAGGTAAAGAAGAGTCCTTTTTTCATTAGTTTTAACATTTGTATATGTTTTAGGTATCTCAATTCCGTTAGGCACTATAGCAACCGGAACTTTAAATCCTGCACTGCGGATATCAATATACTCATCATGACTCGTTGCATGGAAAGCGCTTGCTTTATTAAGAGCATCTTTTTGAAGAAATTCCCAAAAAATATTCTTTATGTTCCTCGAGTACTTCATAGCTTGCTTGCTAAGAGTTCCTCGCGGCGAAACAACATATTTCTTTTTATTCTCAAAAGCATAATTCGCTGGATAAATATTTGGCATCATCCAAAGCCCATGAGAATGAATAAGATCAAAACTAGATGATTTATTCTTAAGCCAATACTTCATAGAGTTTGATCTTCCAAGCCTTTTAAAAAGTTTTTTTTCAGCAAACTCTAAATGCTCAAAACTAAAATCAATATTCTTTTTAACTCTTGATGCAAGAGTACATAATATTAATTCAGTATCTTTATCTACTAAGGATATATTTTCACAGAGCTTTGGAACACTGTAGGACGGGCCGCTTGCCTCTTCATCTATATGTGAAACTATTTGGCATATTTTCATTTTTATATTTTCTTATATTTATTTGATGCAAGTATCTGTCTAAAAAAAAGTCCTACTGAGCTCATGATAGTAAAAAATATAAACCAGCCTATAAATAAATAAATGAGGCCTGGGATAATTGCAAAAATTCCATCTCTAGTAACTAAGTATATTATTGAATATAAATAAATTGTAAAAGCTGCTGCGCTCAAGGAGACATGAGAGAACTGCTTGTAAAAAAAAGAGAATAATATTCCATAGAATATTGCAACAAAGAAACCCAGGAATCCAAACTCAAAAAATGCTTCTCCAATTGGTCTCAGACCAATAGATGTTGTGGTGTCATAGGGTTGCAAAAGGCCAAGATCATGACCTAATTGATGAGAATCATTGGAAATTGATGGTTTGCCTGGCCAAATTGCCCTAGGTATTATTCCTATAATGTTATTCAAATATATAGCTCCTCCAGCAATACCATTTTGGTCAACATACGAAATAACTTTTCCCAATATTTCTAGATAATTTAGTCTTGTTGACAGAACATCCATTATTATAAATTGAATGCTCTCTATAAAGCCTCCAAGCTCATTAAAAGCAGAATTAAAGTCAAAGTTATTATTTCTTAAAAAAGCAATAAATGGAAAAATGATGAAGATAAATGGGAAGGCTGTTGATAAAGCTATGGTCGTAAAAACTATGTGCCTCTTAAGAAACTCTCGATGAGAAATAAGTATTATAATCAATGCATATATAATCTGACTTCTTGAGCCTGAAAAAAAAGCAAAAACTAAAACTAAAACAGCAATTAAAAAATAATTTGAATTCATAAAAAACTTTTTTTTAAAAAAAAGTTTTTTATACTCACCTAAAAAAATAAGTGTAAAGAGATCGAAGGTTGCTAAAAGCTTATAAAGCTGAAGCAGAGGCGAACTTGATGCTACCCCTGTCATTTGAAAGCCTCCAAGAGAAAAAAGTTTCCACTTGGCAAGAATAGAAATTAGTATCAATATAAAGCAAGAACATAAAACAGATTGATAGTTTTCCTTTGAATTAATTTTTGAATTGTTTAAAAAATATGTAACTTGAAAAAAAGTTGAAAAAATCCTTGAAAAAATAATAAAGCTTAAACCAAAGATTACATTCCATAAGTTAACAAAAATTAATGCTCTGATATATAAGGAATCATTCTCAACATGCATAGGATGAACAGTTCCAAAAATAAGCTCAACTATTGCGGGCTGAGTAAAAAGGGCAAAATTTACAAGAATATAAAACCTGAATATAAAACTTTTTATAGAGATAAAAAGAGCTATTGCGATGAATATACTTAATAGTGTTGCGTAAATCACATTAAAAAATAGTTATCATATCAATGATCTAATAGCTTTATTAATGTTAGCGCTATACCTTGATCCTCTTCTCGAAATATTTGCATGAAATGCCTTTCCATTTTTTCCGATCTCTTCTTTAAGACTTGCATCATTATATAGTTCTAAAATCTTATTTGCTAAGTCCCTTTCATTGCCTGCTTTAAATAACATGAAATCTCTCTCAGGCTTCATCCCATCTATTGATCCTACATTAGATGAGGCTATGACTGGAACTGAATTAGATAAAGCTTCATAAACGACCATACCAAAACCTTCATCTATGGAAGGTAAAACAAAAATATCCAAACTTCTATAAAAGTCGTTAAGATCATTTAGGTAAGGTATAAATTCGACATTAAGATCACTTATTATTTCTTTTGACTCACCATGAGAAACTATATTTGCTTTTGTGGCTCTTATTAAAAGCTTAATATCTTCTTTATCTAATAGCTTGATCGCTCTTAATAAGTAAATAATTCCTTTTCTTAGAAAAGAGCCACCAACAATCCCAATATTAAATCCATCATTTCCATTAATCTCTTTTAAGAGACTTTTTCTAGTAAAAGGTATGTTTGAGTCTAGCGGTATAACATAAACTTTTTTGTAATATTCTTTATCCTTAAAACTACTTTTTGAATAATTTGATGGGACAACTATAAGATCAGCTTGTTGATATTCGCTTACAAAATTATCAATAGTTTTTTGAGCTAGTCTTTCAAAACTATATTTTAGTTTTTTTCCTTCACTTTGTAGTTTATTTTGTTGATACTCTATATGAGGGCAAGCTCTGTCAAGAATATATTTTCCACCCATTTGCTGTACTTTTTTTCCTGGCTTTAGACTACTCCCATTAAATCCCCATAAGACATCGCAATCTCTCATGAAAATTAGAACAAGTATTGAAAAAACATAATCATCTATTCTTGCAAATATTCTTGGAACCCTTTTTTTAAAAATCTTTTGAACAACTTGGAAAATTTTCGGCAAGAAAATTATGTCACTCTTAGGAACATCTTTAAAAAAATTTTTTGGTGAACTTGTATAAATCTTAACATCATAACCATTTTCTTTCATAGCGCTGTATATCTGTCCAGAGTGGAATCTCCCTCCAACAACAATATTAATCTTTATATTTTTCATATCCCTCTTATGTCCCTTTTGACGTTCCTCTATTCAAAAAAATTGTTGAAACAAATAACATGGCAATAAAGCTCACAAAGTAGAAGAGTGGAATCAAATAATTTGGTTCTAGCCTATCAGCAAATAAATATAAGCCTGTTAAAAAGATTGAGGTACCAATAATATAAACAACAGTAATTTCATTATTTTTTCTATCCCCGTATAGCTGAGATTTTAGAATAGTAAAAATTGGGATAATAATTATTAATGGCGATAGATATCTTAGAATTGTCTCAGCTTCTATCCATTCATTCCCCCAAAGAAAAATAAGCGTTTCATTGGAGTATAAAAATAAAATAAGAAGAAAAGGGAGACCTAGTAATATTGATATAGTATTCATTAGTAAAGCACCAGTTCTTTTCTTTTTAATATTATTTTTATGATTACTAAAGAAAACAATTCCCAACTGCTGGTTGATGTTGTTTAAAAGCCTATTAAGAATATTTACTAGGTATAGAGACTGTGTGTAATACCCTACAATAGCTGATCCAAAAAATGAATCAATTATAAAAATTGGCAATCTGGTAAAGCCTATTTCAGATGATCGAACTCCAAATAAGTGAAGTGACTTGTAGAAAACTAATTTAAGATATTTTTTGCTATTCTTTTTTATTAATATTTTAAAACCTTTGAGGTAGAAAAGCATAGTTATTGAGATGAATATAACTGGAACGACCTCCCTGATTAATAAGCCATAAATTCCATACTGAAAAAAATATATTGATACTAATGCAAGAGTTATTCCTAACATGTTTGATAAATTCACAATTAATGTTGTCTTAAAAAAGAACAACTTTTTCTCCAGCATTGATATGCCTAGAGCATTTAAAGGCACTAATAACTTTATAAGAAAAATCATCAAAAACATTTTCCAAATTATTTCTTGATAATTTGATCCCATTATCAAAAACAAGATTACTGCTAAAAAAATCTTAAGAAAAATGGTAAGTAAAATCAGCTTTAATAAGGCTGAGATAAGATGGTTACTTGAATTCCTTTGAAGATAAATTATATTAAAAGAGAAAGTCGTAAAGATTTCTATTATTCCTAGCAAAGCCATGGCTAGTGCAAAAGATCCGAAGATTTCAGGAGTAAGAAGCCTTATTATTAATATAGTCCCAAGAAAATTTAAAACCATGAAAAAGTTGTTTGTAAAAAAAGATTTTATGCCTTGAGAAATATATATATCCATCTTTTAATCAATAAAAATATTTTTATACATCTCTTCAGCAAGATCATCATATGAATAATTATTCAATCTGCATCTCTTGAATGCTTGATCTGCAATTTTTCTTCTGACTGACTCATTTTTTAGATAAAAAATAGTTTTTTGCAACAGCTCCTCCTTTGAAGCAAAGAATTCTGCCTCAAATCCCTCTTCAAACAACTCTAAATGCTCTTCCGTTCTCTCTGCAAGCATAAATCCTGCACAAGCTGGAATCTCAACGGATCTTGCAGTATGAATATCTCTATTGAGAACCCTAAGGAAGCATAAATTGATACCTGAGCCAAAAATAAATTTTGCATAGTCATCACCAATAACAGGTTTGAAATGTATCTTTAGGTTTTTATGCTTCCTCCATTTATATCTTAGCCTATCCCACCCATTACCATAAACATCAACTTTGATGCCATTCGAAGCAAGAAAGTTCATATATTGAAACCTTTTTTCTTCTGCGTAGCCTGCAAAAAAGACTTCAGGATATTTAAAATTTTGTTCTGGATCGATAGGCTTTTTATGAAAAATATTTGAATACCTTTGATAAAAGAAATTTACCTTTGGGAAACCAAGCTTTTTTAACTCATTAAATTTAATGTTATTAGATTTACTTGTATATATAAGATCATAATATGGAGCACTTTCAATAAAGTCTTTTGTTTGATTGTGTGGTAAAGCAAGATCATCACAAGTCCAACAAACAAACTTAATTTCATTATTTATTTTTTTTATTTCTAAAAGAGTTTTTTTTGAGATCTGAAGTCCCTTGATGGCAACAATTAAGTCATATCTTTTCAGCTTGTTAGCTTTAATAAGTTCATTTGAAAGCTCTATCCTATTTTGGTAAATATTACCTTTACCAATGATCTCTTTTAGTCTGTCAATTCTTTTTTCATTAAATTGTTTACCAAATATAATATCAGCATCGAAAAGACCCTTAAAAGAATCTGCTAAATGAGAAATCTTGTTTGGTGCTCCAGCAGTAACTACTAAAATATTCTTTTTTTTTATCATATTTTAACGATTCTTGAAAAACCTTAAGAATGGTATTGCATGCTTATTTTTTGAAATAGTGTTCTCCCTGATAGCCATTTAATCCAATGACACTATTTGGTTTAACATCTTTAGTTATAATGCAGCCACTTTTTATAAATGACTCCTCTCCAACCGATGCACAAATAATTTTGGCATCAAGACCTAACCAAGCTCCAGTCTCAATTGTTACTTTATGATTCTTCGAAAATACTTGCCTAGACCTTACCATGCCATTGTGACCTATTGGCATTGAAAAATCTTCTGGATTATTCGGAAGGTGTGTTGAAGAATATATAGAAACTCCAGCTGATAGTGTTACGCAATCTTTAATATCAATTCCGCCAATGCCATTAATTATGTTATAAGATCCTATCTGGACTTCATTGCCAATTTCAAGAAGTTTCCCTTTTTTATTTTCAATAATATTTTTATTTTTTGCATGAGTTACTTCTTTGGCAGGGGCAGTTAAAATAGAATATCCATGAATCCAAATATTGCTTTTAAGAATAATATTCTCTGGATTGTTAAATATAACGCCTTGATCAATTCGAATATTATTTCCACATGACATAAATCTTCTTCTCCAATAAAAGAATCTAATTCTTTGCCCCAAACCTCCTGGGATATCTGTAATTAACCAAATACAAAAGGTATCTATAAATTTCTTTAAAATTCTCATGGTTATTTTTTCAATTTAATTTTGTAAGCATAAATGCTTCTATAGCCCTTATCCATAGTATCAATCGTTATAATATTTCCAGACTTTGATACTCTAGGATGAAGATCGCACCGAACAGGCGTCTCATCGAGCTCAGGTATTGATCCTAATTCATCAAGCATATGTGATTTTTTAGAATCTAAATCATGAGCAATAAGTTTTGGTTTTTGGTTGTGCTTGCTCCTTGCGTAAGTATCTGTAAAAAAAATGTTTTCGCCCTTTAAAAAAGATGGATGTCCGTCATCTGAGATCAGATCTTTAGCTATCTTATTTATTCCTCCGTTTACTACATTGATATTTATGTAAGAATCACCTGTAAGTTTTTTTGAGATTTTTGAAAAATCCCTAATAAAAAAATGATAAATAGGAAGAAAAAATCTAAAAAAACTTCTTAAGAGACTTTTATTTTTCCTAAGTCTATTTATACGATTTTCAACACCGCCATATCCAATAATATTTTGATTATCTTTCCAACAATAATGACTCATTCTTCCGCTGTCATTTATGATTTTATATTTATAATCTTTTGTATCACATAAATATAACCTGCTGTGAATACCCCCCTCCTCAAACTTCCATCTATGTAAAAATATAAATTCTTCTCCTGAATCATTTATTGTCATATGCTCGAGATAATGAGCAGATCCTTGCATAGACGAAATATGCTGCTCATTTATCATTTCTTCAATGCCTATAACTTTTGTTGATTGATTTTTTAATAGGTCAATAAGCCAAATACCGTCTCCTTCAACAATATCTTTATTTTTATGATTATCAACTATATTCCCATAGCTATAGCCCCTTCTACACCAAAAATGTCTCGAAAAATCAATAGTTAAAGCTCTAGTTCCACAGGGAAACATTGCATAAATAGGTTCAGAAATTATAGATGTTTCTTCTTTGACAATATCATAAATCTTGGAGACATATTTTTTTCCATCGAAATCATTATAAATAATTTTTTCGTTATAATCGGGGCCGCAAAACTGCAACATACAGCCTTGCTGCCAATTAAAAGATCTTGTTGTTCCGATTTTTATAAAATTGTTATTATTCTTTAAATCGAAATATCCCACATCTGCAATATCTCCTTTTTCTGGATCAGGTACTCTGTCAATTGAATTACATTTTATTCCAAGAATCTTTGAATCATCCATAGAAACTTGCGGTGTATCAAAATATCCAAAATAATAATTATCTCCATCTGGTGACTCAAAAAATCTTTTAGTTTGTATCTTCTTAAGCATTTTCTATAATGTTTTTAAAGCTTTTTACGTCTTCCTCAAGTGAGTATTTTTTAATAATTTCTGCATTATTACGACCCATAAAAATTCTTAGTTCTTTGTCTTCGAATAATCTTTTGAGTAACCCCATAAGATTTTTTAGATCATAATTATCAATTATAAAACCATTATGATTATTAACCACTAAGTCTCTCGATGTTCCAACTCCACTACTAACAATTATTGGAAGAGAGAAATTCATTGCCTCATTAAGTGCTTTTGGTGATGCATCATATTCAGATATGAGAACAAAGATATCAGCTATAGATAATATTTTGGCAACCTCTAGCTGGCCTACAAATCCTGTGCATTTGAAATCAAGGTCTGCTTCAAGTGACTTCTTTTCAAGTCTCTCTTTCTCTGGACCATCGCCTATCATTAAGAAAGTTATGTCTTTTCTTTTTGATAAGATCATTGCATCAATTATCTCCTCAGTTCTTTTTCGCCTAGTCAGCCTTGAACAAGAGGCAATTACGATATTGTCTTCAGGAATTTTAAGACTTTTCTTATAATTCATGATTTCATATTTATCCTTCAATTTATTTTCATGAAAAAATATATTATCCACAGCACAAGGAAAAGAAGTTAGTTTCTTTGTTTGAAAGTAGAGATATTTTTGGAGATATTTTTTGTTAAGTTTGCATGAGTAAAGCACTTTGTAGCAAGCCAAGAAGTATATTGGCAAAATAAAAGATTTCAAAATTGAAGAAATTCGTTTAGAAATATCTTTTTTCTCATTGATTGGATCAATTGCTTCACCCCTCCAAATAATTTTTTTAAAAGATAGGATTGATGCAAGGTATACATACCAACTGCTCAGTGTGTCATACCCATGCAAGAGAACAAATTTTGAATTATTGCGAAAAACATAAAAAAAAATACCTGGATTATTTCTTGATAAAAAACCTTTTTTTTGATTTGAAGAAAAATTTTTAAAAAATTTATATTTATATCCATCCAAGACTGGTACATCCCAAGATATTGTTGCATTAAACTCTTTGCTGAAAAAAGGTTTACCTCCTATATCGTCACCAAATAGTACCTCTAATTCTATGTTTTTCTCACTTGAAAGCTTTCTATAAAGTGGTGAGTGATATTGAGTTGGGTTACCTGAAAAGGCTAGTACTTTATATTTAATCATCTTGAAAGTGTTTGTCTTTTCCCAGCAATAGTTAAAAGCGGAGAGTCTATTTCTTTAAAAGATATAAGGCTTTCTTCAATCTCTATGCCTTGAGTTTCAAGGCCTTGAGCTAGAGTTTTCATTAATAATTCCTTGGATGGTCTATTACCAGAGTAATTATAAGATATTATTAACTCATGGTTTGATCTTATTTCAAAGTGAAGAGACCTCAACTCTCCAATCTGTTTAAAAATATGATCGAGAATGATAACTGATATTTTGTGCAGATTGCTGTAAATATCTTTTATTTCAAAAACGTCTCTTGCTTTTCCATCTAAACTTTTTATTGATGAAAGAAAGCCCTCCTTTGGAGGTACGTCACTTGAAAGATCTTCTGTATCATAATTTATTAATGGAAAACATTTATTGCCCAATGTTGTAATAATTAGTCTCTGGGCTTTAATTCTAACTATAAAATCATTTGTAAAGACTCTTATTGGGTATAGAGAATTTTGGGAGTATCCAATTACCCCAGTTTCAGCCATGCCATATTCATTGATAACCGGACACTCAAAAATATTTGATAAAATCTTTGCATCTTTTTTAGATATTGTCTCTGAAGTATTGACAATCCTTTTTACATTAACATTTCTTAAAGAGATGTTTTTTCTTTGAATAAAATCTGCCAAATAACCCATACAAGAACCATAGCCGATTATGTAAACTGGCTTTACTTTTAAGATTTGAGAAACTATGTGGTCAAGGTTTTCATCAGAGACATCATAAGCAGAAACCCTGAATATTTTATTTATATGATCTGCTGCTTTTCTTTTAAGATGTTTGAAAATAGCTCCTCTTCCCTGAAATAGATGTGAGTGCCCCCAAATCATAAATAATTTATCTCTTGGCTCAATTGAATTCCAACTTCTTCCGATATGAGTATTAATCCATGATGTATCTGCATCAAGGAAGTTCATTGGAAAGGGAGTAGAAATCCCACTTGTTCCTCCAGTAAGAGTATTCCTTTCTATGCCAGGAGTCTTAGAAATTAAATCTCTTTTATTAGAAATCTCTTCTTTCGTTAATATTGGAAACAAATCTAAATCATTAACGCATTTAATTTCACAAGGCAGACTGTTTTTATATTTCCACTCTTTATAAAAAGGTATATTCTCAAAACTTTTATTCCAAACTTTATTAAATTTATCTACTTGGATATTTTCGATCTCTCCTAAGTCTTTTGATATTGAAGAATTATAATAATTTATTTCATTTCTTAAGAGTTTAATCCTTTTCTTAAAGTAATAATTAAAAATAGTTTTGGCTATCATGACCTTATCACTTTATCAATTGAGCGAAAGTAGTTGTCCCATGTGAAATTACTAAGATATTCTTTTAAATCTTCATTGGAGCAATAGATTTTGGAAGATAAGCTTTCTTTAATAATTTTTGAAAGGTTTTTAGAGTCTGGACAAGATGCATAAAGATAACCAGACTTTAATAACCAATCATCAACATCGGTATCACTAGAAACAACTAGCTTCTTGTTGTGCAGTAAAACCTCATAGGTTGTAATTCGGAAATCTGCCCAATCAATTGTTATAAAAAGATCCATTTGATGGTAAATTTTCTTTATTTCACTCTCTGGTACATATCCTAAAAAGTTAACGTTTTGTGTAATATTTAATTTTTTAGCAAGATCTTCTAAAGATCTTCTTGCAGGTCCATCCCCACATACTGTGAATTTAAACTTATAACCCTCCTCATCAAGAATCTTTAATGCATGTAAAATAACATCAATGCGCTTATTTTCATCTAAGCGAGAGACAGTTACAAATTGATATATTCCATCTGAAGGTGGGTTCAAGGGTTGATCTAAATTTAGAAGGTTATTACTTTCTATTGCGCCTGATAAGTAGGTTGAGTTGAGTTTAAAAATATCTTTTTTCTCATTTTTTGCATATTTAGATAAAACAAATAATCTTTCAGAGCTCTTTAGGATAATTTGAGAAATTATTGTTCTTACATTTATAAAAATCTTCTTCCGTGGACTCATTTCTTTTCTTATTGAATTTATTTTTTTGAACATAAAATCTTTTTTTACAAAATTTTTATATCTTTTGAAGAAAAAAATTGAAAGTTTATCCATTTCATTAAATGACATGGTTGTAGGTTGATGAATAAATGTGGAGAATTTGGTTCTAGAAATAATCGAAGCTATACCAAAATCAATATAACCTGAATGGCAAAATGCATAAGATGGTCTTAGTTTAAAAAGATAGTATGCTAAAAAGACTATTCTCAGAAATGGATTCTTTTGTTTTAGTTCTAAAACATCCTCTTGATTTATGTCTACTCTATCGAGGCTTTTATTTTGGAAGCAAATTATTATTACTTCCCTTCCTAGACCTCTAAGGTATTGATAATGCTTGCATAAAAGTAATTCTGCTCCGCCAACTGAAATAAGGTTTTTGTAGAAAAGAACTATTTTTTCTTGTGGCATTCTGCAATCTCGTTAATTGCACAAACAATATTTTTTACATCATTCCTGGTGAGATTAATTGATGATGGTAAATAAAAACCTTTTCTGTAAAGCTTTTCAGTTTGTATAAAATTACATTGGCCTTCAAAGAGATATTTTTTTAAAGGTCTTTGTAAATGAAGACCTTTAAAAAGCTGTCTTGACTCAATACCTTTATCTTTCAATAGGGAAATCATTTCTCCACTTTCTAAATTTACTTCGTCGTTCATTAAAAAAGAATACATCCAATATACGTGATCAATTTCGCCAACAGATTGTTGAAATTGGAAATATTTTGATCCCTTGATTTCTTCTTTGTACCATGCTCCTATAGTTTTTTTGCGTTCAATATGTTTTTCTACTCTCTTCATTTGCGCCAATCCAATTGCAGCTTGCATATTCGTCATTCTGAAATTGAATCCGAGTTGATCATGGGAAAATCTTTCATTATGGCCAAAATATAAATTTATATACCTTCTTGCTTTATTGGCTATCTCATCACTATTTGTAATTATTATTCCTCCCTCCCCTGTTGTTATTAACTTATTAGCATATAGTGAAAAAGTAGCAACATCCCCAAATGTTCCACATAGTGACCCCTTATACTTACTTGCCATTGATTCAGCGGTATCTTCAATTAGTATAAGTTTATGCTTTGAAACTATTTTTAGGATTCTTTCAGCATTAAAAGGATGTCCAAAACTATGAACTCCGATTATTGCTCTAGTTTTTTCATTTATTAAATCTTCAACTAAATCAGGATCAATATTCCAAGTATCACAATCTACATCAACAAATCTTGGAATTGCTCCAATACGAAGAACTGCTAAAGCAACAGATATTATTGTAAAAGATGGAACTATTACTTCATCTCCCTTCCTAATCCCAGATGCATAAAGTGCAACTTCAAGAGCAGCAGTTCCATTTGATAAAGCTATTGCATGCTTAGTTTTATGGAAAGCTGCGAATTCTTTTTCAAATTCTGTAATATATTTCCCAGATGAAGAAATCCAATTAGTTTTAACACAATCTATGATATTTTCTAGTTCTTCATCATGCAGGCTTGGTTCAGATACAGGTATCATAATTAATTAAGAATCATTGTTTATAAAATATTTATCATTTAAATTTCCTAGATAAGGTCCTTGCTTTACCTCAATATATTTTGTATTGGGTTCAAAAACAAACCCATGACCTCCGATAAATTGGATAAAACCCATTCCAGCTTTCACATCTTGTGACCCAATAAGATTTTCATTCTCATCAAAAAAAGATACAGCAACAGAACCTTTGTAAATGAAAAAAAATTCAGAGGTATTGACTGTTTCTCTTTTGAGGACTTTGTGTATATGAGGAGGTTTTTTCGTTGTATCTTTAATTGTTCCAAAACCACATTGCATTTCAGCACTATCATCAGTTGGAAAGATTACTCCCTCATTTGAATTTAAGTCATAAATCTGAGCATAAACCTTCCCATTAGATTTTATATCTTTAACGCGATTCATGGTTATTTACCTGTTAATGAGATCCTATTTTTTAGTTTATTAAAATCACTCTCAGTCATTTCTTTTACAAGCTCTTCAAAAGTAGTCTCTATTTTCCATCCTAAATCTTTTTCTGCCAAGGATGGATCACCTAGCAAAGAATCAACCTCTGTTGGTCTAAAATATTCTTTGTCTACTTCAACAATTATTTTTCCTGTCTCATTGTTATAACCTTGCTCATTCAATCCATCACCTTTCCAAACTAAGTCAATTCCATTATGAGAGAATGATTTTTCAATAAATTCTCTTACTGTATGAGTTTCTCCAGAAGCTAGGACATAGTCTTTTGGACTTTCTTGTTGAAGCATTAGCCACATTCCTCTGACATAATCTCGTGCATGGCCCCAATCTCTTTTTGCATTTAGGTTACCAACGTAGAGTTTTTCTTGAACTCCCAAGGCTATAGCTGCAGATGCTCTTGTTACTTTTCTAGTAATGAAGGTTTCGCCCCTAACTGGACTTTCATGATTAAAAAGAATCCCATTGGATGCAAAAATATCATAAGCCTCTCTGTAATTAACTACTATCCAATATGCATACATTTTTGCAACTGCATAAGGACTTCTTGGATAAAAAGGTGTACTTTCTGTCTGAGGAGTTTCTTGAACTTTTCCATATAACTCAGATGTAGAAGCATGATAAATCTTCGTTTTATTTTCCAATTTAAGCACTCTAATTGCCTCTAAAATTCTCAATGTTCCAAGTGCATCAGAATTCGCAGTAAATTCCGGCTCTTCAAAGCTGACAGCTACATGGCTTTGCGCTGCAAGATTATAAATCTCATCTGGTTGAACTTCTTGAATAATTCTTATTATACTGAGGCTGTCTGTCATATCTCCGTAGTGCAAAATAAGATTTGCATCTTTTAGATGCTCATCTTTATATAAATGATCAATTCGTTTTGTATTGAATATTGAAACTCTTCTTCTTAGTCCGTGAACCTCGTATCCCTTGTTTATAAGAAATTCTGCAAGATATGAGCCATCTTGACCTGTAATTCCTGTTATTAATGCTACTTTTCTTTTCTTTGTCATATTGGGAGAAAGTTTGAAATTAATGTTAGCATTTTTAATTTGTATAATCTTTATACCAATCTACAAATTTTTGAATACCCTCTTCAATTGAAGTGCTGGGTGCAAAATCATACTCATCAATAATACTGTCTATATTTGCATATGTTAAAGGTACATCCCCTTCCTGCATTGGAAGCAATCTTTTCTTAGCTTTTTTTTGCAGTGAGGACTCAATCGCCTTAATAAATCTATCAAGAGTAACTGGATTATTGTTACCAATATTTAAAATCCTAAATGGTGCATTAGAGTTTGTGATATCGCTCTTAAGAATATTTGGTGGGTTTTCAGTGATTCTAACAAGGCCATCAACGATATCATCTATATATGTAAAATCTCTTTTCATTTTACCCGAGTTATATAAATCTATTTCCTCTCCATTACTGATAGCCTTTGTAAATTTGAAATATGCCATGTCAGGTCTGCCATAGGGTCCATATACTGTAAAAAATCTTATGCCAGTTGCTCTTAAACCAAAAAGATGGCTGTAGGCGTGAGCTAAAAGTTCATTTGATTTTTTTGATGCAGCATAAACACTTATTGGGAAGTCTGTATTATCAGAAACATCGAACGGTTGCTTCTTATTCATTCCATAAACTGAGCTCGATGATGCAAAAATGAGGTGACTATTAGAATTATCTTTTAGTGACTCAAGAATATTTAGGAATCCCATTATATTTGATGAAATATATTTTTCAGGGAAGTCAATTGAGTATCGAACGCCTGCTTGAGCTGCCAAATTAATTACAGTATCGAATTTATTATTGTCAAAGATTAAATTAATCGCCTTTTTGTCACATATGTCAACTTGTTCAAAATTAAACTTATCAGAGTTTTTAGAGTCTTCTAAAAGACTAAGTCTCAACCTCTTCAAATTAACATCATAATAATCATTCATATTATCAATACCAAACACACTATGGCCTAATTTAAGAAGTTTTTTAGTTAAATGAAAGCCAATAAAGCCCGCTGAACCAGTGACAAGTATTTTCATATCAATTTTCTCCAAAAATATCTCTAGAGAAAGTCTTATGCTCTACGTCTTTCAGGTCATCTGAAATCCTGTTTGAAATTATTAGATCTGACTTCTTTTTAAAAGAATCAAGGTTTTCTTCAATTTTTACACCTTCAAAAATATTTTCATTTAAAAGAGGTTCAAAAATAATTACCTCTTTATTTTCTGCTAATAATTTCTCAATAATCCCAAGAACTGCTGAAGATCTATAGTTATCACTACCTTCTTTCATAGATAGCCTATAGAAACCGATAGTATCTTTATTTAATTTTATGATGTGATTTGCAATAAAATCTTTTCTTGTTTCGTTTGAATTTACAATCGCTCTGATAATATCTTGAGGTATTTCAGAGTAATTAGATAAGAGTTGCTTAGTATCTTTAGGTAAGCAGTATCCTCCATATCCAAAAGACGGATTATTGTAAGTTGTTCCGATTCTGCTATCTTCACATACTCCTTCAATGATATCTTTTGTGTCAAGCTCATTGACCATTGAAAAAGTATCAAGTTCGTTAAAAAAAGCAACCCTCATTGCAAGGTAAGTATTTGAAAAAAGCTTGATTGCCTCTGCATTTTTTGATGATGTAAACATCATCTTTGCATGATTATTTTTAGAGCATTGTCTCAATATATCTCCAAATACCTTTGCTTTGTTGGAATTTCCTCCGATTATTATTCTCGAGGGATTAAGGTTATCTGCAAGTGCTTGACCCTCTCGAAGGAATTCAGGAGAAAATATTATTTTATCCGTATTATTTTTTAAATTCTGCATGTCCGTAAAGCCAACTGGTATTGTTGACTTAATAACTATCAGAGCCTTCTTGTTTATTGAAATTATATCTTTAATGACCTCCTCGACTGTTGAGGTATCAAATTTATTTGATTTATCATCATAATCTGTGGGTGTCGCAATAATAACAAAATCAGCATTATTATATGCTTTAGATTTTTCAGTAGTTGCTGACAATGGGAATTCATTTTTTTCAATGAAGGATTCAATATCATTGTCTTCTATGGTTGATTGGCCATTATTTATCTTATTTACGCGGTTAATATCGATATCATGGATAATTACATTATGTTTCGACGATATTAATGCCCCAAGAGACATCCCAACATAACCAGAACCAACAATAGCAAAGTTGTATTTCATTATACTTTGGGGGTGGTCATTTTATTCTTTAAGAATTTCAGAATAATGCCTAAATAAAACAATTAATATAGAAAAAATAAAACCAATAATTGTTAACATTATTACTAGTTCAGATCTCTTAGGCTCAGACTTTTCCTCGGGAATAAAGGGAATATCTATAGGATTTAAAATATAGAATTTCCGAACGTTGGCAAGCATTTGTTTTTTTAACTGTGTTTCAATTAATTGATTTATTGAATACCTAATATCTGCCTGCTTAGTTGAATCAAGTTGATTTGTTAAATATTCCAAAGAATCAGAACTTTCAATCATATCTCTTTGTCTCATTATATTATTTGCTTCTTGTATAATTAAATCTAGAAAAGACTTAGCAAATATTGGTGATTTATGTGTAACAGAGATTGTTATCAATCCGCTTATTTTGTCCTCATATAGACTAATAATCTGTTTATATGCATTGTAGGTAAATAAATCGGATGGTTGGCCATCGACCCATGTATTTGATTCACTATTAAAAATGTTTTTATCAAAAGAAATTGTTTTGGAAGATGTATTATATGACTTTGTTGCTATTAACTTTTCTCTCACACCTTCAAATGTAAGCAAATGAGAAAGAAACTCTCTTGATTCAATTGTAGCAAGCATTATAGCTGTTTTGCTTGCACCATCAACTTGTGGAAGTGTAATGCCTGCAACCCCAGCAAGCCCTCCATATCTAGATGCCATAGAAGATAAGGTTGATCCGGTGTCACCTTCATCTATTACCGCATATAGAGTGCTTTGAGATGTGAAGTAATTTGGTAGCAATAGTGCATAAATTATTGATAGAATTGCAAATATTGAAGATAAGGCTGAAATGAAAACCTTCTTATCCCATAAAACTTTGAATAAAAGCTTTAGATCAATTTCTTGTGAGTGATCCTTTTCGTTATCTAAAATCATTTTCTTTTTAATGGTACCCGGAGCCGGACTTGAACCGGCACACCATTTCTGGCGAGGGATTTTAAATCCCTTGTGTCTACCAATTCCACCACCCGGGCATTTAAACTATTATAATTTATGAAAGCCTAAATTGATAAATTATTCTGGATTTTTTATCCAGCTTAACAGGATAAAGTAAAGAATAAATTTGGAGGCTGAGGCCGGAATCGAACCGGCGTACACGGATTTGCAGTCCGCTGCATGACCACTCTGCCACCCAGCCAAATCATTTAATTTTACCCTCTTCTCTCAACTTTTTTCTTATGTTTGTTGCACTAATTGACTCTATATCTGATTCAAATGATTCTTGTTCTATTTTATATCCCACCCCTCTTCCGTATGTAATATTGGTAATATTGGGGACAAGCTTAATAATATAATCTTCATTAATCTTGTATCCGGATAATAGAAGCTTATCTTCAATATCTTTTGATATTTCCTCAAATGAAAATGGATTGTCTTCTTGGCCCTTTCCGCCACTACTATCTTTGACGTCCCTTACATTTATCATAACCTGACCAGTCTTTTTCAGGGCTCTCTCAAAAAGGGCCAAGTGACCATCATGCCAAGGCTGCCACCTCCCCAAAAGAAGAACAGTAGGTTTTTTTGGATCAAACATTTCTAATTAAATCGGCTACTTGAGTTGGGCTATATTCATCCCATTTGGAAATCTTTAAGTTGTAGCTTTTAGGTGTCTCAAAAATCTTATCTGTATCCACATAACTACTTTCCTTAATTGTATCCATCCAAATGCAATAGTCAGCATCGAAGATTCTTCTGGCTTCTCTTGTAGGACAAATAAAATCACAAATAACAATTCGTCCATTTTCTTTTTCAAAATCTGCTAATGCTCTCATCCTATAACTTTGTCTTTTTCTACCTTCATTAGAAAAATCCCAATCATTAGCCATTTCCCTCAAATTATCTGCATTATACCAAGCGCAAGATAGTTCTTTTTGGAGTAGCTTAGATAAAAATGTTTTACCGCTGCCTGATAAGCCCATAATTAAAATCTTCATTAGATACCAAGCTTCACTAAGTCTTTTTGATTAATAATACCAACTAATGTTTCTTCCAACATAACAGCAAGGCAACCAATATTTTTTTCAACCATTATTTCTAAGCATTTAGATGCTAAATCGTCTGGGGTAACTGAGATAAAGTCTTTGATCATAAAATCTTGAGCTGTCATATCAAAAAAATAATTTGATTTATCGATGGCTCTTCTAATATCTCCATCTGTAATTAAACCAATAACTTTATTTTCTTGATCTTTTACAAATGTAACTCCCATACCCTTTTCAGAAATAATTTTTATAACATCTTTTGATAGCACATCATGATTAATAATAGGTATTTCATCTCCCGAAACCATTACATCTTTTGCAGAAAGAAGTAATCTCTTTCCTAAAGTGCCTCCAGGATGTGATTTCGCAAAATCTTCAGGCTTAAAGTCTTTTTTGTTCATTAATGAAATTGCCAATGCATCTCCCCAAACTAGGGTTGCTGTAGCACTTGAAGTTGGAGCAAGATCAAGTGGGCAAGCCTCTTTTTCTACTTTTATCAATTGATGGTAGTCAGAAATCTTAGATAGTGTTGATTGTTCATTTCCTGATACGCCTATTACAGAGCAACCTAACTTTTTTATAATCGGAATTGTTTTAATAAGGTCCTCTGTTTCACCGGAATAACTTATTGCAACAACAATATCATCAATCTGAATCATTCCAAGGTCTCCATGAAAAGCTTCTGTTGAATGCATAAAAAATGAGCTAGTGCCCGTGCTTGATAAAGTTGCAGAAATTTTCTTACTAATATGTCCAGATTTTCCAATTCCAGTAAAAATTAAGCGTCCTTTACATTCACAAATAACTTTAACAATTTCTTCAAAGCTTTCATCAATATAATTCTTCAAACCAATAATAGCTTCAACCTCATCGTCAATAACTTTCTTAGCTATATCTATTATTTTTCTATCTTTGCTCATTTCTTAAAAGTTGAAACTGTATATTGAAAACCTGTCTGAATTGTAACTAAAAGTGCAATTATTATTATTATATCGGCAAAGAAAAGGATCATCATATTATTAATTGTAAGACCAAAAAGATACATTAATATGGCAAACATTTGGATTGCAGTTTTTGTCTTCGCTAAAAAAGTTACTTTTGTTTTATCAGATTGATTATTTCTGGCATTAATATCTCTTAAGGCAGCAACCCAAATCTCTCTAGAAATAATTACTGCGGAA
>MDTG01265433.1_pt1 | contig 39072 bp, 41 predicted proteins | sample 811421 | NCBI WGS metagenome assembly MDTG01 (sample SAMN05326645, study PRJNA326480) | marine metagenome | isolation source: seawater | place: Pacific Ocean: South East | collected 2011 | reverse complement strand
TCAATTTCAGATAGACTATTTATAGTTTTATAAGCAATTTTTGTAAAAAAAAGTTTTAAACTATTTTCACCTAGTCTTTTTTCTCTAACTGTATGTACTACCTCATTTCCTTTATCAAATTCATCAATTAAGCTTGGTATTATTTCGGGAGGATCTTGAAGATCTGAGTCTAAATAAATTATACAATCACCTTTAGCATGTTTGAAACCTGCAAGAACACAAGGACCTACGCCAAAAGTACGACTCATGTTAATAATTTTAATTTTATAATTTAATTGTAATTTATCTAATATTTTTTCGGATAAATCATCAGAGTCATCATTTACAAATATAAGTTCATATTCATAATTTTCAATTTTTTTAAAAGTTGCATCAACTCTTTTTACAAGTTCTTCGAGATTTTTCTCCTCATTTCTAAATGAAAATACTATAGAGACTAATTTCATAAAATTTATTATTTAACTTTTTAACAATAGCTTAAAATGATAAAAAAGTAACTACTCTATTAAAAATTATGAATAATATAGATCTGGTAATTTTAGCAGGCGGTAAAGGTACGAGAATTAAAGAATATTTATATAATTATCCTAAGCCTATGCTTAAATTTAATAATATTTATTTTTTACAGTATCTAATAAATAATTTTACGAAATATCCTTTTAATAAAATTTACATATTGACCGGTTACAGACACAAAATTATTCATAAAAAATTTCATAACAAAATCGTTAATTTTACAAGGATAATCTGTTTAAAAGAAAAAAAATTAATGGGTACCGGTGGTGCTTTGCTCAATCTAAAAAAATATAAAGTAAATAATTTTATATTGACCAATGGTGATACAGTTTTTAACATAAATATAAAAAATTTTATAAAATTTTATAATAAAAATAAATTTGGATGCATAGCTTTAGTTTCAAAAAAAAGAAATAAGAATAGTATTAAACTTAATAACTTGGGAATTAAAAAAGGGAAAATTTACTATAAAAAAAAAAGTAATTTAATTAATGGAGGGATTTATTTTTTAAATAAGAAGCTATTAAATTTTATTCCCAAAAAATATTCTTCTTTAGAGACTGATATTTTACATAAATTTATCAAAAATGATTCTATTCAGGGAAAGATTTATAAAGATTTTTGTTTAGATATTGGAACGCCTAATTACTTAAAAATATCTGAAAAAAGGCTTGCAAAAGAATTTACAAAACCTGCAGTTTTTTTAGACAGGGATGGTGTGATAAATTATGATTACGGGTATGTAAGTAAAATTCAAGATTTTAAATTTAGGACAGGAGTTATTGAAGGTCTAAAATATCTTTCAAAAAAAGGTTATTATATATTTATTGTGACTAACCAAGCTGGAATAGCAAAAGGAAAATTTACTGAGGAAAATTTTTTTAAACTTCAAAAGATATTAAAGAATAGTTTGTCTAATAAAAATATATTTTTTGATGATGTTCAATACTGCCCATTTCATCCAAATGGAAAGATAAAAAAATTCCAAAAAAAAAGTGATCTAAGAAAACCTGGAAATAAAATGATAAAAAATATTTTTCAAAAATTCTTAATAAATAAAAAAAAGAGTTTTATGATAGGTGATAAATTAAGTGACAAGAAATGTGCTCAAAAAAGCAGGTTAAGATTTTTTTATGCTGAGAACAATTTTGATAAGCAGGTAAAAAAAATTTTGAAATTATTTTAATAATTGTTAATTACTTTATTTTTATCGTTTTTAAAAACTTGAATTAATTCTAATATTCCATCATCTAATGAAATAGTTGCTTTAAAACCTTTTTTTTCTATTTTTTTATTGCTAACAAAATAATCTCTTTTATCAGGATCTTTTCTATTTTTTATTATTTGAACCTTCAATTTTTTATAATGTTTTTTAATTTTTTTCGCTAACATTATTTTACTTATATTTGCTGAAGATAAACCAAGATTATAAACTTCATTTTTCAATTTATTGAAATTTTTCATAGTAAAAATAATTGCATTCGTAACATCTCTTACATGAATAAAATTTCTTCTGAAGTGAGGTTCAAAAAGAGTTAGTTTACTTTTTTTTATTGCCGTATAAACAAAATTATTTACAAGCAAATCACTTCTCATTCTGAAACTATGGCCAAATACTGTGGCTAATCTAAAACATACGTAATGTTTAATTTTTGATCTGACTAAATCTTCCCCATCACATTTAGTTCTGCCATAAAGTGAAATAGGATTTAACGGACTTTCTTCATCGCAATATTTATTTTTTTCACCTATTCCATAACCAGAGTTTGTAGTGAGATAAATTACTTTATTATTTTTACTAACTATTTTACTTAACATTTTTATTGTACCTAAATTTGTGCTTATCGCATCTTTTTTATACTTAGCGCACAATGGCGCACCTACCAATGCTGCTAACGGAATAATAAAGTCGTGTTTTTTAACAAGTTTTTTCATCAAATTTATTTTTCTTACATCATCGCAGATTAATTTAAAATTTTTATTAAAATACAAATGATTAAGTGAACTTTTATCATATTTAAGAAGATCAATAACGGTAACCTGATAACCTAGATCAAGTAATTTTGTACTTAACATTGAACCAATGTATCCTGCTCCACCTGTGATTAAAACTTTTTTCATAATCTAAAGCGCTTTAGTCTTTCTATCTCTTTTGCTTAATATTGGTTTTCTTATTGGCCATTTAACATTTATTTTTGGATCATTCCATAAATAGCTTTTTTGTTTATTTGCGTCAATATATTTACCTTTATAACTCCATTTGTAATGAAACAAACAAATTTTAGTTAAACAAAGATGTGCGTTAGCATAATAAGGAGGAACTAATATAATTTTTGGTTTTCTGTGATCTAATATCCATTTTTTATGTTTTAAGTAATTTTTTGATTTTTTTCTAACATCAACCACTACAAATAATAATTTGCCATAAACACTTGATACCATTTTCCAAGATTTAAAATCACAATGGAATCCTCTTAATACATTTTTTTTAGAAAGTGAAAATTTATCATGATTAAAATTTATCTTTTTAAAATATTTTTTTTCCCATGTTGTCCATATATATCCTCTATGATCCTTAAAAACTGAACTATTCAAAACTTTAATATCTTTAAACATCTAATCACCTTTGATTTTTCTTTTTAATTTAATTTTTGTCATTTCAATAATATTTTCAGCTGCTTTTTTGCCAAATTTTTTTTCTATTAAATTTAAAAATGGTTTGTGATTATGATATTTATCAAAAGCTTCGTCCCTTAAGGATATTATTTCTTTGGCTGTTAATTTTTCAGTTGGTAAAGGCAATGTTTCATATGAATGAAAAGAGTATCCTTCATAACTATCAGGTAATTTAACTCCGTTTTCTATGGCCTTTTTGTATAGAGAGCTGCCAGGCAAAGCCATTGCACCGTAAGTATTCCATCCGGCAGTACATAATTCTAAACTTAAATCAAAAGTTTTTTTTATTGTTTCTTGAGTATCGCCAGGCAGACCAAATATGTAGTTAGCCATTACATTTATGTCTGCTTCATGAACTTTATTAATCACTTTTCGAACATCCACATCTTCAAATTTTCCTTTATCTACTTCAAGTCTCACTGATTTTTCACCACTTTCAATGCCTAGAGCCAACCATTTGATACCGGCTTTTCTAACTAATTTTAAAACTTCTGGTCTTTTTACAGTATCAATACGGCTATAGCTCCAAATTCTTAATGAGTCATCTTTGTTTCTTTCAGCTAACTTTTCACATAAAGGTATATAATATTTAGGATTTAGTAAAAACATTTCATCTACTATTCTAATCGTTCTCACCCCCATATTTATTAATTTGTCAAATTCATTAATAATAAAATTTGTAGACCAAAATCTCATTTTGCTATAATTAGAAGCTACCCCAATTTCTGCATTATCATTTCTGTTCAAAATGTTTATCATGCAAAAATTGCATCCAAATTGACATCCTAAACTAGTCTGTAAACTTGCATATGGAGTTCTTTTTTTAAAATCATATTCTGCGTGCCACATTGGCGCCCGGTATAAATCCAATGGTTCTTTTTTAAATGGCAATAAATCCCAAGCATAACCAGGCAAATCGGTGTCCATTTTTTCATTTGGTACTATTTGTTCGGGTGGATTTATAATAATTTCATTCTTATTTCTGTAAGCTATACCCTTTATGCTTGATAGACTACTAGGTGAAAAATTTGTTAAATTAAGTAAATTTCTTAAAGAATATACTCCCTCGTTAGTAAAAACAAAATCTATACTTTTTTCATTTTTAAGTGTCTCTCTTGGTAATGCTTGTACGTGTGATCCAATTATTGATATTGGAATACTTATAAATCTTTTTAAATAATCAGCAGTATGTATTGCGCCACTCATATTTGTAGTGCCAGCATTTACATTTTGACCATAAACAACCAAACAAATTAATTTTGGGTTAACACTGTTTATTCTTTTAAGTATCTCTTGTTCGGTAAGATTTTCTGCATTAGCATCTAAAATATTTACTTTAAATCCAATGCTTCGACTTGACTCAGCTAATAACAAAGCCCAAGTAGGTGGCTCAATAGCTGAATAAGTTTGTGATAATTTTTGATAAGTCTTCTTAGAGCTTTTTGTAACTAAAAACAAACAGTCTAAACCTGAATTTTTTTTCATTTAAAGTGAAATATTATTTAAAATTTTAGTTATTTTTAGAATTTTACTTTGTTTAAGTGAAGGATAATTACCAATATAATAACCAAAAAAATGAATTTTTTCCACATTTTTAAAACGTTTTAAATTTTTTTCTTTAACAACATTTTTAAGATAAGGTTGTCTTAGTTGATTTCCACCACCTGCATTCCCTCTTCTAAATTCTATATTATGCTTAAATAAAACTTTCTCAAACCTATTCCTTTTTTTTAAGTTATTTGTTTTTAAGACAATTGGGAAAGCATAATTACAACTTCCTTCAGTATTAAAATCTGTCAAATATTTATTTTTATCTAAATTTCTTAAAAATAATCTAAAATTTAATGTTCTTTGTAAATTACTTTTATTAAGCCTTTTTAACTGATTGATACCAAGAACAGCACTAATTTCATTGTTTCTAAAATTAAGTGTTGGATAAAGAAAAATGAATTGTGGGGATAAATTTTTATATTTTTTTATCATTTTTTTTTCAAACTTTGAATTCTTGGCTTCTCTTACCATACCATGTGATCTAAATATCTTTGATAATTCGTAAATTTTTTTACTATTTGTACAAATCATACCGCCTTCTATCGTTGTCATATGATGAGCATAATAAAAAGAAAAGTTAGAAATTAATCCAAATGTACCTAATTTTTTATTCTTATGTTTGGCACCATGACTCTCGCAAACATCTTCTATGAGAATTATATTTCTCTTTTTTAACTCGTTAATTAATTTGTCTGTGAAACCGTTAAATCCTTGAGCATGAGTGATAAAAACTGCTAATGTTTTTTTATTAACTTTATTTAATATTTCTTCAGATGAACTTGATAATGTCTTTAGGTCAATATCGACAAACACAGGTTTAAAGCCATTCATAACTATCGAATTGATATCCGAAACCCATGTTAAAGATGGAACGATAATTTCGTTTCTATTTTTTTTATTATTTATAGCTTTTAAAATTGAAATTGAAATATAATTTGCTGATGAACCAGAGTTAACAAATGTCGAATATTTGACACCTAACCATTTAGACCACTTTTTTTCAAATTCCTCAACTTTTTTGGATTGAGTTAAAATAACATCTTTGTTCTTTAAAAATCTTCTCAATACAGCGATATCGTTCTCAGTAAAATTATTATTCATCAGTTTATGGTTCACTTTCATATTATCTCTCTAAATTTTTAAATATTATTTTAGATCCCTCATTAGTGAAATTAAAGGGGACATTAATCAAATTAGGAAATTTCTTAAAAAAATTCCCTCTAAATCTTTGTTTTATGTACATAAGTAAAAATCCACCTCCCCCAGCTCCTAAAAGTTTTCCTCCACTCGCACCATTTTCTATTAGCATATCGTATAATCTATCAATTTTTTTATTTGAAACTGCTTTACTCAATTTTTTTTTTAAATTCCAACCATCATTTAAAAGCTCTCCAAAACCATCAGTATTTCCCGAATTAATCAATTTTTCACCTTCATCAACTAGAGAAACGATTTTATCTATATAAATTCTTTTTTCAGATGTAAGTTTATTGTTGTAACTTGAAGCAATTTTATGGGCTGTTCTATTAATTCCTGTATAAATTAAAACTAAATTATTTTCCAATTTTTTTACATTTTTATTGTTTTTGATTTTTTTTATTACAAAATTATTTTTTTTAAAAATAATTTTGTTAAACCCTCCATATGAGGCGGCTATTTGATCTTGAGAACCTACAACTTCTCTCATTAACTTTTGCTCAAAATAAATAGATTTTTTTGCCAAATAATTTTTTGAAATATTTTTTTTTTTAATTTCTTCTAAAGCTTTCATTAAACCAACGGTAAAACAAGAGCTTGAGCCCATGCCGCTTCTTGCTGGTAAGTCACCATCATAATGTATTTCGACACCTTGATGAAATCTCAAATATTTTAACAAATTTTTAACTGCGAGATGTTTTATTTGACCAATTTTTTTTACATTTTCAATTTTAGACCAAACAATTCTATACTTGTGATCAAAAAAACTTGGAAGAAATCTACAAGAAATATAAATATGTTTATTTATTGTTGTAGAAAGAACTTTACCAGTATATTTATTAAACCAATTGGGATAGTCACTACCTCCACCAAAAAAAGAAATTCTATAAGGTGTTTTTGATATAATCATTACTTTTCATTATAATAATCCCCATATTCAACAAGAATAGTATTTATTCCATCTTTTCTTTCATATGCTTTTTTATAAGCCGGAAAGATATCTGTTGGATTATTTAGTTTAATAATTTCTAAAGACGTACACATTTTTTGAATTGAGCTTGAATAATCTCCAATATGCTGATGCTGAGGATGTAAAGGTCTTTTAGAACCAATACCAGTTCTAATAATTAACTTCGGAATTTTGGTAGATCCAGTCATAACCTTGAATTTATCAATATGATTAACTAATTGATTCATTCCGTATAATAAAAAATTCCATCTTGGGAATATACTTATTGGAATATTATCATCCATTGCTAGTCCTAAAGTCATTCCCATTTGCATCTCTTCTGCTACTGGTAATTCTAATAATTTGTTTTTTTTTATATTTTTTAACGTGTTAGACATCGCCGTACCAGGCACATCAACAGCTTGACCAATAAAAATCGTATCATTTTTTTTTCCTAAATATTCCATTGATCTTTTTAATTCTTCAAAATATTTCATTTAAAATTGAACCCTTTTTCCTGCACCAGCATGTGGGTACTTCAAATTATATTTATAAAAAGTAATGTAATCGCTTTTAAAATTTTCATAAGAAAGTTTTTTTAAAGACCATGCTTTTCTAGTGTCAGTGCAAACAGATTTTGAATTATCTTCAATTATGAAATGTATAGGAAGTTTTTTGTTTATACTATATTTAATCGTTTCATACGCAATACCCGTTTCTGATGTCATATCGCCGATAAAACAAAAAACTTTACTATTTGATTTTTTTCTTTTTAGAGATAAAGCCATACCTAAACTAATTGGTAAAACACCACCAACAATAGCTGAAGAGTAAATTTTGTGTTTCAAAAAACATAAAGATATTGATTTTCCGTTCAAGATTTCTCTCTTGAGCATTTTTGGTGGAACTCCTTTTAATAAACATTGATAGTGAGATCTCCATGAGCAAAAAACCCAATCACTTTTTTTAATTTTCTTTTTAAAAAAATTTATCAAAAAATCCTCATTTCCTGAATAAAGATGTATCGGAGCCCTAATCTTCTTATTATTAAACAGTTCTGCTATTTCTTCTTCAAATTTAATTAAATCTTTTTTTTTCATTATTGAAATGGCTTTAGTTAGGCAAATATTCTCTTTTTCCAATTATTAAATCACAAATAGATAACAGCCATAGCTGGTGAGTATTTTCAACAAAATTATATGCTTTGCTATCTATCCATAAATTTATATCACCCAATTTAGAAAGTGGATTATCCTTAGAGTGTCCAGTAAAAGTAATAATCTTATAAACTTTTTTACGTCTAGCTGCTTTACAAGCATTTATCATATTTTGGGATTTACCACTTGAAGAAATTAAAATTAGAATGTCTTGTTCTGCGCCGTAAAAGTCTATAGTTTTTTCTATCCATCTATCATAACCATAATCGTTAGAAAAACATGTGATTAAATCTGCTTCATTAAAATTAACTGATCTTATCCCTGCATTTTTTGTTAGATCAACGCTTACATGACTAGCTATTGCAGCACTGCCTCCGTTTCCGAAAATCAATACTTTTGAGTTATTTTTTTTTGTACTTATAAGAACATTTTTTAGTTCTATTATTTTAGTTACTATTTCTTCTTTTGGAGAAATTAAAGAAGAATAGTCTTTTAAATATTTATTTATAAAATCCTTATCAGACATATTTTAAATGTTGTTAAAACCTTAAGTCCTTTTCTTATATATCATTATATAGTTTTTTAAATATTGTGCTGTATAAAAGTGAATATATTATTAGTAATATAAAAAACCAGTATCTGCTTATAATCGGATCATGCATAAAGTATATTCCTGGTAATATTAACATTGAGTAACCAGTATTTATATAAATCGAGGTCCAATAATTATTTTTTCTTAAATTGTTATTCTTGTTTAAATTTTTAAAAATTAACATATGAAAATGATTTTCATCAGGTAATAAAGGAGATTTTTTTTGATAGAGTTTTCTAAAAAATGAGAAAAAAACTTCAAAAAAAAGATAAAACAAAAGTGAACAGAAAAAAAATGATGAAATGCTAGGATTATAATTATTTGTTAAAATAGTATTTAAGGCAATTAGCGATCCCATTAAATAAGCGCCGCTATCTCCAAGAAAGATTTTTGCACTAGGAAAGTTAAATAACAAAAAGGAAATTAAAATTATTATTTGTGATATTAAAATTATTGAAAATTCGAAGTTACCATTTTTAATGTTAAGATAAGACAATACGACATTAATAATTATCAAATTGATTGTGAGCAAACCATTGAAGCCATCTACGAGGTTTGCTCCATTTATTATGAATAGGAAACATAACAAAACAAAAACTATAGAAAAAATTTCATTATTAAGTAATGGAATTAGAAATGGTATATCAATATTCCAAATCTTAATTGGCAAAAAATATATGAGAGAAGTTAAAAAAATAATCATTAAAAGCAACCTTTTAAATGGTTTAACGTTAATTTTGAGATCATCTATGAAACCAATTAAAAACATAGAATAGCTTATTAACAAGTAATCAAATAAAATTTTTGAATATAGTAAATAATAAATTCCAAAAAAAACAGTTAACGAAATAATAATAGCAATACCTCCGCTTCTAGTAATTGGAGTGTCATGGAAAGCTTGTGGTTTCGTGAAGTTCTTATCTAAAAGTGCTCCATTTTTAATTTTATCTGAAAATTTACTTATAAGTAAAAAAACAAAAAAAGAAATTAAAGCAAAAATTGATAAAAAACTTGCTTCGATTGACTCTGGTCCCATATTAATTTTTTAATCCTTTGTTGTTTTTTTTAAATATATATATTCCTATTAAGATTATAACTAATGAAACAAGGACTCTCCAAGTAATAATCTCATTCATTAAAAAATATCCGAATATTATTCCAAAAATGGGAATTAGATAAGCTACTTGAGTTTGAAATACTAAGCCATTTACTGTCAAAATTCTAAATCTAATTAACCAAGCAAATCCTGTAGCAACTACACCAAGATATAATAAAGATAGAGTGGAAGGTAATGAAGGATTTGAATTCCATGGTGTCTCAAGAATTAAAGAAAAAGGCAATAAAAAAATAACTGACCATAAAGTTGTTGAGGTAGTTACATTTTCATTTTTTTTATTTTTTAATTTTAGTGTTAACAATCCTCCAATACAGTAAAATGTAGAACCAATAATAGTTATCAAAGCGTAAAAATAATTTTCACTATTTATAATTACTTTATCAAAAAATAATAATACTATTCCACTAAAACCAATAAAGACTCCTATTGATTTAAAAATTGATAATTTTTCATTTTTTAAAAAAAAATGAGCAAGTATTGAACCGCTTAAAGGTGTGGTGCTCATTAATATTGCAGCTAGGTAACTATTTATTTTTGCTGTGCCTATAGCTATTAATACAAAAGGAATCGCAATGTTAGTTAAACCTATAAGAGCATAAGATTTCCAATATTTACTAAATGCTTCAATCTTAATTTCTTTCAATTTACATAAAATTAGGAGAGGTATGCTGGCAAAAATTACTCTAACTAATGCTAAAGTAAAAGGATCATAAGAATAGGTGGCTATTTTAATGTTAAAAAAAGCAGAGCCCCAGATAATGGCTAGTAAAATTAATAGAGATAAATCAAAGGTATTGGCTTCTCTCATTTCAAGTCGAAATTGTATTTATGTGATAAATGCATAGCTGATATAATTTTTTAATTATTCTCTTAAAAGGTTCCTTATATATGTTCAGAGCGAAATTAAAACTACTAATTGAAGGAGATTAATGAGTTCAAAAAATATTTTAAAGCTTATGAAAGACAAACAAGTAGAATTCGTGGATCTAAGATTTACTGATCCTAAAGGAAAACTACAACATTTAACAATGGATGCTACTGTTGTCGACGAAGAGATGCTTGATAAAGGAGTTTTTTTTGATGGTTCCTCTATTGCAGGTTGGAAGGCAATAAATGAGTCTGACATGATCTTAAAACCTGATCTTGAGAGACCAATTATTGATCCATTTAACTCTCATCCAACACTCAACATTTTTTGTGATATTTTAGATGCAGTAAAAAAAGATCCTTACGAAAGAGACCCTAGAGGCACTGCAAAAAAAGCAGAAGCTTACTTAAAGAAAACAGGTATCGGCGATAAATCATACTTTGGCCCTGAACCAGAATTTTTTGTTTTTGATGATGTAAGGTTTAAAAACGACATGAACGAAACGAGTTTTAAAATTGATAGCTCTGAAGGCCCGTATAATACAGGAAAAGAATACGAAAATGGTAATATGGGGCATAGACCAGGTATAAAAGGTGGTTATTTTCCAGTTCCTCCAGTTGATAGTGCTCAGGATATGAGAGGTGAATATCTTAAAGCTTTAAAAGATATGGGAGTTAAAGTAGAAAAACATCACCACGAAGTGGCTCCGAGTCAACACGAACTTGGTATGTACTTTGGTACATTGACTAATATGGCCGACAATGTTCAACTTTATAAATACGCAGTTCAGATGGTTACACATTCATTTGGTAAAACTGCAACTTTTATGCCGAAACCTGTAAAAGGTGACAATGGTTCGGGTATGCACTGTCATCAATCTATATGGAAAGGAAATACTCCATTATTCATGGGAAAGGAATACGCTGGTCTCTCTAAAGAGGCACTATACTACATCGGAGGAATTTTAAAACATGCAAGGGCGATTAATGCTTTTTCAAACGCAACTACGAATAGTTACAAAAGATTAATTCCGGGTTTTGAAGCGCCTGTAATTTTGGCATATTCTGCTAGGAATAGATCAGCTTCTTGTAGAATACCAGTTATAATGAATCCAAAAGCTGCAAGAATGGAGATAAGGTTTCCAGACGCTGCAGGAAATCCATATTTAACTTTTGCATCAATGTTGATGGCTGGGATTGATGGAATTAAAAACAAAATAGACCCAGGGAAAGCTTTCGATGAAGATTTATATTCTTTATCAGAAGATGAAGTAAAAAAACTACCAACAGTATGCGGTTCTTTAAGAGAGGCAATGCAAAATCTCGACAAAGATAGAAAATTCTTAACAGAGGGTGGTGTATTTACCGATGATCAAATAGATGCATATATCGAGTTAAAGTTTCAAGAAATTTACAATTTTGAACATACTCCACATCCAATTGAGTTTGAAATGTATTACAGTAGTTAAACTTTAAAGGATTCTCCGCAACCACAACGCTCTGTTTCGTTAGGATTTTTAAAAACGAATTGAGAAGAAAATTTCTCTTGTTTAAAATCCATTTCAGTACCTAATAAGTACATAACAGCTTCAGGATCAATGAAAACTTTTACTCCTTTTTCTTCGATTACTTCTTCATTAGGTTTTTTTTCCTTTGCATATTCCATTATATATGACATGCCTGCGCAGCCACCAGATTTTACTCCTACTCTCACACCTATTGCCGAGCTCTCGGCTTTAGACATGATAAGTTTTATTCTTTCAGCTGCATGATCACTTAATTTTATTATTGGTTCGCTCATAAATTTAGTTCTACTTTGGCAGCTTCTGACATTTTATCCTTTGTCCAAGGGGGATCCCAAACCAATTTTAGTTCAACATCTTTAATTTCATCAATCTTTAATATATTCTCTTTTACAGAATTAGGCAAACTTTCAGCTACAGGACAATTTGGAGAAGTTAAGGTCATTTCTATATAAACTTTTTTATTCTGGTTGATCTCAATTTTATATATTAACCCCAGCTCAAAAATATTAACTGGTATTTCTGGATCGTAAATTTTTTTTATTTCAGATACTATTTTTTCTTTTAAATTGCTCATAAAATTAGTTTTTTTTTTCTAAAGCTGATAAAAGTGTATGCCAAGCCATTGTTGCACATTTAATTCGCATAGGAAACTCCTGAACACCAGACAATGAAGAAATGGTTGTTATTTGATCATCTGTTAAGCTATTTAAAGTGATTTTTGATTTGTTTTTTAACATGTTTAAAAAATCATCAGTAACTTTTTTCGAAAATTGCATATCTCTTCCTTTTAAAGTATCTGTAAGGATTGAAGCTGATGCTAAAGATATGGCACATCCCTCACCTTCAAAACTTAAACCTGTAATATTTTTATCTTTATCTAATTTTATATAAATATGAACTTTATCACCACAAAGAGGGTTGTGAGCTTTTGCATCATGATTGTACCCTTCACATTTACCTTTATTCCTCGGGTTCTTTGCATGATCTAAAATAATTTCTTGATATAATTCTTTTAGTTCCATTAAATCTCAAATACTTTTTTACATTTGTTAATTGATTCACTTAAAACGTCAATATCTTCTTTGCTGTTATAAACTCCAATAGAAGCTCTTGCTGATGCAGGAATTCCAAGTTTATCATGTAAAATTTGACAGCAATGATGACCTGCTCTGATTGCAACGCCATCGTCATCTAAGATAGTCGCTATATCATGAGGGTGAATTCCTTTAATCGTAAAAGAGATTATAGAAGCTCTATTTTTAGGATTACCAATTATACTTACAGAATTGTCTTTTCTTAATTTTTCTAAACCATATTCAAGTATCTGAGTTTCATGTTTTTCAATATTTTTTATTCCCAATGCCTGAATAAAATTTATAGATTTTGCAAAGGCTACCACTTCAGCAGTTTGCATTGTTCCTGCCTCAAATTTTGATGGTGATTCTGCGTAAGTTATTTCATTTTTTTTCACCTCACTTATCATTCCACCACCACCCTGATATGGTGGCAATTTATCAATCCATTCTTTTTTAGCATAAAGAATACCAAGTCCATTAGGACCATACATTTTGTGACAAGAAATAGCATAAAAATCACAACCTAAGTCTTGCATATCAAGAACTGAATGCGGAGCACCCTGTGTCCCATCGATTAATACTGGAATATTTTTTGATTTAGCTAAATCAATAATTTTTTTTACCGGCATAATAGTACCTGTGACGTTTGAAATATGAGTAAAAGCAATCATCTTGGTTTTTTTATTAATTTGTTTTCTGAATTCATCAGCATTAATTTCTCCATCATCATTAACAGATGCAAATTTTATAACAGCACCTTTCTTTTTTCTTAAATAATGCCATGGCACATAATTCGAATGATGCTCTAATTCGGTAACAATAATTTCATCACCGGCTTTTATAAATTTTTCTCCATACGTACTAGCTACCAAATTAATTGCCTCTGTTGCTCCTTTTGTAAAAATTATTTCTTCCCTATGTTTTGCATTAATATAAGATTTAACTATATCTCTAGTTTCTTCAAACTTATTGGTAGCCTTAACTGCTAAAGTATGGACACTTCTACCAACATTAGAAAATTCAGTTTCGTAAAATCTGGAAATTTCATCAATTACCTCTTTTGGTTTTTGTGAAGAGTTTGCGCTGTCCAAATATATTAAAGGTTTTCCTTTAATTTTTTGTTTAAAAATTGGAAACTTTGATTTTATGTTATCAAATTGCATTAATTTGTTTCTCCATACTTTTTTCTAGAAAAAGCTTGATTTTTTCTTCAGGTATATTTTCAAAAATTTCATTAAGAAAACCATTTATTAATAGTTTTTTCGCATCTGTTTGTTTAATTCCTCTAGTCATCAAATAGTGAATTGCGTCGTGATCTAAGCTTCCAGAAGTTGAACCGTGAGAACACTTGACATCATCAGCATAGATTTCTAACTCTGGTTTAGCATTAAATTCAGCTTGATCGTCTAAAATTAGAGCTTTACTCAATTGATATGCATCTGTTTTTTGAGCAATGTCTCTTACAAATATTTTGCCTTGATAAACTCCTTTACTATCACCCTCTAAAACATTTTTTATTTTTTGGTAACTTTTACAATTAGGTGCTAAGTGGTTTATTTGAGTTTTAATTTCTTGGTGTTCATCTTTACTTAAACTTAATCCAGATAAAATAAAACAGTTGCTATTTTCTTTCTTTAATTCAATGTCTATATCTATTTTATTAAATTTCAAACCAGAGCTAAGTATAAAATTTTGATAACTTGAATTATATTCTTGAGATCCAAGTATGTTTTTATAAAAATAACCATTACATTTTGTTTTTTGGATTGTAATACTTTTTAAAACAGAACCATCTTTTATTTCTACATTTTCAAAAGTATTTTTAAAAAATTTACTTTTTCCACTAACATTGTATTCTATTAAGGTTAGTTCTGAATTCTGATTTAATTTAATCTTATTTGAATTATTGATAATCTTATTATCTAAATCTGAAGTAAAATAATTATATATTACTATCGGTTTTTTACATTTATAGTTATCTTTAACTTCTAAATTAAATCCTCCCTCTGATAAAGCTTTGTTCAAGCAATAAAGATTTTTGTTTGAATAATCTCGTATACTCTGAAGTGACTTAAGCCTATCAACCTTAATTTTTGCTTTTTCCTCAAATTTCATATTGCACGATTTAAATAATCCATTTACCAGTTCGATATAGTTGTGCTCAAAGTCATTTATAAGCTCAGTTTTTCCATTAAAAGTAAAATCATGATTATTTGAGATATTTTTAAAGTTTTTTTTTATTATAAAATTTAAATCAGTGAACTTCCAATTTTCATCTTTTTTACTTGGGAGACCGGTTTCTAAAAATAATTTAAGATTTTTTTTTCTATCTATCTTCTCCTTTTTAGAAGAAGAGGATATTTTTTCTAGATCAAAGTTAAAAAGTTGTTCCATTATTTTAAATTTTCGTATCCTGTTTTTTCTAACTCTTGACCTAGGTCAGCACTACCAGTTTTAACTATTTTACCTTTTGATAACACATGGATAAAATCAGGTTTTATATAGTCAAGTAATCTTTGATAGTGTGTAATGATTAAAAAGGCATTTTTTTTACTTTTGTGAGAATTTACTCCTTCTGCAACAATTTTAAGTGCATCAATATCTAATCCAGAGTCAGTTTCGTCTAAAATTGATAACTTTGGTTCTAAAAGTTTCATTTGAAGTATCTCATTTTTCTTTTTTTCTCCACCTGAGAACCCAACATTTAATTGTCTGGATAAAAACTTTTCATCAATATTTAGTTCAGAAGCTTTTTCTTTTATTAACTTTAAAAGAGATAGAGTGTCTAATTCTCTCTCGCCTTTAGCTTTTCTAATTGTATTTAAAGATGTTTTTAAAAAATTGGTTGTGTTAACACCCGGAATTTCTAATGGATATTGGAAAGCTAAAAATATTCCTTTTTGGGCTCTTTGTTCAATAGGAATATCATGCAGATTTTTACCTTCAAATTTTAAACTTCCACTAATGTCATAACCGTTTTTTCCTGAAAGAATGTTAGCTAAAGTACTTTTTCCTGATCCATTAGGGCCCATAATTGCATGTACCTCACCCGATTTAATTTCTAAATTTAAACCATTTAAAATACACTTATTATTTACTGAAGCCTTTAAGTTTTGTAATTGGAGCATTAGCCTACACTTCCTTCCAGACTGATTGAAACTAACTTTTGGGCTTCTACTGCAAATTCCATTGGTAATTGTTGTAACACTTCTTTACAAAAACCATTAACTATAAGGCTAACAGCTTCTTCTTGGTTAAGCCCTCTTTGATTGCAGTAAAATAATTGATCTTCATTAATCTTAGATGTTGTTGCCTCATGTTCAACTGTTGAAGAGGAATTTTTATTTTTTATGTAAGGAACAGTGTGAGCACCACATTTGTTGCCCATTAATAACGAGTCACACTGTGTATAATTTCTAGAATTAAAAGCTTTTGATCCTATATCCACAAGTCCTCTGTAGGTGTTATCTGCATTACCAGCTGATATTCCTTTTGAAATAATTTTACTCTTTGTATTTTTACCTAAGTGAATCATTTTTGTACCGGTATCTGCTTTTTGATGATTATTTGTAATAGCTATAGAGTAAAATTCACCGACTGAATTATCACCCTGTAAAATACAACTTGGATATTTCCATGTGATAGCAGATCCTGTTTCTACTTGTGTCCATGAAATTTTTGAATTTTTTCCTCTACACGCTCCCCTTTTAGTAACAAAATTATAAATTCCACCAATTCCATCTTTATCACCCGGGTACCAATTTTGAACTGTTGAATATTTTATTTCTGCATCATCCAAAGCTACTAATTCCACATTAGCGGCATGTAATTGATTTTCATCTCTCATAGGGGCTGTGCAACCCTCTAGATAACTTACATAACTACCTTTATCCGCTATGATTAGTGTTCTTTCAAATTGACCTGTCTCTGAGGCATTAATTCTAAAATATGTAGAAAGTTCCATCGGACATTTCGTGTTGGGAGGGATATAAACAAAAGAACCATCTGTGAATACTGCAGAGTTTAATGTTGCAAAATAATGGTCACTTATCGGGATTACTGAGCCCAAATATTTTTTTACCAACTCAGGATGTTTTTGAATAGCTTCAGAAATTGGACAAAAAATAATTCCTTTTTTATCAAGTTCACCTTTGAAAGTTGTTGCAACTGAAACTGAGTCAAAAACAGCATCTACAGCAACACCGCTTAATCTTTTTTGCTCATTAAGGGGGATGCCTAGCTTATTATATGTTTCAATTAGTTTTGGATCAACTTCATCTAAACTTTTTGGTTTATCTTTCATGCTTTTTGGAGCAGAATAATAATATAAATTTTGATAATCTATTTTGGGATACTTTGGTTTTTGCCAATTAGGTTCTTTTAAAACTTTTAGCCTATTGTAAGCTTTTAATCTCCACTCTAACATCCATTTAGGTTCTTTTTTAATTCTAGATATAAATCTAATAGTTTCTTCTGTTAAGCCTTTAGGAGCCTTAAAGTTTTCTATTTCTGTAGTAAAACCGTATTTATATTCTTTGTTTTTAAGTTCTTCGTTTTTCATAATTTTAATTATTTTTTGTTAAGTCCTGCAATTTTACTTTTTCGAAAAATCCATTGATATGTTGATCTAATTGATCCCATAAATTATGTGTGATGCATTTAGTATATTTGTTATTACACCCACGTTTTGAACTTTTCTTGCAATTTAGAGTTTTTACCTCTTCGTCTACGGCATAAATAATATTTGATAATTTAATTTCAGATGCTGGTTTTTCTAAAACATACCCGCCATTTGCTCCTCTAGAACTTTTAACTAGTTTATTGTCTCTTAGTTTAATAAAAATTTGTTCTAAATAAGCTAAAGAAATATTTTGTCTAGTCGATATTTCTGAGAGACTAATTGGTCCATTGCTAGCATTGGATGCCAAATCGGCCATAGCCATAACAGCGTATCTTCCTTTATTTGTTAACTTCATAATTAATCGTTGTAATATAATAGTTTTAACAGAATTCCTACTTATTTAGTCAGGATTAAAAAAAAATATTTGTCGCATAAAAACGTGCTATAACTCAGTACTTTTTTTTTGAATAGTAATCATTATCAATTATGAAACCAAAAAGTTTAGAAATTTTCATACCAGGTCCGGCAGGACGGTTAGAAGCAAAATATTATAAAAATCCAAAATTTGGTTCACCGGTTGCGATAGTTTTGCATCCACATCCTCAATACGGAGGAACGATGAATAATAAAATTGTTCAATTAATGTATAATAGTTTTTTAGAAAACGGTTTTTCAGTAATAAAAGTAAATTTTAGGGGAGTTGGAAAAAGTGACGGTGTTTTTGATAATGGACAAGGGGAACTTTCGGATGCTGCAGCTGCTTTGGATTGGATTGAAAGGCAAAACTTGGATTATAGTCAATGTTGGGTCTCAGGTTTCTCCTTTGGTTCTTTAATATGTATGCAATTAATTATGAGAAGACCAGAGGTTAATAATTTTATAGCCGTATCACCTCAACCAAATGTTTATGATTTCTCATTTTTAGCACCATGTCCGACATCAGGACAGGTGATATTTAGTGAAAATGATGAATTAGTTACCAAGGATAGTATAATTGAACTAGATAATAGAATTAAAAATCAAAAAGGTGTAGAAGTAGTTTTTTCAAAAATTAAAAATTCTAATCATTTTTTTAAAAATAAAGAAAAAGATTTATCTATAGAAATTGAAAAATATATTAAAGAAAAAACAGCCTTAATTTAAAAGTCTATTAAATTACCTCCGGTACAAGGTTTTTTGCAGCCAGTTGTTTTAGGAAAAGAGATAGGTAGTTGAAGAAATGATCTTATAGCTAGGAATGCAAAAGCTTGTGACTCTACAAAATCCCCTTCTATATTATACTCATCAATAAAATTAATTTTTATTTTAAGTCCCAAATTTTTTTTTATATTTTCAACAAGGTGCTTATTTTTTCTTCCTCCACCGCAAATCAGTATTTCATGTATATTAACTTTTGATTTTTTAAAATATTCGTTTAAGCTGTTTCCAATAATGCTGCCAGTGAAAGCTGTTAGTGTCGCAGCTCCATCCTCTAAAGATAAACCTCTTGCAAATGAAATATCAAAATCGTTTATATCAAAAGATAATCTATTTTTATTTAACCTATTTGAGTAAAGTTCTTGAGCATTTTCAAATATAATTTCATCAACTTTTCCTAAAAGCGCTAGTTTACCGTCTTCATCAAATTTTTTATTTGTATTACTTCTTATCCAATTATCAATCAAACAATTTCCAGGTCCAATATCTCTACTCAAAATTTTTGAATAATCATCTTTTGAATTAATAATGGTTACATTTGAAATTCCACCAATATTCATTATACAAATGGGAAGGTTGATATTTATATTTAAAGCAAGCAATTGATGAAATATTGGAGTTAAAGGTGCTCCTTCTCCACCATTTAAAATATCATTTTTTCTAAAATTATAAATAATTTTTTTCTTTACTAACTGACTTAATAACTTTGCGTCTCCCAATTGGTAAGATATTTTTTCACTTGGATTGTGATAAATTGTATGTCCATGAAAACCTACTATATCAATACTTTTTATATCAAGTTTGTTAATTATTCTTGCATGAAAAAGGGTTATCTTTCTCTCTAAATCATTGAGTTCTGTGGAATATTTTTTTAGATCACCAAAATTATAGATTTTTTCTTTTAGCCCATGAATTTGATTGTGTATGTCACTGTCATATTCAAAATATCTATTATTCAAAGCCTCAAAATGATTAATTCCATTAGAGCTAATAATTGATGCGTCAATACCATCTCCAGATGTACCACTCATTAATCCCAAGGATTTAAATTTTTTTTGCATATTTTTATTTATTTATAATATTATTTGTATAATAGTTGAATAAACAGATTACACTATGAAAAAAAATTTTTTGCATGAAATGAAAGCTCGTGGATATCTTAATCAATGCACTGATTTAGATAAACTTCATGATTTGTGTGGAAGTAAACCTATTACAGGTTACATAGGATTTGACTGTACTGCTAAAAGTCTTCACGTAGGTAGTCTTCTGCAAATTATGATTTTAAAATTGATGCAAAAATATGGACATAAACCTATAGTGCTTCTTGGAGGAGGAACTACTTTAATAGGTGACCCCTCTGGTAAAGACTCTACAAGAAAAATCTTAAATCGAAAAGATATTAAAAATAATATTAAAAGTATTAAAAAAGTATTTAATAAAATTTTAGATACAAAGAAAAAGAGTACTGCGCCAGTTTTTGTTGATAATTACAAATGGTTAAACAAACTAAATTATATAAAATTTTTAAGGGAAATTGGGAAACACTTCACAATTAATAAAATGCTCACTTTTGATAGCGTGAAACTAAGATTAGAGAGAGAGCAATCACTCAGTTACATGGAATTTAATTATATGATTTTGCAAGCTTATGATTTCTATCAATTGTTTAAAAAAAATAATTGTGTTTTACAAATTGGCGGCTCTGACCAATGGGGTAACATCATTAATGGGGTTGAGTTGATTAGAAGAATAATGCAAAAAGACTCTTATGGACTAACATCACCACTTATCACTCTAGCATCAGGTGCAAAAATGGGAAAAACTGAAAAAGGGGCAGTTTGGCTAAATAGACAAATGCTATCTTCTTATGATTATTGGCAATTCTGGAGAAATACTGATGACCGTGACGTAAAAAAATTTTTATATTTTTTTACTGAAATAGAAATAAATGAAATTAATAAAATTTGTGAGAAAGAAAAAGATGTTAATCAACTTAAAATAATATTAGCTAATGAAGCTACAAAAATTCTTCATGGAGAAACTGAGTCTAAGAAAGCGGAGAAAACTGCAAATGATACATTTAAAAAAGGTGGGCTAAGTTTTAATCTTCCAGAGATAAAGGTAAAATTAGAAGAATTGAATAAGGGTATTAATCTTTTAGATTTTTTATCAAATAATAAAGTTTTCCCCTCAAAAAGTGAGGGCCGAAGAGTCATGGCTAATAAAGGTTTAAAAATGAATAATATTGTGGTTAATGACTACAAAAAAGAAATTCAAATAAACGATTTTCAAGAAAAAATACTTAAAATTTCTTTTGGAAAAAAAAAACATTACTTAATTAAAATTATTTAGATTTATTTTTGTCAATAATTTTTTGAATAAATCTAGGAGTAACGGTCCTGATAGGATTTATAGTAGTTTTTATTTTTCCTGGAGGGCCTTTCATTTTAAAACTTATCCCAAATAATCCTTCGCCAACTTCTTTTGGAATTACTATGTCCCCTATCACAGGTATTCTTGAGATCAACTTGTTTAAGGTTTTTGCAGGCACAAGTGTACCTCTTAAACTTGTTATTTCTGAATTTTGATATCCCTCCATAAGAACAGAAATACTTGGTCCTAAAGCTAATATTTCATTTAATTTAATATCATTTTTATTTTGTTCCATATTAATTTCTAACGTATCAAAAGATATCCCTTCACCTTCTGCTAAATCAGCTAATCCACCCAAATCTGCAAGAGAGAGTAGTTTAACCATCCCGGGAGCATCAACAACTTTAAACTTTTCAATTACTAATTTTGAATTTGAGGAATTTTTTTCAATTATTGATGTGTACAAAAGTTTTCCACCGGTAAGACCATTAAAAAAACTGTATTCTGTTAACAAAGGTTTAGTGCTATCTGAATAAATTTCTAAATACTTTTTTTTATTTTTTTCATCGTTTTTCATTGAAATATCAAGAAAATTATTTTCTCCAAAACTCCCTTTTGATGAAATTTTGATAAATTTACCGTTTTTAATAGTGCCAATTAATTTAAAGTTTTTAAGTTCCTCGGACAATGGAACAGATATATTGGCAAAATCGATTTCAATTCCTTTATCAATTACTGATAGAAAATTGTTTTTTTGTTTTTGTTTTAAAATCTTAGGCAATTGTTTGGCATCAAATTTTTTCCCTTTAATGATGATTTTTTTTCCATATTTTATAAAAAAATCATTATTCAAGTATCCGTCTTTACTTGTCTTGACTGAAATTTCATCTAGAGAGGAAAATTTATTCTTTTTAAATCTAATGCCTTTTAATAAAATGAAATCTTTTTTATGGGAAAATTTAAATTGATCAATGTTTGTTTTTTCGTTTTCTTTTGTGAAATCAATAAATATTTTTGCTACTTCATCCTTAGGTTTATTATAATTTATCAATTGAAAATTAAATAATTTATCATAGTCAATATTTATTCGAAAAATAGATCTATTTTTATTGTTATTGTTATCTAAATTAAATTTTAAATATTTTGAATTATTTAAAGAATAATTGCCCGAAATATTCACGTTCGCATTACCATCACTTGCGTTTATTTTTAGGTCTGAATTTTTTAATGATATATTCTTAATAGGGTCTGTAGAAATATAGTAAGTAAGAGGCTTTTGAAAATTAAGTGATACTTCTTGTAATTTTCCATTTGATTTTATGTTGTATTCTTTAATTTTATAAGTTTTATCAAATATTATTCTTAGACTATTATTTAAATCTGCTTTTAATCTTTTTAAATTTTGACGATACTCTAATTCTACAAAAGGCTCAAATATATCAGTTGATTGAGTGGTGTTTATTTCTAAATAACTTTTAAAATTTGACTCTAACACAATCTCTGAAGAAAGGCCCATTTTTAAATCACCATCTAATATTTTTATTGGCCCAGTCTCACCAGAAATATTTTTAAAAAGAATATCTGTTTTATCCGCAAAAAAATTAAAATTTGTTTTCTCTAAATTTAAATTTTTGAAAATGTTTGCTTTAAAATCACTAACAAAGCCTCTGGTAATAAAATTATCTATTTTATTTTTATCATTTAAATAAATCTCTATTTCGGATTCTAATTTTCCTTGTATAACTTTATTATGAATAAAACTTGTAATATTTGATGGTTTGAATGTAATTGAAATTTTTTTCAATTCATCAATATTAATTTTATCTAAATCTAAAAATATTTTTTTTATTTTTGGCTCTGACTTGATTAAAGAGACGAAATCAATATAAACTTTGATATTTTCTACTGGAACTTTCGCTTTTCTATATTTTATTTCTGGTTCAGATGTCTCTAAAAATAAACTTAATTGCTTTATATCTAATTTAAACTTTACATAGTTAAGTTTTAAATCTAAAAAATTGTTTGTCTGATTTATTTTTTTTGATATAAAAGCATTAAACTTATCAGTCTTAATTCCGATCGTTGATAACGTGACTAATAAAAATATTAAAAAAAACGCAGCTAAAACAATTATTAAAGAAAAAATTTTTCTCATTTTTTATTTTTAATGCCTGCCTCTATAAAATCATCTATATTGCCATCTAAAACGCTAGAAGGATTAGTATTCTCTAATTTATTTCTCAAATCCTTGACTAATTGATATGGTTGAAGAACGTAAGATCTGATTTGATGCCCCCATCCTATATCAGTTTTGGAATTTAGTTCTTTTTGATTTTCTTCTTCTTTTTTTTGTTTCTTATGCTCGTACAATCTAGCTTTTAACATTTTAAAGCATGTTTCTTTATTTTTGTGTTGAGATCTCTCATTTTGACATTGAACGACAATTTTTGTTGGAATGTGAGTAATTCTTACTGCACTATCTGTAGTATTTACATGCTGACCACCGGCACCACTTGATCTAAATGTGTCTATTCGCAAGTCTTTTTCATCAATATTTACATCAATATCATCTTCAACTGCAGGATAAACCCAAACACTTGCAAAACTAGTATGCCTTCTTGCACCACTATCAAAAGGAGATATTCTGACTAATCTATGAACTCCAGATTCTGCTCTCATTAAACCGTATAGATATTCTCCATTAACTTTTAACGAGGATGACTTAATTCCTGCTTCTTCACCTTTATGTTCACTAATGATTTCGTATTTAAATTTTTTTTTATCAAACCATCTCATATACATACGCCTCAACATTTCTGCCCAATCCTGGCTTTCTGTGCCACCAGCACCTGCATGTATTTCGAGATAGATATTTAATTCATCATTCTCTCCTGAAAGAAAGCAATTTGTTTCTACTTTTTTTAAATCATTAAGAATCTGATCAATTTTGATGATACAATCTTTAATGATTTCATTATCGTTTTCTTTCGTTCCAAGAAAAAATAATTCTTTTAGATTGTTTAATTCTTTGGAATTTATTTGATAAGAATTAAGAATATCTTCAAAAAATTTTTTTTGTTTTATGGTTTTTTTTGCAAAATCTTTATTCTTCCAAAAATTTTCTTTTTGTATAATCTTATCTAGATCTTTTAAAATATTTTCAGCTTTATGTTGATCAAAGATACCCCCTGATATTCTTCAAGATATTATTTGCAGTATCTATTTTGTTTTCAAAATTATTCATTAGTAAAATTGCCTAAATTTTATTAGAGTATCATTTCCACTCAATGAAATTAAATTATTTTTATTTATGTTGTTAATATCTTTTGCCTTGAGAGACTCAATTATAATATTTTTATCTCCAGGTAATGATTTTAATCCAGTATCGTAATTTAAAGACGTTAAGTAAATATTTTTAGGTATTTCAAATTGAGCGAAATCCTCTTTAAAAAGAGCACCTTCGACGAAATGTTTAAATACTGGTAGTGCAGCTTTAGATCCTGTTTCAAACTTTCCTAGAGATCTTGGGGTATCAAAACCAATATAAACTCCTATCACTAGATTTGAGGAAAACCCTATGAACCAAGCATCATAGTTATCATTTGTGGTTCCGGTTTTTCCAGCTAATGGTACTTTTAAGTTTCTAAGTTTTTTTGCTGTACCTCTTTCAACAGCACCTCTTAAAATAGAAACCATCTGATAAGCTGTTTCTTCACTAAAAACTCTTTCATGAGTGTTTTCTATTTCTGGTAGATGATTTTCTTTATCAACGAATTTATCACATCCTAAACATTTTCTAAATTCTGTTTTAAAGATAGTTTTGCCTCTTCGATCTTGAATTCTTGATATTAAATTTGGTTCTATTTTCTTTCCTCCATTTACAAAAGGTGCGTATGCAGATGTCAAATTCATTAATGTTGTCTCTGCTGCTCCTAAGGAAACAGAGAGTAATTCAGGGATTTCTTGATATATATCAAGTTGTTTTGATAAATTTAAAATTTTATCTAGACCCAATATTTTAGCTACTCTTACTGTCATTAAGTTTCTTGAATACTCAATTCCTTTTCTCAAAGTAGAAGGGCCATAAAATTTTTTTCCATAATTCTCAGGTTTCCAATTTTTTAAACCTTGACCTTGACTTTCCACGAATGGTGCGTCTAAAATAATAGAGTTAGGCGAGAAACCATTTTCTAAAGCTGCAGCATAAACAATAGGCTTAAAAGCAGAACCTGGCTGTCTCTTTGCTTGAGTAACTCTGTTAAATTCACTTGATTTAAAATCAAATCCTCCTACTAAAGCTTTTACATCTCCAGTAAATGGATCTAATACGATTATTCCTCCATTAACTTTAGGATATTGTTTTAAACTCCAAGAACCGCTCTTTTTTTTTACAAAAATAATGTCACCTATTTTGAATCTGTCAGAAATTTTTTTTTTTCTAGGTACTGACCACCTTATATTTTCAATTCTAAGAATTCCTTTCAAGTTTTGTTTTTTTTCATTCAAAATTTTGAAATCTAACTGAAGATCATTTATGTCGGTTATTTCAGCTAAACTCCATTGAAGAGTTGGATCCAATTTAATTTTTTCGATCTTTTTTTGCCAATTTTTATCTGACTTTTTATTAGTTATCGGACCTCGCCATCCCTTTCTTCTATCAAATTCTTCAATTCCTTTCCTTAGAGAATTTATTGCTTGTATTTGATATTCAATATTTAGTGGCGTTCTTATACTTAGCCCTTGTGAGTATAACTTTTCAAAACCATATTTTTCATTAACGTTACGCCTTACCTCTTCTGTATAGGAATTTGCCTCATTCACAATTTCAATTTTTCTTTTTTTTAATTTTACTTTAGATTCCTTAAATTTTTCAAATTGGTTATTTGTAATAAATTTATTTTCCTTTAAATTTTTTAAAACCAAATTTCGTCTAAATTTTCCTACTTCTGGATATTTATAGGGATTATACTTACTAGGTGCTTTCGGTAAAGCAGCTAATAATGCAGCATCAGAATAATTTAATTCTTTTATAGATTTATCAAAATATTCTAGGCTTGCTGCTGCAATGCCATAAGTGCCTTGACCTAAATATATTTGATTTAAATATAGTTCCAAAATTCTCTCTTTAGAATAAGCTCTCTCAATTCTAAAAGCCAATATTGCCTCCTTAATTTTTCTTTTCATTGAAACTTCATTTGTTAAAAGAAAGTTTTTAGCAACTTGCTGGGTGATAGTTGATGCTCCCTCTAGTCTTTTATTTTGAGTAATATTCTTAATATTATTTATAACTGCTCTCAGAATTCCTTTTGCATCGATTCCAGGATGATTGAAAAAATTTTTATCCTCGGCAGAAAGGAAAGAATTAATTACTATTTTTGGTATAGAATCATAAGGTACAAAAAGTCTTTTTTGCAAAGCATATTCTGCTATTAATTTACCATCATCTGAATAAACTCTAGTTGAAATAGGTGGTTGATAATTAGATAATTTTTTATAATCGGGGAGCCCTATGGAAAAGTACCATAATGTAGAAAAAGCAAATAGCACGACTATTATAAAAAAAATTATAATAAACTTTATCGAAAAATTAAGAAATTTAAACATTCTACCTTTTATCATTAATAAATTTGACTTTCTTTAGGCATTTAAATCTAAATTGTGTGCATTTATTAAGAAAAAGTGTATAAAATAATAATATGATTATTTTAAAATTTACAAATTTCAGAAAAAATAAAGGATTTCAATCAAAATGGAAAAAAATTTATATATTGATGCTTCGCATCCAAATGAAACACGTATTGTTCTTAAATCTAATAGCTCAATTGAAGAATATGAGTTTGAAGATAAAAACAATTTAAATTTCAAAAACAATATTTACTTGGGCACTGTGAGCAGAGTGGAACCATCTTTACAAGCAGCTTTTGTGAATTTTGGTAGAGACAGGCACGGTTTTTTAGCATTTAATGATATTCAATCAGATTACTATCAAATCCCCCTTGAAGACAAAGAAAGGCTAAAAGTAGCTGAGGAAAAAATTAGAGAAAATCTAAAAAATAAAACATTGGATAATTCTCAAGATAGTAGCATTCAGGAAACGACGAGTGTTCTAGAGGAAGAAAATAAGGAAGAAAATAATAGCTCTTCAAAAAATGAAGAAATAAAAAAAAAGGAATATAGAGAGGAATTAAAATCTTCTTATGGCGTTAAGCGCTACAAGATTCAAGAAGTTATAAAACCTGGTCAAGTTGTTTTGATACAAGTTATAAAAGAGGAAAGAGGTCAAAAGGGTGCTGCTCTAACAACTTTTATATCTTTAGCAGGAAAATATATTGTTTTAATGCCGAACACTCCAAAAGGTGGTGGAATATCTAGAAAAATTTTTAATTCATCAGATCGTCAAAAAATCAGAGATATTTTAAATGAAATAGAAATTCCTAAGAGTATGGGAGTAATAGTGAGAACAGCAGGTGCAAATAAAACAAAAAATGAGATAGGAAAAGATTTTCAAAACACTTTAAAAACCTGGGAAGAAATTAGAGACAAGGCTCTAGACTCCAATGCTCCTTCTTTAGTTTATGAAGAAGGTGATATTATTAAAAGAACATTAAGAGATATATACGATAATGATACAAAAAATGTTTATATTGAGGGTAATGATGCCTATCAAAAAGCTAAAAGATTTATGAAAGAATTAATGCCTAAAAATGTTAGAAATATCAAAAAATATAGAGGGAAAATTCCTTTATTTCATGATGCTAATATTGAAAAAGAGTTAAATAATATTTTTGAGCCGACTGTTAAATTAAAATCTGGCGGTTATTTGGTTATTAACCCAACCGAGGCGCTGGTGTCGATTGATATAAACTCTGGACAGTCCACAAAACAAATTAATATTGAAAAAACTGCATTAAATACAAATTTAGAGGCTGCTGAAGAAATAGCTCATCAAATTAAACTTAGAGATTTATCAGGTTTAATTGTAATTGATTTTATAGATATGCTTAATTTCTACAACAGACGTACAGTTGAAAAAAGAATGAGAGAAAGTATTAGAAAAGATAGGGCAAGAATTCAGATAGGCAGAATAAGTAATTTTGGTTTACTTGAAATGACACGTCAAAGGCTGAGAGAAGGTTCAATAAAATGGGAAACACAATTATCTTTAGAGTCTTTCTCTCAAAAAATATTGAAGAAAATTCAACATTTAGCTTTCACAGATAAAGTAAAAGTCATAAAAGCCTTTGTTCCAGAAAAAGTAAAGCTTTTATTTGAAAATAAATTAGAAGAAGAATTAAAATATTTTCAGAAAAAATATTCTTTTAAAATTGAAATATTACCTGATGAAAAATTAATAATTCCAGAATATAAAATTGATCTACTTAATAAAGTAAAAAAACTTATTAATTCTGTTGAAAATATTAAAAATATCGAGAGTAAAAAATTAATTGTTAAAAAAAAAGAGGCAAAAAAAAATAAGAAAGATTTAAAGAAAAAGAAAACTAAAAAAAAGTTAAGAACTTTATGGGTTAGAAGAAAGAAAAAATTAAATTAAGCCTCTTGTCGGAGAGCTGGGATTTGCAAAATAATTTTTCTTCATTCTACCGGCTAAATAAGAGTTACGGCCAGATATAACAGCATCTTTAAATGCTTTTGCCATTAGGACAGGATTTTTAGCTTGAGCAATAGCACTATTAATTAAAACACCGTCGCAACCTAGCTCCATTGCAATAGTAGCATCTGATGCAGTTCCTATTCCAGCATCGATTATAACTGGCACAGACGATTGTTTAATTATTAGAGATATATTAATTTTATTTTGAATTCCTAATCCTGATCCAATTGGAGAAGCTAAAGGCATTATCGCAGATGCTCCACAATCCTCAAGTTTTTTTGCTAATAATGGGTCATCGGTGCAATAAACCATCACTTTGAATCCCTCTTTAACAAGAGTTTGAGTTGATTTTATTGTTTCAATCATATTAGGGTAAAGAGTTTTTTTGTCACCTAAAACCTCTAACTTAACTAATTTCCATCCACCCATCTCTCTAGCAAGTCTAAGAGTTCTAAGAGCCTCCTCTGAATTAAAACATCCTGCAGTATTTGGCAAAAAAATAATTTTTTTCGGATTTAAATAATCTGTTAGCATTGGTTTTTTTTATCAATTATATTTACTCTTCTCACTGCTACTGTCACCATATCTGCCTCGGAAGCTTTAATAGCTTTAGCAGTTTCTTCAAAACTTTTATACTTACCGGTTCCAACTATTAATCTAGAAAATAATTTTTTGTTAGCTATTTTTAGTATATCTTTTTTCAATTTAACCACCGCCAATAAAATGAACAATTTCTAATTTATCTTTATTTTTTAAAATTTTTTTTTTGTAACTAGTTTTTTGAATGATTAAACCGTTGTACTCAACTGCAATTTTTTTTTTAGTTAAGTTATATTTTTTTAATAGATCCAGAATTGAAAAATTACCCTTAATCTCGATCTTTTTTCCATTTAATTGTATTTTTGCCATAATTAAGATACTCAATGAATATAACATTTAATGATGAAGAAAATTATAATTCTTAATGGACCAAATCTCAACCTTTTAGGTGAAAGAGAGAAAAATCAATATGGCAGCTTTACTTTAGAGGAAATTGAAAAAAACTGCACAAATTTCGGTAAAAAAAATAATTTAGATATTTCTCTTTTTCAGTCAAATATTGAAGGTGAGTTGATTGAAACTATTCAAAAATCTAGAATAGATAAAGATGGTTTAATAATTAATGCAGGTGGCTATACGCACACCTCGGTAGCGATACACGACGCTTTGAAAATACTAAAAATTCCTATTATTGAATTGCATATTAGTAATATTTATAATAGAGAAGAATTCAGGCAAAAATCTCTAATTAGTAAAGTTGCTAAAGGAATCATTTGTGGTTTTGGAGCTGAAGGTTATATAATGGCTTTAAAAGCAATGAAAGAATATTTAAAAGTATGAAGATAGATAAAAAATTAATTAAAGAGCTCGTAGATAATTTAAAAGAATTCAATCTGACTGAACTCGAGTATCAAGATGGACAAACAAAAATTAAAGTTGGAAAAAATATCAAAGGAATTGAACAAGCCAAAACTGGTGCAGTGGTTTCTCCAAATAAAGCGGTGCTTACTTCGAGTGACGATAGTGAAGGTATAAGAATTAAGTCTCCTATTATTGGAACAGCTTACTTAGCTCCTGAACCGGGAGCAAAAAAATTTGTTGAAGTTGGCGACAAAATTAAAAAAGGCCAAACTGTAATGATAGTTGAGGCAATGAAAACTATGAACCATGTTCCATCTACAAGTGAAGGGATCGTGAAGAAAATACTTGTAGCTGATGGTCAACCTGTTGAATTTGGTCAAACTTTAATTCTTCTTAAATAAATAAATGTTTAAAAAAGTATTAATCGCTAACAGAGGTGAAATAGCTGTAAGAGTGATTAGAGCCTGTAAAGAGTGGGGAATTAAAACTGTAGCAGTTCACTCTGATGTGGATTCTGAGTCAATGCACGTTCGTTTGGCAGACGAAAGTGTTTGTATAGGTTCCCACCAACCTCAAAACAGCTATCTGAATATTTCTGCAATTATGTCTGCTGTAGATTTAACTGGTGCCGAAGCTATACATCCTGGTTACGGATTTTTATCAGAGAATGCAAAATTTTCTGAGATAGTAAATAAACATGGGATTAAATTTATTGGACCTTCTGCTGAAATAATTTCAAAAATGGGAGATAAAATCATGGCGAAAAAAATAGCAAAGAAATATGGTTTACCAGTTATTGAGGGTTCTGAGGGAGGAGTAAAATCTTTTGAAGAGGCAAAATCAATTTGTAAAACTATAGGTTATCCAGTTCTTATAAAAGCAGCAGGTGGCGGTGGTGGAAAAGGAATGAAAATTGTTGAGGAGGAAAGCTCTTTAAAGAATTTATTTTTAACAGCAAAAACAGAAGCTAAAAAGTTTTTTGGTAACGACGAACTTTACATAGAAAAATATTTTAAAAATCCAAGACACATTGAGGTCCAAGTAATGTCTGGCAAAAATAGAACGGTACATTTGGGTGAGAGAGATTGTTCTGTTCAAAGAAGACATCAAAAATTGATAGAGGAAACCCCAAGTCCAGTTTTATCGGAAAGCCAAAGAAAAGATTTATTAGAAAAAACTGTAAAAATGGTGAAGCAAATTAATTATGAGGGAGCAGGCACAGTAGAATTTATTTATGAGGATGGAAAATTTTATTTTTTAGAAATGAATACAAGAGTGCAAGTTGAGCATCCAGTAACTGAAGTTCAGACTGGAATAGACATTGTTAAAGAACAATTGTGGATTGCTTATACTGGAGAAACAGCTCTACAACAAAGTGATATTAATCCAAGAGGTCATTCTATAGAATGTAGAATAAATGCAGAAAACCCTGCCCTTGATTTTCAACCAAGCCCTGGAGTGATAAGTGTCTGTCATCAACCATCTGGCTTTAGAACAAGAGTGGATGGTTCAGTTTTTCAAGGATGTAAGATAACTCCTTATTATGATAGTTTGATAGCAAAAGTAATTTGTAAGGGAAGAAACAGAACTGAGGCTATTCAAAGAACTTTAAGATCTTTAGATGAGTTTGTCTTGGAAGGTATTACAACTACTATTGATTTACATAAGAAAATATTAAATCATAAAAAATTTATAGAGTCTGATTTTGACACGAATTGGTTGGGAAAAGAAAATTTTTTTTAAACTTTAACGCAATTAACAAGCTGTAAATCATATATCGCATGATCAAATGGGGTTAATTCAGGTTCAGATGAAAAAGTCCACCCGTTAAATATAAAAACCTTATCTTCTTCATTTTTTGATAAATCTTTGACCTGCATATATGCTACATCATCAATTTTATTGTTAATTTTTACTTTTCCACATTTAAGAATTTTGATTTCTAGAGGTCCAAATGTTTTTAATTCATTCAAATTTATTTTAATCTCAGACGATTTTGCAGTAATTTTATCTAGTCCAATCAATATTGCGTGAGAAGTATTTTCACCACGATTTTTAATTTTTTTTTCTTTTAAATTTTGGCTTGAAAAAGAATTTGGAGACTCCTGATCGACTTCTTCAAAACTTGGTTTAATTTTGTCTAAATTTATTAATGGAGATGATGTGATTTTGTCTTCGGCAAAAGATATAGATGATATAAAGTATAAAATAAAAAGCAAAAACTTAATTTTAAATCTATTTCCAGGTTTCATATTTCTTATTAATTTTTTCTTTTTTTATTTTAACGGGTTTATAGCTTTCATTTGTTCCAGTTTTATTTTCAGCATGTTCTTTTTGCCAAGGATATTTGATTTCTTTCTCGCTAGGAACATTGTTTACAGTATGATGCATCCATAAGTACCACCTTGATGAGATTTGAGTTGCCTCTATTTTATTAGAGTAAATAACCCATCTCTGATCATTTTTATTTCTATAATATTTATTTCCAAATTCGTCTTTACCCACATACTTGCCGGTAAATAATGTTTTTAGAAAAGTTCCGAAAGTTTGTTTATTCCACCAGGTAAAAATTGTTTTTAAACTCATAAAAGAAATTTTAAATCCACACAATTAACAATTGTATTATTAAACGATAGACACTTTCATCAAATTATATATATGATTAGAAATAAAGATTCCATTTAATTATGAAAAAATACATAGTCGAAACTTATTATACCTGCACATTTAAAACTGTGCACTCCTTAAATGATTTAAATGACAAAGCTCTGGCGGATATTGACAATAGGAATGACGGAGATGTAGAGGTTATAGATGTAAAGCTTAATAACAGAAAAACAAAGAAAGTTGGTAACGATACAAAAAAATCGAGTACAAAATCAAATATTTCGCGTCCAATTGCCCAAGAATTAAACAAAAAAATAGTGAATAAACCTTCTGCTCAGAAAATTGAAAATTCAAACAATTTAAAAATTAAAAATAATGCTAGATTTAGAATGCCTGATAGAAGAAAGGGTTATATTCAAAAGGCTCAGATAGGTGATCATAAAGTGTATCTTCATACGGGAGAGTATGACGATGGAAAAATTGGTGAAATTTTCATAGATACTAATAAAGAGGGTGAATTGGTAAAAGCTATGATGAATAATTTTGCAATCGCTATTTCTTTGGGCCTACAGTACGGAGTACCATTGGAAGAATATGTTGATGCTTTCATTGACACTAAATTTGAACCCTCTGGACATGTTTTAGGAAATGATAGAATTCTGAGTGCATCGTCGATTTTAGATTATGTATTCAGAGAATTAGCAATTTCTTATTTAGGTAAGGAAAATTTAGCGCATACGCCTTCAATAAGTAAAAAAAATATCACTAACGAAACCACAGATGAGAAATTTTTAAAAATTGTTAAAAATATTACCTCCAAAGGGTTTGTAAGAAGTAACCTAGAGGAAAAACTTGTTGATTTGTCTGATGTGAGAATAAATCTAAAAACAAAAAATTAATTATTTTTTTTTTCAACTTTTAAACCCAATTCTTTAAGTTGCTTATCATCCACTTTAGAAGGAGCTTTCATCATAAGATCTTGAGCGTTTTGATTCATGGGAAAAAGAGTGATTTCTCTTATATTATGTTGTTCAGCAAGTAACATGACTATTCTATCAATTCCAGGTGCTATTCCTCCATGTGGAGGTGCTCCATAACTTAAAGCGCTTATCATACCGCTAAATCTTTCATTAACAGACTTTTCATTATAACCTGCAATTGCGAATAATTTATACATTAATTCTGGGATATGATTCCTTATGGCGCCAGAGGATAATTCAACACCATTACAAACAATGTCATATTGAAACGCCTTTATGGCAAGTGGATTAGTAAAATCTAGATTTTTGATATCTCCTTGTGGCATAGAAAAAGGATTATGACTAAATATAATTTTTTTTGTTTTATCATCTAATTCAAACATTGGATAATCAACAATCCAACAAAATGCAAATTGAGTTTGATCAATAATATTTAAATCTTCACCTATTTTATTTCTGGCAATAGACAAAATTTTTTCAACTTCTTTTTGTTTTCCACACGCTAAAAATAAACTATCCCCTACTTCAGCTTTACAAATTTTCATAATTTCTTTTAACGAATTTTCACTAAAAAACTTTCCTACCGGCCCTTTTCCCTTTATTCCTTCATCATTTTCAATTGAAAAATATGCTAGTCCTGAAGCGCCCTGATCTTTTGCCCATTTATCAATATTATCAAAAAAACTTCTTGGTTTATCCTTAGTTTTTTTAGTAACTATAGCTCTAACACAAGCACCAGATTTTACTAATTTTTTAAAAATATCAAATTTTACATCCTCTCGAGTAAAGATATTTGTTATATCTTGAATTGTTAGAGGATTTCTTAAATCAGGTTTATCAGTTCCATATTTAAGCATTGACTCTTTAAAAGAAATTCTAGGAAATCTATCTGAAAATATTTTTTTTGTAGAAAATTTTTTAAATAAGTTTATCATTAACTTTTCTACAACTTGAAAAATGTCCTCTTGTTCTACAAATGACATTTCTAAATCTAATTGATAAAATTCTCCTGGACTTCTATCTGCTCTTGCGTCTTCGTCTCTAAAACAAGGTGCAATTTGGAAGTATTTATCAAAACCAGATATCATAATGAGTTGTTTAAACTGTTGTGGAGCTTGAGGTAATGCATAAAACATACCATGGTTTAATCTACTTGGTACTAAAAAATCTCTTGCGCCTTCAGGACTTGAAGATGTTAAAATAGGAGTTTGGTATTCCAAAAAACCTAATTTTAACATTTCAGATCTTATGTAAGAAATTACCTTTGATCTTAAAATAATATTTTTATGCATTTCTTCTCTTCTAAGATCTAAAAATCTGTACTTTAACCTCAGATCCTCAGGATAATTTTGTTCTCCAAAAACAGGTATTGGAAGATCATTTGCATGAGATAAAATTTCAATTTTATCGATAGCGATTTCTATTTTACCGGTTTTAATCTCAAGGTTTTCTGTTCCATCTGTCCTTTTAACTACTTTACCAATTATTTTTAAAACTGTTTCCGGCTTAATTTTCTCTAAAATAGAAAAAAATTTATTATTATTTTCTATGACACATTGTGTAATCCCGTAATGATCTCTCAGGTCTATAAATAATAAATTACCATGGTCTCTAGTCCTATGAAGCCATCCTGATAAAGTAACAACCTTATTAATGTCACCTTCACTTAATTCAGAGCAATTGTGAGTTCTATATTTATTCATTGATGTATTACTTTTTTTATTAAATTAATATTTATTGATTTTCCAGAAGATAAAGATAACTCGTCAACATCTTTAATAAATTTGAACATTTTTTCGTAAGATCGTTCCACATTGTTAATAATATAATTAGATATTTTAGGTTCCAGTTTTATCTGTTTTTCAGAAAAAAACTTGGATATTATAACCTTTAGTAAGTCATCAGTGGGTAATTCTATGCCAATATTCACAAAGCTATTAATTCTTGACTTTAGATCTTCAAGATTAAAGTTACCTTTGTTTAAGGGATGTCTTGTGTTTATCACAATATAGTTTTCAAATTGCTTAGACTGATTAAGTAATGAATATAACAAATTTTCTTCAATGTTGTTATTGTAATTTTCAATAATTAAACATTCTAAATTAATAAGGTTATCAATTATTTTATTATCAAATTTTTTTTCATCAATAATTTTTACTTTAGTGATTTTTTTTTCAAGAATTTTGGCAAGATGTGTTTTACCAGATCCTGTCTCTCCAAAAACGTTAAGCCATTTTCCAGGCCAGTTTGGCCAACTCTCGATTAATTTATAAGCAGAAAAATTATTACTTGAGACATAAAAGTCTTGTTCGTAATATTTTGTTTTAAATGGGAATTTAAATACTAGCTGACTCATAAGATGTTCAATTGCCATTCTTCACCTTTTAAACTCAAATTTATTTCTTGATTTTCTAATTGTTTAACTATTTTATTTAATTTTCCAAGATATTTGATTTTAATTATTGCGTATTCATTGTTTAATTCAATAACGTAAATATTGTCGATTAAATCAATTTTTTTTAATTTTTGATTTAGTTCAAACAAATTATTATTTTTGCTTAGTTTAAACTTTGTATTTAAAAAAGAGGGTGTCCTAATATCAATCAAATTTTGAGATTTTATTAAAGATATGATTTCTTCGGAGGTATAGGAAATTAATTTTTCTTTTGAGTTTTTATTGGAATCATCTTTTTCCATTTTTTTTATAATTAAATTTTTGTTTATCGATTTACCTAAAATATTAGTTTTTAAATATATAGATTTAATTTCATCTTTATTTTCCTCAATAAGGACTAATGCTAAGTTTTTATTAGTATATTCTTGAAAAATATCTTTTAAATTAATATCAGATAAATTATTTTTTTTAGAATTAATTTTCTGAATAATTTCAATATTTTCTAATGGTAAAATAAATTCTATAAGATCATTGTCTCCAAGACTTCTCCAGTTGTTATAATAAAAATTTTGATTATATACGTATATCTGATCGTCTTTTTTTAAAACTGGAAGTAAATAAAGCTCTTTATTTAAAATTTCTGAGTAAGAAATTCCCATCTTGTAAAATAAATCATGTATTTTATCTTTATCAAAAGAAATATTATAAATTTTTTTATTCTTTTTTTTCTCATTATCTCTTTCAGAAGCTACTTGATAGTAAGAAACTAAATCATTTATAAGACGGAATTCTAAATTTGAGAGTTTGATTATATCTTCATCTAATAAAATTTTTTTTTTAAGGTTGTCAAATGCTTGTATTATAGCCATATTAGTTTGACTTGAGCTAGACTGATTTGTATTTTCAAATATCTCAATATTATTAACATTAAATATATTCTCCTGTGATAAAACATTTCCAGTTTTAATAAAAAGAACTAGAATATAAAATATTAAAAAAAAATTTTTCATAAGAAGTTAAATATCATTTTTATTGATGAAAAAAATAAAAAATAGTTACAAAAAAAGTGGTGTAAATATTTCATTAGCTAATAAACTTGTAAAGCATATTTCTAGACTATCTAATAAAGATGTCAAAAAAACGGATAGCCATAGAGAAAATGAAATTATTGGTGGGTTTGGATCGTTATTTGACATTAGTAAAATCAAAATTAAAGATCCTGTAATTGTTTCTTGCACTGATGGTGTAGGAACAAAAATAGATCTGGCAAACAAATTTAAAAAATTTGATACGATTGGAATAGATTTAGTAGCAATGTGTATTAATGATTTAATTGTTCAAGGAGCTAAGCCCTTATTTTTTTTAGATTATATTGCTGTTGGAAAACTTAATTTAAATAAAACTAAACAAATCATTAAAGGTATTTTTAAAGGTTGTGAATTATCTGATTGTAAACTTATTGGTGGTGAGACCGCTGAAATGCCAGGAATTTATTCAAAAGATAAATTTGATCTTGCTGGTTTTAGTGTTGGGCTTGTTTCAAAAAAAAAAATTTTAAATAAAAAAAAAGTAAAAGCAAATGACATCGTAATTGCAATTCCATCTAATGGTATTCACTCTAATGGATATTCTTTAGTAAGATCTTTGGTTAAAAGTAGAAAAATATCAAATAGTCTTAAGAAAGAATTATTAAAACCTACAAAAATATATTCTAAAGAAATAATGGGATTAACAAATAAAAATTTAATAAATTCAGCTGCTCATATTACAGGGGGAGGAATAGTTGAAAACCTGATCAGATCAATACCTAAAAGTTTATCTTTAAACCTCGATCTTTCCAAAATTAGGATTAGCGAAATATTTAAATGGATAAAAGACAAAAATATTAGTGACAAAGAAATGATACAAACTTTTAATTGCGGTGTAGGTTTTTGTTTAATTACAAATAAAAATAATTTAAAAAAAATTAAAAAATACTTTTCAAAAGAATACGAACCTTATGAAATTGGTTTTATATCAAGAAGTAAAAAGAAGGTTAATTTGTTCAACTCTTTAAAATGGTAAAAAAAAATACATGTGTATTTATCTCAGGTAAAGGAACTAATCTTAATAATTTAATTATTAAATCTAGAATATATAATTTTCCGATTAAGATAAAATTAGTTATTAGTAATAATAGGAAAGCTCCTGGAATAGATATTGCAAAGAAAAATTCGATACCCTTTTATATAATTAATACAAAATCAAGATACTTTGAAAATCAGACCTTAACTTTGCTCAAAAAATACAATATTTCACTAATTTGTTTAGCTGGCTATATGAAAATTCTTTCAAAAAATTTTATTTTTAAATTTGGAAAAAAAATAATTAACATTCATCCTTCTTTGCTACCAAAGTTTAAAGGGCTCAACACGTTTGAAAGAGTAATTGATAAAAAAGAAAGTAAAACTGGATGTACTGTTCATTTTGTAAATGACAGACTTGATAGTGGTAAGATTATAATTCAAAAATATTTTGATATAGTTAAAGGAGATAATGAAAAAACACTTAAGTTTAAAACTCAGAGATTAGAATATTCAGCCTTTCCAGAGGCCATTATAAGGCTTTATAGACATACTTAATTTTTGAAGAAAAAATCGATTTCTTTTTTCGCATTTTC
>MDTG01124367.1_pt1 | contig 39086 bp, 29 predicted proteins | sample 811421 | NCBI WGS metagenome assembly MDTG01 (sample SAMN05326645, study PRJNA326480) | marine metagenome | isolation source: seawater | place: Pacific Ocean: South East | collected 2011 | reverse complement strand
GCATCTGCGCGAGCCGCTCCTCGACACTCTCGAGCGAGGGGCGACGCACACTCTCGGCGCCCTCGATCCGGATGTCTTCGAGCACCACCGCGACGCCGCCAAAGAACTCGCCCACATTGATCAACGACCCTGGCCGCTGGATGACATCACCTAGCGTATCGCTCAGCACCGGATACACCGGCAATCCCGAAACCGCGGTCCGGTCGCGTTCACGCCCGACAAAGGTCAGCGCGGGCTTGCTCTCCACCTCGTCGACAAACGCCGCGGTGATCGCCTCGAGCACATTGTCGTCGGTGTTCTCCGCGTAGGTCTTGACCTGAAACCGGTCGCTCGTGACACCGTCGCCCTCCGGGTCAATCGGGATCACCTCCGCCGACCGCAACGCGATCAACGGGTCGCCCTCTTCCAGATTCTCGGCCAGCGCATGCACGCGAGCCTCGACATCGGCACGCGTCATCGTCAGGTTGCCGTCCGCGTTGACGCCCTCCGTCTCCCCGCCCGTCGCCGGGCGCAGCTGGAAGGTCACCTGCGTACCGCCCCGGAACTCGGTGTCCAGCATCTTCTCACCCTGCCAGATCACCATCCCGATGCCGACCGCGACCCCCATCGCGCTGATCACGACCGCGAAGAACCGGAGCCTCATCCAGTCGATGCGAGGCTCGAGCGCCCGCTCGAGCGCAGGCACCGCCGTGGGAAGCATGCTCAGCTTCTTGACCTTCGCGACATCGATCAGCAGCGCCAGCACGAGCCGGCTCACAATCAGGGCGCTGAACAGCGTCGCGACGACACCGATCCCCAGCGTGATCGCGAAGCCCTTGATCTCCTGCGTGCCCAGGTTCGCGAGCACGAAGGTCACGATCAGATTCGTCACATTGCCGTCCACGATCGACGACAGCGCCTTCTGATACCCCACCTTCACCGCGGCACGCAGGTCGAGGCCCTTGCGCTGCTCCTCGCGCACGCGCTCGTAAATAAGCACATTCGCGTCGACCGCCATACCGAAGGTCAGGATGACGCCCGCGATTCCGGGAAGCGTGAACGCCGCCCGCGCCAGGCTCATCGCACCGAGGATCAGCACAGCGTTGAACAACAGGCTGATGACCGCGACGCCACCGAACACAAAGTAGTAGAAAATCATGAAGGCGCTGACCGCGCCGAGCGCCCAGATGCCCGCGGTCCGCCCCGCACGAAGGTTGTCCGCCCCGAATTCCGGCGCGATCGTGTTCTGGCTGATCGGTTCCGGGCTCAGGTTCGCGCTCAGCGAGCCCGCCGTCATCACCTGGATGATGTAGGTCAACTGCTCGGGCGTGAAGTCGCCCGAGATCTGACCGCTCCGGCTGATGTTGCCCTGCAGCGTCGGGGCGGTATAGACCTCCTCGTCCAGCAGGACCGCCATCTTGTTCCCGATGTTCGGGCCCGTCAGATCACCCAGTTTCTGCGCGCCTCGCGCATCCATCGTGAAGCCGATCGCGGGACGGCCGAGATCGTCGACGCTCTGGAAAGCGTTCGCGACCCGCCAATCACCTTCCTGCTGCGTCAGACGCATGCCCCGCGTGTCCCAGCAGAGGATGTAATACTCCCCCTCGTACGCCTCGCCCACATAATCACGCGACGCAAAGTACGACGCCGGATCCGCCTCCATCGCACGGAGCGCCCCGATCGACTCCGGTCCCGCCGGGAAAGTCAGGATGTCGTTGATCTTGCACCAGCGCGCATCCCGGCTGCGAACATTGCCGGGCCCGCGTTCCCGGAGTTCATCCCGGAGCCGCTGCTCCTCGGGGTGGGTGTTCTCCGACCCCGCGCCCTGCGGATCGATCGTAATCCGGAATGCCGGGATACCCGCCGCGCTGATCAACCGCTTCAGGTCGTCCGGGTCATCGAGGCTCGTCCGCTCCGCCTCGTACGCCTCGTACGCCGCGATGACCTCCTGCACTCTCGGCCAATCCGCGGGGAAGCTCTCCTCGATCTCAGAGAGCCGCCGCTCACGCTCGCTGGGGAACTCGACCATCTCCCCCTCGTCGTTCCGCATCAGCTTCCGCCGCGTCGGGAGCGACAGCGCCTCGTCCACATCCTCCGCCGTCAGCTGCCCGGCAACGATCCGCGAGACCAGACCCTCATACTCGAGCTGCGCATCGACGACCATCTCGACAAGCGCGTCGATCTCCTCCTGCGTCGCCTGCTGCGCCCGCCGGTCCTCGAGAATCCGCTCCGCAGCGATCTTGTTCTCGAACGCTTCCGCCGCCGAGTCGAGCAGGTCGCGGCGTTCCTGGTCCCCGCACGAAAAGCGGTCGAGTTGCTCATCCAGCTTGTCAGGATCTCCCCGAAGAGCACGCTCGAGTTCCGCCTGCGTCACCGAGCATTCGCCGAGCCGCTCGAGCGCCTCGTCGTACGCGGCGCGAAGCTCCTTGACACGCTCGCTGGGGAGCGGCATCGTGACCTCGATCCGGTCCCGCCCCTGGGCAACCATCTGGATCTCGAGGAGGCCCGAGGGGTCCACACGCTTCTTCAGGATGGTGATCGTCTGACCGAGCACCTCCTTCGCGTCCGCCCCCGCGGGGATGTCCACCGCGTAGATCAGCGTGGTGCCGCCCCGGAGGTCCTTACCCAGACGCAGCTTCTCCGAGGGCGGGAAGATCGAGGCGATCGCCAGCACGAGGATCGCCGCCGCGAAAAACGAGTTCCGAATCACATGTCGCATCGCTTCATCACTCCCGCGACGGGACGCGACAGATGCCGCACCCCGCCCGGACTCTCAATCACACACGCTTACCCTGCCCGCTACGCACGCCTGTTCAGAACCGTGCGCGGCCGGGATCATCAGACCCGTGCCGGCTCATCCACCAGCGACGGGTTTTCGAGCGAGACCTCGTCGATCTCCCCGTCGTCCGGTTCGCCCGAGGCGCCCGGCGCCGAACTCAGGACCTGCTGGATCGCCGAGCGAGCGAAGCGGATTCGGGTGTTCGAGCCATGATCGACCTTCAGCACCACCTCGTCCGCCTTGATCTCCGCGATCGTGCCGATCACCCCGCCGATCGTCTGCACCTTGTCCCGGCGCTTCAGGCTCGACATCATCTCCGCACGCTTCTTCTTCTCTTTCCGCCCGCTCATCATCGAGGTGATGACCATGAAAATCATCAGCCCGAAGAGCAGCGGGAGCAGCATCGTGAACCCGCCCGGCTGGGCCTGTCCCCCGCCGGGGCCCGGAGGGGCCGCGCCACCCGGAGCCGACTCCGCCGCACCCGGTGCGGACGCTCCCCCGCCTCCCGAGGGCGCCCCGAGCACCTCGGATCCGCCCGCTTGCGCGAGCGTCAGCATCCAGCCGTTCGTCTCAAGCATCTGTCATCCAACTCCGCGGCGCGTGACGCCGCATATCCGGCAAGGCAAAGGACACACGATGCCCTCCGCCTTCAGGCGGGCCGTACCGCCAGCAATTCAGGCGGAATGCCATCCGCCGCAACGGGCCAGCGACGAGCCAGCCCGAGCCAGTCATCGTTGGCGATGGTCGCCCGAACATCAATCATCAGCCGCTGATAGAACCGGAGGTTGTGCAGACTCACCAGAACGGGCCCCAGCATCTCCTCCGCCAGGAAGAGATGCCGGATGTAGGCACGGGTAAACGGCGCCCCGTCGACCGTCGGCCACCCGTACCGCGCCGGATCACATGCCTGGCAATCGCAGTCCGCCTCGAGCGGGCGATCATCCTCCGCGAACCGCGCGTTGCGGAGTCGGATCTGTCCCCGCCCTTCTGATTCGTCCAGACAGCGCACGAACGCGTTCGCATTCCGCCCGTTGCGGGTCGGAAGCACGCAGTCGAACATATCCACCCCGGCGCACACCGACGCGACAAGGTCCCGAGGATACCCAACCCCCATCAAATAACGGGGTTTATCGTCGGGCATCATCCGGGCCGTGTGCCGAACCACCCGCTTGATATCCTCCCCGCTCTCCCCCACCGCGACCCCGCCGATCGCGTAGCCCGGCAGGTCGATGCCGCAAACTTCCTCGACCGAGCGTGCGCGCCGATCGAGGTCTGTACCACCCTGAACAATACCGAACAAAGCCTGCGTTTCTGGGTTCGCGTGCGCGCGCCTGCACCGCTCCAACCAACGGGTTGTTCGCTCCAGAGCGAGATCGAGCCGCTCCTCGTGCGAATACCCTCGCCGCCTACCTGTTCCCGTTCGGTCTCGCTCAGCCGCGAGACGGATCCGTGTCTGGTTGGTTGGCCCCGCCGTGGGGTCCACGCTGGGCGGGCAGTCATCGAACGCCATCATGATGTCGGGGCCCAGCTCGTTCTGGACCCGCATCGAGACCTCGGGGGTCAGGCGGATCTTCTCGCCAGACAGGATGCTCTTGAAGGTCACACCATCCTCGTCGATCGCGTTGATGTCCGCCATCGAGTAGGCCTGGTACCCCCCGGAGTCGGTGAGGATTGGGCCGTCCCAATTCATGAACCGGTGCACGCCCCCCCGCCGCTGGATCAGTTCGCTCCCAGGCCGGAGCATGAGGTGGTAGGTGTTGTTGAGCACGATTTGGGCACCGCCCTCGCGGACCTGCTGCGGGAAGATCCCCTTGATCGAGCCCTTGGTCCCCACCGGCATAAACGCCGGGGTCGAGAACGAGCCGTGCAGGGTCTCGACCACACCGGTGCGCGCGCCGCAGACCGACGAGCGATGCTCCACACTGAACGCGATCGCGTCACCCACGCCGGTCGTCCGTCGCCCGCTGGAGGATCTTCTTCTCGGCACTGGTCAGGCTGTGCAGGCCCTCGCGCTGGACCTTATCGAGCACCCGGTCCACCTCCGCCTCATCCGGGGTCTTGCGTTTCCGCTGTCCCGCCCGCGGTCCGGGACGGGCCTTGGGTTTGCTCGAATTCCCGAACACATCAAAGAACTCGCGGAGCAGATGGGGCCGGCGGATGAAGAAGAACCCCGCGATCGCGCCGCCCAGGTGCGCCGCGTCCCCCCCCTGGTTGCCCGACCAGTTGAAGATCAGGTTCGCCGCGGCGAGCGCGACATACCCATACGCGAAGGTCTTCATCTTCAGCGGGATGGGCGGAAAGAGCAGCTGGACCACCGTGTTCGGCGCGATGAAGGCGCACGCGACGATCACCCCGAAGACGCCCGCCGACGCGCCGATCAGGGGCGTCCGCGGGTGCACATCGAGCGCCCCCGGGAGGGGAACGCCGACATAGCCGACCAGGTTCAGCAGCAGATACAGCAGGCCGCCGCACAGCCCGCACATCAGGTAGAACGCCGCGTACCGCTTCTTGCCCAGATATTGCTCGACGAGCCCACCGAAGAAGTAGAGCCCGATCATGTTGAACGCGAGGTGAACGATCCCACCGTGCAGAAACTGGAAGGTCACGAGACGCCAGACCTCGAGGGCTCCGAATCCCAGGCGGGTCGAGAAATGCCCCCACTGGAACAACCAGTCCCCGGTCAGGCCTGTCCACGAACTCTGGTACGAACGCAGCACGAGCGCCTGCAGCACGAACACCGCGACATTGATCGCGATGAGCCAGGTGTTGAACGACCACCCGCTGAGACGGCGCGCGGGGCCCCCGCCCCCGCCGAATCCGCCGCCGCCCCGTCCGTCCCGCACATACTCACGGTCGTAGATGCCCATACCGCTCCCGCGCCCCGCCTGGGTTGCTCCCAAACCGAATCCGTCCGGATCGATCATCGGCCGCCCACGCCGGCCCTGTCCACCCGGGCAACCCTGATTCCGATCCGGACACTCCCGGATTTCAGCCCGATTCCCGCGTGGGCTGAACAGACCCAGACCACCGAGCCCCATACCCTACCACTCCAACACACCACACACACGGAGACACCGCACATGTCGTTCGATATCGAGATCGTCCACGCCCGCCAGATCCTCGACTCCCGCGGCAACCCCACCGTTGAGTGCGAGGTCGTCCTCGCGAACGGCGCCGTGGGGCGGGCCGCCGTTCCCTCGGGCGCGTCCACCGGCGAGAACGAAGCGGTCGAGCTCCGCGACGGCAACAAGTCGTACTACCTCGGCAAGTCCGTCGAGAAAGCCGTCGAGAATGTCAACACCCGCATCGCCCCCGCCATCGAGGGCCTCGACGCCCGCGACCAGGAGGGCGTCGACGCCGAGATGATCGAACTCGACGGCACACCCAACAAGGCCGAGCTCGGCGCCAACGCCATCCTCGGCGTCTCCATGGCGACCGCCCGCGCCGCCGCCGACGCGTCGGGCCTCCCCCTCTACCGCTACCTCGGGGGCTCGGCCGCCAAGACCCTGCCCGTCCCCATGCTCAACATCCTCAACGGCGGCAAGCACGCCGACAACACCGTCGACTTCCAGGAGTTCATGATCCAGCCCTGGGGCTTCGACGACTTCCACGAGGCCCTCCGCGCGGGCGTCGAGATCTACCACACCCTCAAGTCCGTCCTCAAGAAGCGCAACATGTCCACCGCGGTCGGCGACGAGGGCGGCTTCGCCCCCGACCTCAAGGACAACGAGGACGCCCTCAAGGTCATCGAAGAAGCCGTCGACAAGGCGGGTTACAAGTGGGGCGAGCAGATCTTCGTCGCCCTCGACCCCGCGACCAGCGAGCTCTGGAACGAGGCCGAGAAGGACGGCAAACAGGGCTACAAGTTCTTTTCCTCCTCCCAGGACATCATCTCGTCCGACGACCTGATCGCCATGTGGGCCGACTGGTGCAGCAAGTACCCCATCCGCTCCATCGAGGACGGCCTCGCCGAGAACGACTGGGACGGCTGGGCCAAGCTCACCGCGAAACTGGGCGACAAGGTCCAGCTCGTCGGCGACGACCTGTTCGTCACCAACAAGAAATTCGTCGAACGCGGCGTCAAGGAGAGTTCCGCCAACGCCGTGCTCGTCAAGGTCAACCAGATCGGCACTTTGTCGGAGACCTTCGACGCCGTGAACTACGCTCAGGCCAACCGCTTCGCCTGCGTCCTCAGCCACCGCTCGGGCGAGACCGAGGACTCCACCATCGCCGACATCGCCGTCGCCACCAACTGCGGCCAGATCAAGACCGGCGCGCCGTGCCGCTCCGACCGCAACGCGAAGTACAACCAGCTGCTCCGCATCGCGGAGGAGCTGGGCGACTCGGCGGTGTACGGGGCGACGACCTGGTGGCGGGGCTGATCGCCGCGCGAAGTTCTCACTGAACGCTGACACGCATCGAGCGGGATCCGGGCGATCGGGTCCCGCTTTTTCAATCCCACCAGAGCGTCACGACGTTCTGGTTCTGCAGGGCCCCGACGAGATTCGCCATCGTCTGGTACCCCTGATCAATCACATCGGGGCAGAACGACTCGAGCTCCGTTCCCAACTCCCGGCAATCGACTTTGGCGGGATCGGCGAGACGTACCCGGACAACGTCCCGCATCGCGCCCACGGTCTCCAGCCCGTACTTGTTGTTCAGTCGGATCAGAACATCTACGACGTCATGTGTATCAAGGTCATAGCTTCCAGGAAGCGTCCCCATATGCTCAACAATCGCGAACTGGCTGGGTAACCTCTTGATGACGAGTTCGGTCGTCTGAAACCACTTGGAGCCGTCAACCTCAATACCCGGGCACCAGGTCCACTGGCAGCCCAGGAAAATCTGAAGCGCCGGATCGATAGCCGCTCGCCCTTCGTCCATTTTGCGGACGAGGCGAAGCCAATTGACACCGATTGCCGAGATGCTCTCGGCATCAACGGTGTCGTCGTGAGCGAACACGCCGGTCTTCAACCGAAACAGGCTTGGCTTCGTCGAGAACCGGCGGGGCCGGTCGTTGCCCATCGCGTTGTGAAGCCACACATACGCTTCGCCGAGGGCTTCATCATCGTGAATCTCCATTCGTTGATTCTACCGGATACCTTCGTGAAGAGGCATCACTCCAGAGCCCATCTATTGTCTCGCCGGAATGTGAGAGACTCGATACGACAGCCGATCATTTTGCTCCGTGTGCCACGGCCATCTTGGCCGTGCTCCCCCCCTCTCCCCCTCCACCCAAGACACGGCCGATACGGCCGTGGCACACCGGATCAGCTTCACCCGATCCGGTCCATCTCCAACACCCCCTCCATCCCGACCCAGAACCGAGCACTCGACCATTCCCAATCCGCCGGCTTCTCCACCAACCCCCGTCTCACCGGGTTGGCGTGAATGTAGTCGACGACTTCCGCCAGTGTCTTCTGCTCCCAGATGTTCCGATCGAACCCGCCCCCGGCCTGCCAGAATCGGAATGTTCGACGACCACCCCTCGTGACGGTTAGTTGCTCAACCCATCCCGGTTCGTGCTCAGCCAACCACGCCTTTGCGTTCGCCGAGACCGGTCGCTTCAATGACCCGAGCACCGATGACACCGATACACCCTCGGGGCACCGCACGAGAACATGCACATGCTCAGGCATGACGACGAACGCACCGATTTGGAGTCCGAGCCGATGCCTAGTCGCCGCCATCTCCTCGATGACCCATCGTCGGGTCCGTTCCGAATCGAGCAACGGCAGCCGCTTCTCGCAAGAGTAGGTCAAGAAGTGCGCATGACCGGGATGGTCGTAGACCCGCCGCTTCTTCCGGTGCTCATCGCTCATTCCAAGCAGTGTGCCACGGCCGTGTCGGCCGTGCTGTCGAGCCAAATGCCGCCCATCCAATGAAGCACGGCCAAGATGGCCGCGGCACACGGAGAAGCACAATTGGGCATACACCTACTGTCCACCATGCCCAACCCCTTCCACCTCGCCTTCCCCGTCCACGACCTCGACGCCGCCCGCGCGTTCTACGCCGGAACGCTCGCCTGCCCCGAAGGCAGGAGCAGCGACACCTGGATCGATTTCGACCTGTTCGGCCATCAGATCGTCGCCCATCTCGACCCCAAGACTGAGTCGGGCGAGGCTCCAGCCCCCGCCACCAGCAACCCGGTGGATGGGCACGATGTCCCCGTCCCCCACTTCGGCGTCGTCCTCGACATGGACGACTGGCACGCCCTCGCCGAACGCGTGAAGGCCGCGGGAGTTGAGTTTGTGATCGAGCCCTACATCCGCTTCAAGGGCGAGCCGGGCGAGCAGGCGACGATGTTCTTCCTCGACCCGAGCGGCAACGCCCTCGAGTTCAAGGCGTTCAAAGTCATGGGCAGCCTGTTCGCGACATGAGCCGGGGCCCATCCCCGTGTGCCACCGACCTTCCCGGCAGGCCAGTGCCTCTGCCCTACCCTCCCCCATGCCAGGCCTCTTCGACGGAACTCCCCTCCATCAACCCGTCACCTGCGAGCACTGCGGCCACCCCCGCGACGCCTGCACCTGCCCCAAGGACGCCGCCGGCCAACCACGCCCCCCATCAACCCAACACCCCCGCGTCCGCCGCGAGAAACGCAGGGGCAAGCCGAACACCATCATCGCCGGCCTCCACGCCGCGCCCACAACAACCGACAAACCCGGCGACCTCACCCCCCTCCTCAAAGCCCTCAAAACAAAGCTCGGCACAGGCGGAGGCCTCGCCGACCCGCCCCCCAACCCGCAGACCGACCACCCAACCCCGGAGATCGTCCTCCAGGGCGACCACCGCGACGCCGTCGTCGAACACCTCAACTCACTCGGCTACCACGCCAAACCCGCCGGCGGCTAATCCCGGCCCGCCCGCTCCAGGCACCACGCCAGCGCCGCGTGCAAATCCCGCGAGGGCGGCATCTGGTGCCCCAGCCGAGGCACCACCCGCACCTCCACATCCATCCCCGCCCCCGACAACGCCGCCTCCCCCCCGGCGTAGGTCTCGACCCACGGGTCCCGCTCCCCGATCATCAGGAACCACGCGGGCCGCTCCCCCTCCGCCGGAATCGCCGCGACATCGTCCTCCCAGTGCCCGCACACCGCGATCACCCCGTCGAACAGATCGGGGTGGCTCCGCCCCATCGCCAGCGCGATGTTCGCCCCCTGGCTGAACCCCGCGACGATCACTGGGCCAACAGCGTGCGCGCGCTTGGCTTCCTCGATCAGGTGCTCGATGTACCACTCCGATTCGTCTCGGAACACCCACGCGTATCCGTCGCCCGACGGCCTGAGTGCGTCGGCCGCAACGAGGATCGCACCCACCCGCTGCGTCGCGCCGCGCCAGGCCCGCGCCGCGGCGCGGCCGGACCCGCCCGTTCCGTGCAGCACGATGACGAGCGGCGCGGGCGTCGCCGCGTCATGCCTTCGCGGGAGCACGACCGTCGGCTCCGCGCGCTCCGCGGCATCGCGGAACGAGGCCATCCGACGCCGGGCGTTCGAGCGCACCATATTCGCGACGACCTCGAATTCTGCGTTCGCTCGGATCGGGTCGAGATCCGAATCGGTCTCGATCGTGCGCACGCCCGAATACCCCCGCTCGGCCGCCGTGCGTAGCCAGTCAATCGCCCGCTCCGGGGCGTTGGCCATCGCGTGCGACGCCGCCGCTCGATAGGACCAGACCGCGCTCGACGCCTCCCGCGTTGCGAAGCCTTCTGCGAAGTCCGCGGCGACGGAATAGGCCCCGTCGAGCATGCGGCGTTCCCATGTGTCAAAGGCGTCCTGGGCGAACGACGCGGAGACGATGCTCACAGCGATCGCGAGTATCCAGCGCATGTCCGATCCCCTTCTGATCGGCATACCGCGCGCTGACGCGACGGGTTGCCCGGCGTTTGGATTTCGGCGCTGCCGGAACCCGAACCCCTGCTTCAACCGACCGTTCTATCGGCTATGATGGCACAGGCGTCGGTTCGTCCGGTCGAAAGAGGCGCGACATGCTCGAAGGGGGCACACGATGGCCGACACAAGCAGTTCTTCCGGTTCCAAGGCGCTCGCTCGCGCGGTGTTCTGGCCCGTCTTCGTGATCGCGGTGGTGGCGTTCTCGTTCTACGCCGCGAACCGCTACGGCGATACCAAAGCCCGGGTGGTGTTCATCACCGCGGACACGACCCCGTACTGGGAGCGTGTGACGGAGGGCGCCCGGGATGCCGCTCGGCAGTACGGCGTGGATCTTCATGTGATCCAGCCTGACGGGACACTCGACGCGCAGAACGCGAGTATCGATGTTGCTCTGACGGACAGCGCCGATGCCGTGGTGATCAGCCCGGTCGATGGGGTTCGGCAGACCGGCAAACTCCGGGATCTGGCGCGGCAGACCAAGCTGGTTACGGTCGACTCGGACAGCGAACTCTCGGACCGTGTGTGCTTCGTCGGCATGGACAACTACATCGCGGGCCAGAATGCCGCGGATCTCGTCAGGGCGGCGCTCCCCAACGGTGGTCGGGTGCTGATCGCTGCGGGCCCATTGGACAAGACGAACGGGCAGGAGCGGCGCCAGGGGCTGATCGACTCGCTGCTCGAACGCGACGGTCGCTCGGAACTGAACGCCGATCCGATCGACTCTGAACTGGTCGGCGACCGATTCGTGATCGCGGGCACCGTCGTGGATGATCTCGACCCCGCAACCGCGACCCGCCTGATTTCCGACAGGCTCCGCGCGGATGAGCAAATCGATGCCGTTGTGGGGCTCTATGCCTACCACGCGATCGCTGCGGCTGAGGCCGCGCGGACCGCGGCACCGGATCGCTCGATCACGATCGTGGGCTTCGACGCGCTCCCCGAAACGCTCGACGCGGTCGAGAATGGAGAGGTCTACGGCGTCATCGCGCAGGATCAGTACGGGTACGGGTTCCAGAGCGTCCGGATCGCGGCGGAATCCGTCGAGGGATACGACAATGCCCCGCTCTCGGGGACACTGGCGCTGCCGCCTCTCCGCGTGAACCTGGTTTCGCTCGACCGGGTCCGCGAGAATCTCAAGCTGAAGAAGCCCTGATCATATTCCGAACAGGCTTGCGGGGTGATGACCTTGCCCCTTCGGTCATCAGCGCACGCTGAACTCGGCCCCGGCACAGGCGGCGACGACTTGGTGTCTCTCCCGATCTCACCCGCTCGCCTCGACTCTTGAGCGGGCCTAAACTCCTCGCCCGGCGCGAGCCGTCGGCCACGCGCGATCAGAACGGAGCCAGCGATGAAGCAGGAAACTCACCCGACCTTCTACCCCTCCTGCAAGGTCTATCACAATGGCGAGGTCGTCATGACGATCGGCGCGACCGTTCCGGAACTGCATGTCGATGTCTGGTCGGGGTCGCATCCCTTCTTCACAGGCAAGAGCCAATTCGTTGACGCCGCGGGCCGGGTTGAGAAGTTCCAGCGGAAGTTCTCGGGCAACTACTTCCAGAACAAGAAGTCGAAGAAGTAACGGACTTTTGGGTCCGCTTCTCCTGCGCGATTGCGATCGGCTTCCGCTCGTTTCCGGACTCTCCCTCCCGGGGCCGGTTTTTCTGGAACCAACGCCCGCGCGGCCTCGAATCGGCTGAAGTCACGGAGCATCCCGTTCGGGGTGCTGTCGCCAATTCGGATCTGACGATGCCACATCACGGGGTGTTTCACCCCGGTGTTGTTTTTCGGCCTCGATCAGGTCGGAGATCGCGAGGCCACGCGTCGGGTGTCGGCGCGGGCGATCTGGGGGAGACCATGGGGTCCGCCACACTCAGGCGGGGCCCGATCAGCAGGGGTTCTCAGTATGAAGACGACGATTCAAACGCTCACCGTCGCGGCCGGCCTGGTCGCGAGCACCCTCGCCCACGCGGAGTCCGCGGTGGGCCTTCCGGAGTTTCCCGAGCAGACCCGCCGGTCGCTCGCTGCGGCGATGCTCCCGATGATGCCGGTTGAGCACCGCGCGGCGATCATCTCGGCCGGTGGGATCGGCAGCGAGATCTACGCCCAGGGGCTTGTCCCGGGAAGCGACGGGGAGCTCCTCGTCGCGCACGACAGCCGTTACGAAACGCTTCGTGGGATCGTGAGCCCTGCGCTGTTCGCGCGTCTGGACGAGACCCATCTGAAGAGCCTGCTCTACCTGAAGGAGCGACTGGGTGACGAGGACGCGGTTCCCGTCGCGCAGTGCTTCGCGCCCGGAACCGATCCGGAGCTCGTCGCGGCGTATGAACTCTTGTTCCGTGAGCAGTTCTGGGGCGGCGGCGCCAACGGGGAACGCTTTGACCTGTTCACCCGCTGGAACAACACGGCGAGCGGCGGCACCGGGGATCGGGGAGATCCGATCACGCTGACCTACTCGTTCGCGCCCGATGGATCGCTCGCGGACAACCTGTTCGGGCAGAATCGGACGAGCCAGCTCTTCTCGTGGCTGAACAACATCTATGGGAGCCCCGCTGTCTGGCAGGCCCTCTTCGACAGCGTCTTTGACGACTGGTCCGAGGTCACTGGGGTCAGCTACATCTATGAGCCGAACGATGACGGCGTTGAGGCGAACACCCTGCCGGGCCAGCTCGGCGTCCGGGGTGATGTCCGCATCTTCGCGGTCACCCTCGACGGCGGCTTCGGCGTGCTCGCGTACAACCAGTTCCCCGACGGCGGCGACATGGTCTTCGACGCGTTCGACAGTTTCTACAACAGCACCTCGTCCAACTCGCGCCGGCTGCGGAATGTCGCGTCGCACGAGCACGGGCACGGCCTCGGGTTCGCGCACTCCTGCCCTCAGAACAGCACGAAACTCATGGAGCCCAGCGCGAATATCAACTTCGATGGTCCCCAGCTCGACGACATCCTCGCGGGGCAACGCAATTACGGCGACCAGTTCGAATCCAACGACACCCCGGCGACGGCGACGGACCGCGGGAATGTCGGTGTCGGGACGCTCGACATCATCTCGGGTGTCTCGCTCGATGACGGCGACGATGTCGACTACTACCGGATCAGCGTGACCGAGCCGATCGAGCTTGAGGTCCGCCTCGACCCAGACGGCGGCAGCTATCTGACCGGGTCGCAGAACGCGAACGGGTCCTGCCAGTCGGGGACGCTCAACAACTTCGATGACAACCTCGATCTGACGGTGGAGGTCCTCGCGTCGGATGGTTCGACGAGCCTGGGGTTCGCGAACGACACGGGGCTCGAGGGCACCGAGATCCTCACCGTCCCGGTCTTCACGCCCGGTGATTACTACATCGTGATTGACAACGCGGGGTCGCTGAACGGGATCCAGCGTTACCGCGGGATCGTGAGCGCGAGCGCGGCCCCGTTCGACGGCCCCAGTGTCGAAACGGTCGGCACGCTGCCGCAGTCCGTGCTCCCCGGAACACCGGTCACGGTCAGCGCGCAGGTCCTCGCGAACTCTGACACGATCATCGACGGTCCCGATCTGCTCTACCGCTTCGACACCGGGGCGTACAACCGCATCGCGATGACCGACCAGGGCAGCGATGTCTTCAGCGCAACGATCCCGGCTGCGGAATGCGGCGACACCCCGCAGTTCTTCATCGAGGTCGTCGGTGATACCGTCGGCGCGGTGCGGCTCCCCGCGGCGGGAGCGGCCGACCCGTTCAGCTACCTCGTCGGAGAGATCGCGGTCGTGCTCGACGAGAACTTCGAGACGCCCGATGCCGGTTGGGATGACAGCATCAGCACCGCGTCTCAGGGCGAGTGGGAAGTCGGAACGCCCGACGGCGTGTCGGGGGCCCCGGTTGCTGACTTCGACGGGTCCGGGCAGTGCTATCTGACGGGCGCGTCGGCCGGCGAGGATGTCGGGAGCGGGCGGGTGATCCTGCGTTCGCCCCAGTTTGATTTCTCGGGCGGGGGGACCTTCAGCTACGCGTACTACTTCAGCAGCAACGGGACACCGATCTTCGATGACTTCTTCGCGGTCGAGGTCTCTTACGACGGCCAGGTCAGCTGGACGCGGCTGCTCGAAGTGAACACCGAAACCAATGGCTGGCTCACCGACACGATCGAGATCGACCCCGCCGTCGGGACCGACCAGACCTACATCCGCTTCATCTGCGAGGACGGCGGGTTCAACACGCTCGCCGAGGCGGGGGTTGACGCGGTTGTCGTCGAGGCCGCGACCTGCTCGACCGGCGGCGGCTGCAACGACGCGGATATCTCCGAGCCCTTCGGTGTGCTCGACCTGGGCGATATCAATGACTTCATCGCGGGCTTCACCGCCCAGGACCCGATCGCGGATCTCGCGGCTCCGTTCGGCGTGTTCGATCTCGCGGATATCGGCGCCTTCACGAGCCAGTTCATCGCGGGTTGCCCGTAATCGGCGACTGATGCATCCTTCTTCGAGGGGCCCGGACGCTGTCCGGGCCCTTTTTCTTTCCCGCTGGCCTCAGAGACTGCGTCGCGTATCATCCATTCATCCGGAAGAACGGAAATAAGCGAAGCATTCACCGTTCGGCGGCCCTGTTCGTGATTGGTATTTGTACAGAAGGACTTCCCCCATGCCACGGCCGGCATTGCCCGACATCCTCGGCACCCGTGTTCTTGTCCTCGATGGGGGCATGGGCACGAGCACGCACCGCTACGACCTGACGGTCGAAGGCGACTACGCGGACTGCGAGAACTGCACCGATATTCTCAGCCGCACGAGGCCGGAACTCGTGGAGGAGATCCATCGCTCGTTCTTCGAAGCGGGCTCGGACGCGGTCGAGACCAACACCTTCGGCACGCCCATCCATGTCCTCGATGAGTTCGACCTCGGCGCGTCCTCATTCGAGTTGAGCAAGCAGAGCGCGGAGATTGCTCGTGCGGCCGCGGACGCGTACTCGACCGATGACAAACCGCGCTTCGCGCTCGGTTCGATGGGACCGGGGACCAAGCTCATCACGCTCGGGCAGATCACCTGGGATCGCATGCTCGCCTCGTACCGCGAGGCGATGCGCGGTCTGATCGCGGGCGGCGCCGATGCCATCCTCATCGAAACATGCCAGGACCTTCTGCAGGTCAAGTGCGCGATCAACGCGGCGCTGGCGGCGCTCGACGACTCCGGCAAGTCTCCCGAAGAGATCCCGCTGATGGTGAGCATCACCATCGAGCAGATGGGCACCATGCTCGTGGGTTCGAGCCTCGAGGCGGCGGTGACGGCGCTGCGAGACTACCCGATCGCCTCGATCGGTCTGAACTGTGCGACGGGGCCCGTCGAGATGGGCGAGCACATCAAGTATCTCGCCAAGGCCTGGGACCGCGCGATCACCTGTTACCCGAACGCGGGCCTCCCTGTCCTCGAAGACGGCGAGACCGTCTACCCCCTCGGGCCCGATCCGATGGCGGAGAGCCTGAAGACCTTCGTCACCGAGTACGGGGTGTCGGTCGTGGGCGGCTGCTGCGGGACGACGCCGGAGCACATCCGGGCGATGGCGCAGACGGTGAGCGGTCTGACGCCCGGGCGGAAGGAGAAGGCAGCGGCGGACGATCTGGTGCGGGCGGCCGCGAGTTCGAGCCTGTTCACGCCGGTCCCCCACCGCCAGGACGGATCGTTCCTGATCGTGGGCGAGCGGTGCAATGCGTCGGGCTCGCGCAAGTTCAAGCGGCTTCTGGAGGAGGAGGACTGGGACTCGATCGTGAGCCTGGCGCGCGAGCAGGTGCGGGACGGGTCCCATGTGCTCGATGTCAATGTCGATTATGCCGGGCGCGACAACGCTCGGGACATGGCGGAGGTGGTCAAGCGGTTCGTGCGGCAGGTCGACGCGCCGCTGATGATCGACTCGACGCAGGTCGCGACGATCGAGGCGGGCCTCCGGCACACGGGCGGCAAGTGCATCATCAACAGCGCGAACTTCGAGGACGGGGAGGAGAAGTTCGACGCGATCTGCCGGCTGGCAAAGACCTACAACGCGGCGTTGGTGATCGGGACGATCGACGAGGACCCGGAAGCGGCGATGGCGCGGACGGCGGACCGGAAGCTGGCGATCGCGGAACGGGCGATCGATCGGGCGACGAGGGTCCACGGGCTGCGGCTGGAGGACATCTTCATCGACCCGCTGGTCCTGCCGATCTCGACGGGGATGGACTCGGATCGGCGGTCGGCCCTCGAACTCGTCGAGGGGACGCGGCGGATCGCGGAGAAGTTCCCGGGGGTGCAGATCACCTGCGGGCTGAGCAATGTGAGTTTCGGGCTCAAACCCGCGGCTCGGGTGGTGCTCAACAGCGTGCTGATGCACGAACTGGTCGAGAACGGGATGACCAGCGCGATCGTGCACGCGAGCAAGATCCTACCCCTCAACAAGATCGACGATGACCAGATGGCGGCGGCGCTGGACCTGATCTACGACCGGCGGGCGGTCGAGAACGGGGGCACCGGGCTGCCCGAGGGTGTGGACGATCCGGACCACGACCCGCTGGCGAGGCTGATCGACCTGTTCAAGGATGTCGACGACATCGCGTCGTCGAAGAAGGAGAAGAAGGACCTGACGCTCGAGGAGCGGCTCCGCGAGCACATCATCGACGGGGAGAAAGAGGGACTAGCCGAGACCCTCGAGTCGGCGATGGAGAAGTACGAGCCGCTCGACATCATCAACGACCACCTGCTGGGCGGGATGAAGACGGTGGGCGAGCTGTTCGGCTCGGGGCAGATGCAGCTGCCTTTCGTGCTGCAGAGCGCGGAGGTGATGAAGAAGGCGGTCGCCCACCTCGAGCCGCACATGGAGCGGGTGGAGGGCCAGACGAAGGGCACGATCGTGCTGGCGACGGTGAAGGGCGATGTGCACGACATCGGCAAGAACCTCGTCGACATCATCCTGACGAACAACGGCTACACGGTCCACAACATCGGGATCAAGCAGACGATCGACCAGATCCTCGCGGCGTACGAGGAGCACAAGCCCGACGCGATCGGGCTCTCCGGGCTGCTGGTCAAGAGCGTGAATGTGATGGAGGAGAACATCGCGACGATGAACGAGCGGGGTGTGAACCCGCCGTTGATCCTGGGCGGGGCGGCGCTCGCGCGGAATTACGCGGAGGGCTATCTGCGGAGCAAGTACGAGGGGACGCTGCTGTACGGCAAGGACGCCTTCGACGGGCTTCGGATCATGGACCACATCGTGGGCGGGAAGATCGACACGCTCAACGCGGAGATCGAGGAGCGGCAGGGCAAGCGTGCCGCCGCCCGGGAGGCGAAGGGCATGGCGCCCGAGAAGCCCGAGGATTCGCGGAGTTCGTCGTCGGGTTCGGCCGAGCCCGGGGCGGGCGGCGTGGGCTCGGGTTCGGGTGCGGGCGGCACGGCGACGCTCGTGCGGTCGGATGTGAGGCGGGATGTCGAGGTGCCGGTCGCGCCGTTCTTCGGGAGCAAGGTGGTCGAGGGCCTCAAGCTCGACGACATCTATCCGTACATCAACCCGGTTGCGCTGTTCCGCGTGCAGTGGCAGTTCCGCAAAGGGAAGCGGACGACCGAGGAGTATGAGCGGGAGCTCGCGGAGAAGGCGGAGCCGATTCTCGCCGAATTGAAGGCTCGGTGCCGCGAGGAGAACCTGCTGCGGCCCGGCGTCGTGTACGGGTACTACCCCGTCTGGTCGGAGGGGGACGACCTGGTGGTGTTCGACGCGGAGGACCAGGACCGGGAGATCGAACGGTTCCGCTTCCCGAGGCAGGACAAGAACCGGCGGCTGTGCATCGCGGACTTCTTCCGCGACGCGGACGAGTGCCGGGAGATGGGGCGGAAGGATGTGCTGGGTCTGTCGTGCGTGACGATGGGACAGAGGATCAGCGAGGTGTGCAAATCGCTGTTCGAGGCGGACGACTACCAGCAGTACCTGTACATGCACGGGATGGGCGTGGAGACGGCCGAGGCGTTGGCGGAGCTGTGGCACAAGCGGATGCGCCAGGAACTCGGGATCGTGGGCGACGACAGCGCCAAGATCAGCGATCTGTTTGCCCAGAAGTATCGGGGGAGCCGGTACAGCTTCGGGTATCCGGCGTGTCCGGAGATGAGCGATCAGGAGAAACTGTGGCGGCTGATCGACCCGGGCCGGATCGGGTGCGAGTTGACGGAGAATTGGCAGATCGATCCGGAACAGAGCACGAGCGCGATCGTGGTGCACCACCCGGAGGCGAAGTACTTCAACGCGTGACGCCGGCCCGCCCTCGCGACGCGGTCCTCACCCGGCTCGTTGCATCCGCGGGACCGCCGACAAGAGGCTCCGTGTGTAGGGATGCCCGGGCCTGCGGATGATCTGGTCAACCTCTCCGGTCTCGACGATCCGCCCGACCTTCATCACCGCGATCCTCTGGCAGATGTGGCTCACCACCGCCATGTCGTGGCTGATGAACAGGTAGGCGAGTCCCAGGTCGCGCTGCAGGTCCTGGAGCAGATTGATGATCTGCGCCTGCACCGAGACATCGAGCGCACTCGTCGGCTCGTCGCAGACGATCAGGGCGGGGTTCAGGGCGAGCGCTCTCGCGATCGCGATTCGCTGGCGCTGGCCTCCCGAGAATTCGTGGGGGAACCGGTTGAGCGAGTCCGCGGGCATCCCGCACCGGTCGAGCAGGTCCGCCGCCCGCTTGCGACGATCCGATCGGGACGCCCCGATGCCGTGGATCTCGAGCGGCTCTGTGATGACCGACGCGATCCGCATGCGTGGGTTGAGGCTCGCGGCCGGGTCTTGGAAGATCATCTGCATCCGCGCACGAGCCGATCGCAGTGCTCGCCCCGAGGCGTGGGCCAAGTCCTGCCCTTCGAACAGGACACGACCCGAAGCCGGCTCGATAAGACGGAGCACCGCGCGCCCCAGCGTGGTCTTGCCGGATCCGGACTCCCCGACGATTCCGAGCGTCTCGCCCCGGGAGAGCGACAGCGATGCGTCTCGGACTGCGACAAACGGCGATGCCTTCGAAAGTCCGTTGCGCCGTCCCGGAAACTCGACGCGAAGCTTCTCGACCGAGAGCAGCGCCCGGGTTTCGGGCTGAGCGCGGGCCTCGGAGGATGTCGCGCACGCAGGACTCACGCCACGAGCCTAGCCGGGCCGATGACTGGATGCCGGGGCGGGTCCCGGTGAGGAGTTCAGGTATGTGCGGAATCTGCGGCGTCGTCGCCGCGAGCGGAACAGAGATCGGGCTGAGCGATCTTGCGTGCGACGCGATGCGTGATCGTCTCGCGCACCGCGGGCCGGACGGGGCGGGGCGTTTCCGAGATGGGGAGGGATCGGTGTACCTCGGGCACCGCCGCCTCTCGATTATCGATCCGACCCCGGCTGGCGATCAGCCGATGTTGACGCCGGACGGACGATTCGTTCTCGTCTACAACGGCGAACTCTACAACGACGGGGAGGTCCGCGCCGCCCTTGCCGATGAGGGGGTCGCGTTCGCTTCCGCGTGCGATACGGAGACGGTGCTGCACGCCCTCGCCCACTGGGGCTCGCGCGCCTGTGCCCGGTTCCGTGGGATGTACGCCCTCGCGTGCTGGGACACCCTCGAACGAACACTCCTGCTCGCCCGCGACGGGTTCGGGATGAAACCCCTCTACTACGCCTTCGGCGACAGCCGCCTGGTCTTCGCGAGTGAAATCCCCGCCCTGCTTGCCCACCCGATGGTGCGAGCGGAGCCTGATCTCGTGACGGTTTCGGCGTATATCTCCACGATCCGGACGACATTGGACGACCGCACGATGTACGAGGGCGTGCGCACGCTCCGTCCCGGTGAGTGGATCCGGTTCGATTGCTCATCTTCTACCGTGTGGATGGAACGCGAGTTTCCTCCGCAGCCGGGATTCGAACCGGTGAACGATTCATCGCCGTCGGCGCTCGCCGAGAGCGTTCGCGACGCCCTCCGGGTCCACCTTCGAAGCGATGTGCCGTGGTGTTCGCTGCTCAGCGGAGGGCTCGACAGCACGATCCTGGCGATGACAGCGGCGTCAGAATCGGATTCTCTCCGGACTTATGTATCGGGCTGCCCCGATGCGGGAGGCGGGCTCTCCGACGACTTCGAGTTCGCGCGGCGGGCCGCCGATGCGATCGGGACGATTCACTCGGAGGTCCCCGTCGATCGCGAGACCTTTCTGAATCGCTGGCCCGCGATGGTCAGGTCTCTGGGCGTCCCGATGAGCACGCCGAACGAGGTCGCGATCAACGCGGTGGCCCGTCAACTCCGAGCGGACGGGCACGCTGTCACGCTGAGCGGCGAGGGGGCCGACGAGCTCTTTGCGGGCTACGAACTCCCCCTTCTCTCCGCGGAGAACCATGTCAGGAACAACCCTGATACGAACCTGCGCCGCGATGCCGAGGCGGGCCTCGAATCCGCGGCATGGCTGGGACAGGAGCCCAAGTGGCTGTTCCTCTCCGATGGGCTCCGAGAGGCGTCCGACCGCGACGCCCATCTCATGCGATGGACCGAAGACCTGCACGCCTCGAGTTTTCGAGAAGCCATCGCCGCGGGCGAGGAGGGCGACACCGCTCGGGTCCGCGCCTTTCTGGGCATGCAGCGTCGCGTGAACCTCGTGGGTCTTCTTCAGCGACTCGACACCGCGACCATGCTCGAGTCCGTTGAAGGACGCACGCCGTTCGCGGATACCCGGATGCTGGCGGCCTCGTTCGCGATTCGCTGGCGTGATCTCTTTGTCGGAGGGAATCCCCCCGGCACCAAGCTCGCGCTCCGCGACGCGTTCCGGGACGCGCTGCCGCTTCCGATCATCGAACGACCGAAGCGGAGTTTCCCGCTGCCGTTCCAGCCGTGGATCGCGGGAGTTACCGGGGACCTTCTCCGCTCCCCGTTCCTCTGCACGCTCTACAAGCCCGAGGCGATCGAGTTCGTCCGAGCCGCCCCGGAACAGCACTGGAATCTTGCTTGGCCCATGGCGAATCTCGCATTATGGGGCGAGCGGTTCGTCTGAGCACGGGCCCGATGGGGCCTTTTTCCCTTGTGCGGCGCGACGGGCCTCGATACGATCCTCCCTCCCGGGGGGAAGAGAAAGGCCTGATCATGCATCGCTCGGTGACCGCTCTGACGCTTCTTGCCGCCGCGGCCGCGAACGCCGCCGGCCCTCTCCCGCGCGCCGAGAACGGACGCATGGTGCTGGTCCACGGCTGTTGGGGTGACGAGCACGGCGCGCTCGAGGGGGGGCAGTTCCTCGTGCCCTCATCGCTCCAGAGAGGCGTTCCCGAAGGCCTCGACGCGTTCGGCGGGCGCGGGCTGCCCGGTGACAACCGGATCGACCTGGTCATCGTCGGAGACGGCTACACCGCCTCGGAGTTGGCGCAGTTTCATCTCGATGCGGACCGGATCGGGCAGGATTTCTTCCGCTATGAGCCCTTCATTCGCTACGAGCCCTACTTCCGAGTGACCAAGGTCGAGGTGGTCTCCAACGAGTCGGGCGTCGACAACGATCCTTCCCCTGGGATCAGCCGCGATACCGCGCTCGATATGGCGTACTGGTGCAGCAACATCGAGCGGCTGCTGTGCGTCAGCGTCGCCAAGGCGCGCTCGTTCGCGTTCGCCGGTGCCGACGATGTCGATCAGATCCTCGCGATCGCGAATTCGAGCAAGTACGGCGGCGCCGGATACGGCTCGCAAGATGTCGGAACCGCGGCGGGGCAGAACAGTGCCGCGGTCGAGATCGCGATCCACGAGATGGGGCATTCCCTGGGCAATCTCGCCGACGAGTACACCTACGGCGGCCCTGTCGACTATTCCGGTTCAGAGCCGTCCGCCGCGAATCTCTCGATCCTCAATGCGTCGCAGATGGCATCCGCCGACGCGAAGTGGCACCTCTGGCTCGGGGACAGCGTCCCGGGCTTTGACAACCCCGTTGGCACCTATGAGGGCGGCGGATACTCCGTCAACGGGATCTACCGCCCGTCGAACAACTCGATGATGCGTGCCCTGGCACGCCCCTTCAATCTCCCCAGCGCCGAGCGGCTGATCCGTGAGTTCTATCAAGAAGTCTCACCGATCGACGCGGCCCCGGTGAACGGCACCCTCTTCGGGATCGGGGAGATCGTCGGTATCACGCCCGTCCGTCCCAACGGTGCGCCGTTGCGTGTGGAGTGGATCGTCGATGGCGTCGTGGCCGCTTCGGGCACCGAATCGGTGACCGCGGGGGAATTGGACCTTCCGTCGGGCATCAGCACGGTCGAAGTCCGCGTCACCGATGACACGCCCTGGGTGCGCGACGAGTCGATCCGAGCACAGTTCATGACCGAGAGCCGGGCGTACAGCATGACCGGATGCAACGCGTACGCCGACCTAAACGGCGATCGCACGCTCGATCTTGCCGACATCTCCGTGTTCGTCGACGCGTTCGTCAGCGGCGGGTCTCCCGCAGACCTCGCGGCGCCGCAAGGCGTTCTGGACCTGGCGGACATCAACGCGTTCGTGACCGCCTTCGGGCAGGGTTGCCGTTAGGCGATCGCTTCAGTCGTTGTTCCTGGCGGCGTGGTCCTGGGCGATCGCATCGCGGGCGGACTCCTCGACCCATTCGCCCGCCCGGTGTCGGACGATGACCCCCGTGCTCTCGTAGATCACCTGCTCGGCGATGTTGGTCGCATGATCGACCATCAGCACGCACTGCCCCGCGAGTTCGTGCAGATCGAACGCGAGATCAACAGACATCTCCCCCGTCGCGACCGCCCGCTCGGCTGTCCGGAGGATCTCCGCCTTGAAGTTGAGAACCATGTTCTCGCTCTGGAGGACCAGCCTCGCGAGCGTCGCGTCCCGCCTGTCGTACGCCTTTACGGTATCGCGGAGGATCCCGAGCACGCTGTTGGTCATGACCCGCGTGGTGGGCGGGAACACGGCTGGCGACCCGGAGAGCCCGATCGCTCGTTCCGAGATGTCCACGCCCGCGTCTGCGATCCGCTCGTACTCGTTGTTCACCTTGACCAGCGTCAGGATGCCGCGGAGCGGGGCGTCATCGCAGGGGGTCGCCTCATTCGCGACCTCAGTCAGCAACGCGACCGCGTGCTTCTCGGTGTCCACATCGTGCCGGTCGATCTCGTTGTCGAGGTCGATCGCTGCCTGAGCCTTCTCCTCGTCCGCGGTGAAGAACGCATCGAACGCGGTCGAGACGATCTTTCGGACCCGCACCCCCTGCTCCGCGAGCCGCCCGCGCAGCGTCTCCACCCGCTCTCCCAGCGCTTCCTTGCTCAACGACATCGGGGACTCCTTTCGAGACGCGTCGCGGTCCGTGGAAAGGATATCAGGCGAGACGGGACCGGTCGGCACGGGGTACGCTTCCGGTGATGAACCCCGACCACAGCACCCCACTCCGGGACCGCGTCGCCTCCGAGCGGATCCTTGCTTCCCACCCCGCCTACGACGCGGTCGAACTCACGATCGCTTCGACAGAGACCGGGGATCGAACCAAGCCCGCGATCCGCCACCGGGGCGCCGTCGTGATCGTCCCGCTTCTTGAGCAGCCGGGGCGTTCGCCCCGGATCGTCGTGATCGAGAACGAACGGATCATCACCGGAGAGCGACTGCTCGAGTGCCCTGCCGGCGGGATCGACGGCGAGGAGAGCCCAGCGGAAACCGCCGAGCGCGAGCTCCGCGAGGAGACCGGGTACGCGGCAACGAGTCTCTACCCGCTCGGGTCGTTCTACACGAGCCCGGGCATGAGCGACGAGCTGATGCACGCCTTCGTCGCGACCGGCCTCAGCCAGGTGGGCCAGGACCTCGAGCCCTGGGAGACGATCACCGTCCACCGCGCGAGCCTGAACGAAGTGATGGACGACATCGACGCGGGACGGATCCGCGACGGGAAGACCATCGCCGCCATCCTGCTCGCACAGCGGAAGGGGTACCTCGGGCAGAGATAGCCCGCCGCGGGGTCCCTGCACCCGGTCCCGAATTCGCTTGTACAAACGGAGCATGCGCCCGACCATGCCGACCGAGCCCTGGAAAGAGAGCCTCCGCGATCCCGAAGAGCCGGGTTGGCGAGCCGCCCTGCGCCGTGTTTTCGGAGATAGCGAGAATCCCCTCCGCTGGAGCTTCCCGCTCTACCGCGCATGGGGCATCCTCGTCCGAGTCCACCTGTTCTTCCCCGTGTTCATCGCTGCCGAGTTGATCCGCGCCGTGGTCCCCAGCGGACCGGGCCTGCTCTTCGTCGCCCCGCTCATGGTGGCGTTTTTCGTGCTCGTCCTCGCCCACGAGTACGGCCACTGCTTCGCCTGCCGCCGCGTGGGAGGCGAAGCGGATGAGATCCTTATGTGGCCGCTGGGCGGGCTCGCGTCGTGTGCGCCGCCCCACCGCTGGGAGGCGTCGCTCTGGACGACAATCGGGGGTCCGGGCGTGAACGCGGTGCTGCTACTTCCGCTCGCCCTGGCGGTCTGGTCCGTCACGGGGGAACCGGGCGCCGCGATCTTCAACCCCTTCGCGCCGGGCGCCGTCTGGAGCCTCCTCGACACCCCGGGGAACCCGGGGTTGCATCTGCTCAAGATCACACTCTGGTCGTTCCACTACGCGAACGCGCTGCTGCTCGCGTTCAATGTCCTGATCCCGATGTATCCGATGGACGGAGGCCGCATCCTTCACGCGCTGCTCTGGAGAAAACTGGGGCACCGAGACGCGACCGGCGTCGCTGCGCTGGTCGGCCTGGTCACCGCCGCGGTGATGGCGGTCTTTGCGATCGTCTTCTCACAACTCGTCCTGCTCGCGCTCGCCCTGTTCGGTGGCATCATCTGCTACACCGAGCGGCAGCGCCTCAGGTTCGAGGATTCCGCGGACGAATCCGTGTTCGCGGCGTCGCTTGCCTCAGAAGACGCGGACCGAGGCGCTGCTCGAGCCGACAAGCGTGCAACGCGAGAACGCGACAAAGCCCGCGCCGAGCAAGCCGAGGTGGATCGGATTCTCGCGAAGATCAGTGCCAGCGGCATCGACAGCCTGACCCGCAAGGAGCGACGGACACTCGATCAAGCGTCAGCGAAGAGCCGCCGGGAGTGATGCCGCCTCGATCATCAGACGCCCGCGTTCGCCGCCACACCCGCGCCGAGTTCCCGGCAGACCGCCCGCAACGCATCGAGTGCCGCATCGATATGGTCCGGTGTGTTGAACGCCCCGAGCGAGAGCCGCATTGCGCCCCCGCTTTCGCGCGTCCCGAAAGCGCCGTGCGCCCGTGGCGCGCAGTGAATGCCGGCGCGCCCGAGAATGCCGAACTCCGCTTCGAGCACCGCCGCGAGTTCCGCCGCACCGAGACTCTCGTGCACAAGCGAGAATACACCCACTCGCCTGTCGGCCCCCTTGGGCCCCAGCAGCCGCAATCCGGGGAACGCCCGATGATCGCCCAACCCCGCGAGCATCCGCTCGATCAGGCTGCGTTCGTGCGCCCACAGCGCGTCAACCCCCTCGGATTCGAGCCACGCGACGCCCGCCGCGAGCCCCGCGATGCCGATTGTGTTGTGCGAGCCGGGTTCGTAACGGTCGGGCATTGTTTCCGGGTGCACATCCATTTCGCTGACGCTGCCGGTTCCACCCGTGCGCACGGGGTCGATGATCTCCTCCATCCCGGGCCGCATCAGCAGGCCCCCCGTTCCGAGCGGCCCCATGAGATGCTTGTGTCCCGGAAAAGCCAGCAGATCGATGCCCATCGCGTCGCAGTCGATCGGGAGGCGACCGGCCGTCTGCGCGGCATCGACGAGCAGCGGCACGCCCGCGCCCCGCGCGACGCTCGCGATCTCCTCGATCGGCTGGAGCGTCCCGCTCACATTCGACGCGTGCACCGCGATCACCAATGCCGTGTTCGGCCGGATCGCCGCTCGGACATCGTCCGGATCCACAAGCCCGGTCTCGGGGTCCCCGTCCACGCAGGTCCACTCGACAGGTGCGCCCACGCTGTCGGATTGCAGCGCGTTCAGCGGTCGGAGGACCGAATTGTGGTCCATCGCGGTCGCGACGAAATGCACGGGCTCGTCCGAGCCGGATCGTGACCGCTTCACCCGCTCGTGATGCGCGATCCCGTTGATCGCGAGGTTCAGCGCGTCCGACGCATTGAGTGTGAACACGATGTGATCGGGGCTCGGGCATCCGAGGAGCCGGCCAAGCCTTGCCCGGCAGTCGGCGATGATCCGCCCGCCCTCGATCGACTCGCGATAGGTGCCTCGCCCAGGGCTGGCGCCGAGATCATGGGCGTATCGGGTCATCGCCTCGTGGACAGCGGGCGGCTTGGGGAACGATGTCGCCGCGTTATCGAGATAGATGCGGTTCTTCGCTGGCTGTGGTTCGGTCCATGGCATCACTTCGGAGGGTAGGGCCCGCGCCGCGCCCGAAGAGCGATCACTCGATGCGGATCCCGACGCCCAATCGGATCGTCGCGGGTTTCAGGCACGCCGCGTCGTCGCACGCCTGAAGTGTGATCCCGAGCACGGGTTCGCCCTCGCTCGCCCCAATGCCGGGCTGCTTCTCCAACGCGACGCGGAGCCGGACCTCGCCGGTGTGAACGCGGAGATCATCGCGCCCCACGATCGCCTCGCCGTAGGGGTCTCCCTCCGGATACTCCGCATACACCGCGACGCCCTGGCCCGAGATCAGCCCGACCCGCAACGGGACGAGCCCGCGCGCCGCCTCGGCGGACACCGCCGGATCCGCTGCGAGGATGTGGTACCCTTGCCGGACGCGGATCCCGAGCGTGAATGACGCGGGCTCTCCGTCCCGGACCGTGACGCTCTCTTCGTCGGCGAACACCTCCACACACCCGGCGCTGGATGTCGCGCCGGGACGCGTGCCCTCAGGCGTCAGGTCCTCCCCGAACGCAAGGCCGGTCGTGTCGCCTTCGAGGCGGATGAACTCGATCACGCCGCGCACGCTGTTCACCGTCGAGACGGGGCGCTCCGCGACCGCGCGGCTCACGCCCGCGAGTTGCGTCCGTGCACGATCCAGCCAGTTCGGGTTCGCGCCCCCGGTCTTTGCGACGGGGGGCGACGCATCATGCAGACCAATCAGCGCGTTGATCATCACGCTGATCGCCGAGGGGGTCGCACCGTCGTAGGTCGACCGTGCGCGGACGAACAGATCAGTCCGGCCCGCCGCGGTGTCGGCGTACCACCCCTCGTCGGTCTGGAAGATCGCGTGGGCCCGCTCTGCAAGCGCGGCCGCTTCATCGAGAAACACGCCGTCGCCGCGCTCCGCATCGTGGAGCGTCACGCAGGCCTCGATCATCCAGGCATAGTCCTCGAGCCCCGCGAGGGGCCCGAGCCGAGCGGATGCGTTTTCGTGCCCGCCCGCTGCGGACCGGAACGAGCGGTGCAGCGAGCCGTCCCGATCGCGCATGTGCTCAAGCACAAAGCGTGCGATCCGCTCCGCGTCGTTGAGGCAGGTTTCGTCATCGAGTGCCCGCGCGGCATCCGCCAGCCCGACGATCGCCATCCCGTTCCACGCCGCGATGGACTTGTCATCGAGTCCCGGGGGCTCCCGCGCGTCGATGCGGTGCTCGAGCAGTTGGCTGTTGACGCGTGCCCTTCGGGCGTTGAATTCCTCGAGCGGAATGCCCGATCTCGCCGCGAGTGCGTCGGGTCGTTCGTCGAGGCGGAGCACCGTCTTCGGGCCGTCGCTCGGGTGGTGGGGATCGGTGAAGTTCCCTCCCCGATCCAATCCGTAGAGGCTCTTTGCAAATGCCGCGTCATCCGCGTCGAGCAACGAGGTGACCTCGGATTCGACCCAGATGTAGTTCAGTCCCTCACGCCCGCCGACTTCCGCGTCCTGGGCGCTCAACAGCCGCCAGCCCGCACCCATCATCTCGCGACGGAGATACTCGACCGTCCGCCCCACGATCTCTCGGTAGAACGGATCGTCGTACAGCATCGCCGCTCGGCTGTACAGGCTCAGCAGTTGGGCGTTGTCGTACAGCATCTTTTCGAAGTGCGGGACCGTCCAGGTGCCATCGACGCAGTACCGATGGAACCCGCCCCCCGCCTGGTCGAACAGCCCCCCGACGGCCATCCGATCGAGCGTGTGCCCAAGTGCATGATCGATCGCACCACGCGTCTCCTCGTCCACGATCGGGCGGGCCTCGAGCAGGAACAGCCCGTAGATGGGCTGCGGAAACTTCGGAGCGCCGCCGAAGCCGCCCTCTGTCCGGTCGTAGATCTGCAGCAGAGAACGGACCGCGGAGGCAATCTGCGCCCCGCCGAGCGCCGCGGGCGATTGCTCGCTCGCGAGATGGTCGCGCACGGCATCCGCGAGATTGCCCGCCTGTTCGATCACCTCGTCCCGTCTCTTGGTCCAGACATCGGACAGCCCGAGCAAGACCTGCGTGAAACTCGGCCGCCCGTGCATGGGCTCCGCGGGGAAGTAGGTCCCGCACCAAAAGGGCTTCAGGCTCTCCGGCTCGAGGAACACGCTCATAGGCCACCCGCCGGAACCCGTCATCAGCTGCGTCGCGGCCATGTACAGGTCGTCCACATCGGGGCGTTCCTCGCGGTCCACCTTGATGCAGACGAACCGCTCGTTCATGACCCGCGCCGTCGCCTCATCCTCGAACGACTCGCGCTCCATGACATGGCACCAATAGCAGGTGGAGTATCCGATGCTCAGGAAGATCGGGACATCCCGCGCGCGCGCTTCCGCGAACGCCTCGGGCCCCCAGGGCCTCCAGTCAACGGGATTGTGCGCATGCTGAAGGAGGTACGGGCTGCTCTCATCGATCAGCCTGTTGGTGGGCCGGCTCTCTGGCATCGTTCGGTCCTGCTGAGTGTTCGCCGGGATCTGGGACTGGGCAGCGACCAGCGTCCCGAGACACACGATCACCGCGTTTACTGTTCGCGCTGTGCACAGGGTTGTCATCGTCCGCCGATCGAACGGATCAGGATGGTGCGCACGAACCCGTCGGGCGCCTCCGCCCGCGGGGCGCGGCCTGTCGCCGCCGCGATGCTGGACGAGAAGACCGCGTCGCGCGGCAATTCGACGCCCACGAGCGAGGCTTCCCCGGGGACGACCCTCACCTCGTCTTCCTCTTCGATTCCGGGCGGGGCGAGGATGTCGCTTCGTTCTTGCTCGAACGCGTCGGCATAGCCCGACGCCGCCGCGCGCACGCCACTCGGATCGCCCGATTCGAAGGCGAGCGCGATCTCGCGACCGAGTCGATCGCGGGCCTCGCCGAGCAGCGCGCGCACGAGGAGCACGCGTTCCGCGGAACCCCGGATCAAGGCGGGCACGCTGGTCCGGAACACCACGCGTCCCAGACGGCTCTCGGCGCGCTGCACCACCGAACTCGCGGCCGATCGCACCACGATCATTTCGCGGGCCGCGGCGAACGCGTCCAGACCCGCCGCGATCGGGATCGAGACCCCCGGATCCGGTCCGGCCTTGAGGACATCGGCAGACGCGGCCCGGAGATAAACGGTGTCGTCCTCGAACAGCTCCTGCCGCAGAAGCGGACGGAGGGGCGCGCACGCGTCGTCATGGTGGAGTTTCAGGCACGCATCGCGGACATCCTCGACGGGATCTTCCCCGCCGTCTGTCGACCCGAGCACGCCTTCCCGGAACAGGGGCATCGCCCATTCCCAGGATTCCATGTACGCGCGGTAGACCGGTGAGCGTCGGGCCGCCTCCCGGACAGCCTGACGGTCGGCGCCCAGCGCCTGCGGGGCGAGCAGCAGGGTCGTGGCGGACTGCGCGATCTGCAGCGCCACCAGGCCCGCGGGTTCGCGGGTGGTGATGTGATAGGGACTGACCACCGCCTCGAACGGGCGCACGCTCCGGGTCAACGAGGCGGTGTGGACGCGCTCGGTCACGGCTGCTCGCCTTCCGCGGGCGAGTCCCGGAGCACCCGGTCGTCCACCCAGTCCAGGATCTTCGGGGTGTGCAGCCACAGGCTCAGAAAGAGCGTCAGGTGATTCCCCTGGATCGTCCATTTTTCAGGTTCGCCGAGACGCTTCCAGAGCAGTTCGCTGTTCGCGGTCGGGACCGCTCGGTCTTGAGCGGCCTGCACGATCAGGGTCGGCATGCCGCCCAGCCACGCGCCGGCGTGGAAACCGTCGAGGGGGGCGTGCCGGAGGTATTCTTCGAACGCGGATTCGAGTGCTCCGTCGGCTGGCAGCGCACCATCTTCAACGCTCTTCCATGCAAATTCAAGGGCATCCACGGGCTTGGTGTAGCTGCTCCGGGTGACGACCTCGAGGATGTTGGCGCCCCCGGCGATCACCACCGCGGCGTCGTACCGGGTCGGATCGCGCCGGACCACCGCGGGCAACGCGAGCGCTCCCCCGCTGCCTCCGAACGCGACTTTGGGGAGTCCTTCTGTGGCGGGCCGGAGCGTGCGCACATGTTCCCACGCGGCCTGCGCCGCGTATGCGGTCTCGGAGACGCGGTGCATGAGTTCCTTCGCGGCGGCGTGCGCGGTTTCCGGTTCGTCCGGATCGATCTCGATGTCTACCTTCTCAACGAATCTGGAGGGCGGCGCGAGCATCCGGATGACATTCCATCCGCGCTGTCGCATCGTCGCGGTGACGACATCGATCACCTGCTCGGGAATACCGAAGAGCCCCGGGAGCAGCATGACGGTGCCCACGCCGGGGTCGTCCGGGGACGGGTCCCCGTCGCGCCGGTGATCGTAAAAGGCGAACCAGGTCCGCTCGATCCCCACGCGAGGCAAATCCCCGGCTTGCTCCTCTTCGATGCGCCCTGAGACGAAGACGAACATCTCGGCGGGATCGGACCGCCCGACCGGCTGGGCCTGGGCGGGGATGTCCGGATCACGCTCGAAGACGAATGCGCCGTTCCCCTCCATGCGGAATCGGTATCCCTGCTCGCCGGCGCGCCCGTTCGCGAGCGCGGCGACCAAGTCGGTGTCGTTCCCCCGAGGCAACCGAGCATGCCACGGGCCGTGCCGCCTGGGCTGCCAGGCCTTGAGCGGGCCCTCGACCGGCACGATGACCCCCTTGATGGAGTCGTCCTGTCGATCCGCGATCTCGTCTCCCCAGCGTCGGGGCCAGACCGCGACACCGGGTGCGATCTCGTCCCGGCTAGCGCGGGCCTCGGGGTCGGAAATCGACATCGTTCCCGCGATCGCCCGCCCCGGGGATCCGGGCTCAACCGTGATGCACGCGGAGAGCGTCGACGCTGCGAGCGTCAGAAGAATCGCGTTGCGTGCCATTCTGGGGCTCCGGGTCACGAGCGGGCCTTTCTTCACGGGATCTCCAGCGATCCGTTTCCTCATCTTCATCGGTTCGAAGCGTCGGCACTCGCCGATTCTGCCGTTCCGACCCCGTTGTGGTGCCGAATGAGGCGAGGGGAGGGCGAGCCGGTGTCCCTGATCCTTGTGGCAACCCTATTCTCGTTGCGCTTCTCTTTGGGTGGGATCCCGGAATCGCCGATGACGAGCCCCATGAGCAATGTCGAGGACACACCGTCGCACGCCGCCCCGTCTCGCGGGCTGATCGCCCGGGCGTTGCTGGGCGGTGCGCTCATGGGTCTCGCGAACCTCGTTCCGGGTATCAGCGGCGGCACGATGCTCGTCGCCTCGGGGGTGTATACCAAGTTCATCGACGCGATCAGCGACGCGACGCGTCTCCGATTGAGCAAGACCACCATCCTGATTCTCGGGTCGATCGTCGGCGCCGCGGCGGTCGCGATCGGCGGGCTCGCGGGTGTGATCGCCTTCGGGCTCGCGGAGTTCCGATGGGGGATGTACAGCCTGTTCATCGGGCTCACGCTCGGAGGTGTGCCGGTCATGCTGCGGATGGCGCGCCCGCTCGGGGTGTCCTCGTGGATCGGGTGCGCGGTCGGGCTCGCGGCGATGGTCGTCCTCGCGATCGCCCAGAACAACCAGCCGGCAGGCGGAGCGAGTGCCTCGAATCCCGTCATGCTCGCGCTCGCGGGTGCCGCGGGGGCGAGCGCGATGATCCTGCCGGGCGTTTCGGGCGCGTATCTGCTGCTCATCCTGGGGCAGTACGAGACAATCATCAGTGCGATCAAGGACAGCGTGAAAGCCGCGTCTGGGGGGGATCTCTCCGGTGCCTTCGCGCAGGCGGGCACCCTCGTCCCGGTTGGGGTCGGCGTCGTGCTCGGCGTCGTGGTGATCGGCAACCTGCTCCGTTTCGTGCTCCATCGGTACGAGAAAGCGACGCTGGGCGTGCTGCTCGGCTTGTTGATCGGGGCTCCCGCCGGGCTCTACCCGTTCAAGGAGGGTGTCCCGCCGCGGGTGGGCGAGCTCTTTGAGGGCGAGGTCGTCACGGAGGAGTCGCTGGCCGAGATCGACCCGAAGGATTGGCCCGAGGTCGCGTTCTCCCCCGACGCGATGCACATCGCAGGGAGCCTGGGGCTGCTTGCCGCGGGGTTCTTCGCGACACTGGGCGTCGCGAGGCTCGGACGCGGGGAGACCAGAGTGGACTCGGCCTCAGCATCACCCGCGTCTTCATGCGTCTGATGATGCGGCATGGCTCGGGCGAGTCCATCCCATCAGCCGCTCCCCGCCCCTTCGGGCAACCCAGACGAGCAGCCCAACCCCGAACACGACCATCGCGGCGCTGAGCCACTGCCCGCGGCTCAGGCCGAGCGGACGGGCGGCGTTCAAGACACCGCTCCCCGAGAAGTGGTCATCGGGAAGGCGCCAGAATTCGGTCGCGATCCGCCCCAGCCCGTACGAGATGAGGAACCAGGCCCCGATGACACCGGGCCTGCGGGGCTTTCTGGCGATGAACCAGACGACGGCGAGCGTGACCAAGCCCTCTGTAAACGCCTGGTAGAGTTGCGATGGATGCCGCGCCGAAACGAGCGGCTCGAGGCGTTCCGCGATCGAGGCCGAAACCTCGGCACCCCCGGATTGGAGCTTCGCGAGCGCGCGCTCGTAGCCGAGCACGAACCACTCGTCCGGAGGATCGCTCGGGAGCGCGTGCTCGAGCACGAGTGACGAGAGCGCCCGCTCCTGCGCGGGGTCGAGGCGCGGGGCATGGGTCGTGAGATGCTCCTGAGGGAACCGGACGGCCCACCAGGGCGCGGGCTCTCCTGGCGGGGCGACGACGCGACCGAGCAGTTCGCCGTTGACGAAGTTTGCGAGGCGCCCGAAGAGGAGCCCGATCGGCGCGACGAGCACGAGCCCATCGAGCACATGGAGCGTCGGGCACGCCCCTCGGATCGTCCCGTCCTCGTCTTTGAATCCCTTGGAGATCCGCCACGCGGCGAAGATGACGCCCAGCATGCCGCCGTGGCTGGCCATGCCACCCCGGTTGAGCATGATCGCGCCCCAGAAGGGGAATGAATCGGTGATGGTCCACAGCAGGCTGGGCTGGTAGAGCAGGATGTACCCGAGTCGCCCGCCGACGATGACGCTCACCCCGAGGAGCACGACCGCGTCGAGGACCCGATCCGCCGGGACGAGCCAGAGGCCCCGCTTCGCGAGCCTGTGGAGCAGCAGCCCGCCCAGCACGAACCCGGCGAGATAGGAAAGCGCGTACCACCGCAAGCCGAACGACCCCGCGATCGGGATCGCCATCGGGCTCAGATCGTGCAGCCAGGCGCCGAGCGTTGCGATCACGACGATTCCCCGTCTGCCGCGGGCGCGGCCACGCCGAAGAAGCGGAGGGCGTTTTCATTGATCGCCTTGTGAAACTCGCTCCACGGTTCGCCCCGGCGTTCGGCGAGGAATCGCGCCGTGTGCGCGGCGAACGCCGGCTCGCAGGGCCTCGTCCCGCGGACCGGCACCGGGCTGAGGTAGGGCGCGTCGGTCTCGACCATAATGCGATCGAGGGGGACGAGCCGTGCGCTCTCGAGGACTTCTGGCGCGTTCTTGTAGGTCGCGACCCCAGTGAACGAAATCATGGCGCCGAAATCGAGCACCATCCGGGCGTGGTCCGGGGTTTCCGTGAAGCAATGGAAAACGAAGCGGTCCCCGGGGAGCGTGCTCGCTCTCAAGATCGGAAGCAGATCCTCCACCGCCTTGCGGCAGTGGACCACGATGGGTTTGTCGAGCCCCGTTGCGCGGCATGATTCGATGCGGGCCAATTGGTCGGCCAGCACGCTCTGCTGGAGCGATCGGGCGGGGTCGTCGTAGTGATTGTCGAGCCCGAGTTCCCCCCAGGCGACGCACTTCTTGTCGCGTGCGCACCGTTCGATGCGATCCCAGTCGTGCGCGCCGGATCCCTTGCCCGAAGCGTCCGCGTAGAGCGGGTGCACGCCCGACGAGCACCAGAGGTCATCCCGCGACTGCGCAATCGCGAGCGCGTCCTCGCAGTCTTCCGATGAGGTCGAGATCGTGATCGCGCCGGTCACGCCCGCGGCGTGCGCCCGCGTCATGATCTCGTCGGTACGCCCGGCGAAGTCGGGGAAAGTCAGATGGCAGTGGGTATCGATCACGCGCCGATCCTACCGCCCGCGTCTCCGCAAAGCCCCCGCGTGCCCCGCGCCCCGGTAGACTTTGCCCATGCGCCGAATCCTCGTCCTGCTCAGTTTGCTGCTCCTCGCCCGCTCGGGACACGCCTCGGATGAACGCTGGTATGTCCTGATGATGCAGGGCCAGCGGGCGGGCTGGATGGTCGAGCGCGAGCGCACCGCGGACGGGTCGATCGAATCCACGACCGAATCGAGCCTGACGATCAGGCGGGGCGAGACGAGCCTGACGATCAGCATGGCCTCTCGCTTCATCGAGACCGAGGACGGGCGACCGATCGAGATGTCCTCCACCACCAATCTGGGCGGCGGAGAGACGGTCGACCGGTACATCTTCGATCCCGACGGCGTGCGGTGGTCCAGCACCTCGAACGGGACGACGACAGAGCGCGTCCTGCCCCTCCCCGAGGGCCGATGGCTCCCCCCGGCCGCCGCAGCGCGATATACCGCCAAACGCCTCGGTGCGCGGGCCGAGGAAATCACTGTCCGGACAATCGACCCCCTGAACGGGCTGGAGCCGGTCGTGACGACGCGTTCGGCGTTCGAACCCGCGACCATCGAGGTGCTCGGGCGCACGGTCTCGGCCCTGCGGTGCTCGGCACGGTCGGACCTTTACCCCGATTCGATCGGGACCGAGTACATCGACGAGCAGGGCAACCTGCTGCGCAGCGAGTTCAATCTCGGCGCCATGCGCGTGTCGGTCGTCGCGGCGGATGAGCAACTCGCGAAAACGAGGCTCGATCCTCCCGAGTTGATGCGCAGCCTCTTCGTCACGCCGGATCGTCCGATTGAACGCCCCTACGAGCGTCGCGGCGCGACCTTCGTCGTGCGTGCGATCGAGGGCAATCTGCCCGAGATTCCTGAGACCGGAGGTCAGCGCGTCGGTCAGATCGACGCTCAATCCGTACGCCTGACCCGGTCAATCGGCGAGAGCTCACCGCCCAACGCGACGGAGGATCGCGCCCGGCTCACCGCGCCCTCCGCGATGATCACCTGCGACGATCCCCGGGTGATCGAGCTCGCGAACGCGGCCCTGACAGGAGCGCCCCGGGACCCGGCGGCGAGAGCGGAACGGGCCCGCCGATTCGTGCATCGGCATATCCGCACCAAGGACCTATCGGTCGGGTTCGCGTCCGCCGCGGAGACGGCTCGCACCCGCGAAGGCGATTGCACTGAGCACGCGGTGCTGCTCGCCGCGTTGCTCAGGTGCGACGGCATCCCTGCTCGCGTGATCAGCGGGCTGATCTACGCGGACCGGTTCGCGGGCGGGCGTGATATTTTCGGCTACCACATGTGGACGCAGGCCCTGCTGCCGGTCGGCCCGAAGGGCGAGGCGCGATGGGTCGATCTCGACGCGACGCTCCCCGACTCCATCCCGATCACCGCGACACACATCGCGCTCGGGGTGCACGATCTCGCGGGGGATAGCCGAGCGAACGCGCTCGTCGAGCTTGCGCCGCTCATGGGGCGCCTCGCGATCCGGGTGGAATCCGTGGAGTGAAGCCCGCGGACGGAAACGCAACAATCACGCGATGATCGACGACGCCCCCCTCCCACCGCTGCCTGCACGAGACCCCGAAGGCCATAAGGGCACCTTCGGCACCGTCTGTGTCGTGGGCGGGTGTGCGCTCTGGGAAAGCCGGATGTTCGGTGCCCCGGCGCTCGCCGCGCGGGCGGCGCTCCGCGCGGGGACCGGTCTCGCGAAACTTACGGTACCGAGCCCCGTTCTGGATTCGGCCGTCGCTCTGACGCCATCGGCGACCGCACGCGGACTCCCGACCGATGGCGACGGACGCCTGATCGCTCACGAAGCCGCGGAGGTCTTCGATACCGCGGCGTCCGATGCGGACGCGATCGTCATCGGACCCGGGCTCGGCCCTCCACACGCGGGGGCCGCGGCATTGACGATCCGGTCGCTCGCCCACGCGGAATGCCCCGTCGTCGCGGACGCGGACGCCCTGAACGCGCTCGCCGAGACGCCCGATTTCTGGCTCGATCTCCGGGCCGCGGCTGTCTTCACGCCCCATCCCGGCGAGTTCAGGCGTCTTGCCGAGCCGCTCCGCCTGCGTGGAGATACGACCGACCACTCGGAACGCCCGGCCCTTGCCGCGGCGATGGCGCAGCGACTGGGTGTGATCATCGTGCTCAAGGGTGCGCACACCGTCGTCAGCGACGGACTGCGGACATGGGCGTGTGAACGCGGGCACCCCTGCCTGGCGACCGCGGGGACCGGCGATGTCCTTGCTGGATTGATCGGCGGGTTGGCCGCTCAGTTCGTGGCGCCGGGGCCGCGCGTTGTCGGAGGGGTTGAACTCCCGCGTCCCGCGAAGAAACCGCTCGATCTCTACGACACGGCCCGCCTCGGCGTGCAGGCGCACGCGATCGCGGGCGAGGCCTGGGCCCGTGATCACGATGCCACGGGGGGGTTGCTGGCGGAGGAACTCGCCGATGCGCTGCCGGGCGTGCTGGAGAGCCTGCGGTCCTGACCGGGCCTGTCAGATCTCTCCGCGTGCCGCGGCGTCCCGAGCGGCGACGGCGAGCTCGTCGCACCGCTCGTTCTCGGGGTGCTCGTTGTGCCCCTTGACCCAGTGGAAGCGGATCTCGTGCTTCGCCTTCAGGTCATCGAGCATCTTCCACAGTTCGACATTCTTCACGGGCTGCTTCGACGCGGTCTTCCAGCCCCGCTTCTTCCAGCCCGCCATCCACTCCTTCAGCCCGTTGAGCACATACTGGCTGTCGGAATACAGATCCACGCTGCTCGGGCGGTTGAGGGCGGTCAGCCCCTCGATCACCGCCTGCAGTTCCATGCGGTTGTTGGTCGTCTGCCGGTCCCCGCCCGAGGCCTCGCGCTCGGCGCCGGACGCCTTGTGACGCAGCAGGTACGCCCAGCCCCCGGGACCGGGGTTGCCGGAGCAGGCACCATCGGTGTAGAGCTCCACGAGCGGCTTGTGATCGATCGGGGCTTCGGTGGTCATGAGCGGGCAGCGTAGGCGGTACGATCCGGCATGCTCACCGACGCCGCCCCTTCGCCCGCCGTTGCTGTCCATCGCATCGAAGTCCACCCCCAAGCGCACGCCGGCGATCCGCTTGCTGACCGCGTGATCCGCGAAGCGGCGGCACTGGGCATGGTGGTCGCCGGCGTGCGCACCGCCCGGGTCTATCTCATCGAAGCGGCGATCGATCCGGATACACTAGACCGGCTGGTCGGGGGCTTGCTCGCCGACCCCGTCACGGAGCACGCCGTCGTCGGCGCCACGGTGCTCGAGCTTGACGCCCTCGTCGAGGTCCACCCCCTGCCCGGCGTGATGGATCCTGCGGCCGCGTCGGTGCGCGATGCGATCCGCGACCTGTTTGCGATCGAGGCGGAGGTCTCCACCGGCACCCGCTACGCGTTCGCAGGGATCACGCAGGCCCAGGCCGACGCTCTCGCCGCCCGCTTGCTGATGAACCCGGTTGTCCAGGCGGTCCACACCGAGCCCCATCACCCGGGCGAACTCCCCAAGGGCCACGAGCACGACTCCCCGATCACGCACATCCCGATCCGGGGGCTCGACGACGAGGCTCTCGAGAAGCTGAGCCGGGACGCGCACTTGTTCCTCGACCTCAACGAGATGCGTGCGATCCGAGACGAGTACGAAAAGCTGGAGCGCGAACCCACCGCGATCGAGCTCGAGACCCTCGCCCAGACCTGGAGCGAGCACTGCGTCCACAAGACACTCAAGAGCACGATTACCTATCGGGGCGGGGATCTCGGGGCGGATACCATCGGCTGGACCAACCGCCCGGGGCACACCGTCAATGCTGACGGGTCGGTGACGATTCACAACCTGCTCAAGTCCACCGTCGCGGCCGCGACCTTCGAACTCATCGAGGAGGGCCTCGACTGGACGCTCTCCGTCTTCGTAGACAACGCTGGCGTCATCGCCTTCGACGACGACCACGCGATCAACATCAAGGTCGAGACGCACAACCACCCCAGCGCCCTCGAGCCCTACGGCGGGGCCGCGACCGGCATCGGCGGGTGC
>MDTG01136398.1_pt1 | contig 39095 bp, 33 predicted proteins | sample 811421 | NCBI WGS metagenome assembly MDTG01 (sample SAMN05326645, study PRJNA326480) | marine metagenome | isolation source: seawater | place: Pacific Ocean: South East | collected 2011 | reverse complement strand
TGGCGCCTGCAGCCGGGCCGCATGCTGCTGATCGACCTCGAGCAGGGCCGCATCGTCGAGGACGAGGAACTGAAGGCCGAACTCGCCAATGCCCATCCTTACGAGGAGTGGCTGGAAAAGGCGCAGTACAAGCTGAAGGATCTCGACGCGATCGAGACCGACCAGGACGCCGTGCAGGAGCACGAGGTGAGCCTGCTCGATCGCCAGCAGGCCTTCGGCTACACGCAGGAAGACATCGCCAAGTTCCTGGAGCCGATGGCCACCGCCGGCGACGATCCCATCGGTTCGATGGGCACCGACACGCCGATTGCCGTGCTGTCGAACCGCAGCCGCCTGCTGTACGATTACTTCAAGCAGAACTTCGCCCAGGTCACCAACCCGCCGATCGATCCGATCCGCGAGGAATTGGTGATGAGCCTGCTGACCATGGTCGGCCCACGGCCGAACCTGCTGGGCCGCGATGCGGGCACGCACAAGCGACTGGAAATCAGCCAGCCGATCCTGACCAACCGTGGAATGGAAAAGATCCGCTCTGTCGAATCGAGCCTCGACGGCGCCTTCCGCACTGCCACCATCGACATCACCTGGGATGCCGAAGCCGGTGCCGATGGCCTGGAAATGGCGATCAAGGAAATGTGCTGGGCTGCAACCGAAGCCGTGCTGCAGGACAAGAACATCCTGATCCTGTCCGATCGCAAGCAGGGGCCGGACCGTATTCCCATGCCCGCCCTGCTGGCCACTGCCGCCGTGCACCACCAGCTGGTGCGTCAGGGTCTGCGCATGCAGACCGGCATCGTGGTGGAAACCGGCGAAGCGCGCGAAGTGCACCACTTCTGCGTTCTGGCAGGCTACGGCGCGGAAGCGATCAATCCTTATCTCGCGTTTGAGACGCTGGAAGATATCCGCGCGCGCAAGTTCCCCGAGCTTTCCTCCCACGAAGTCGAGCAGAACTATATCAAGGCCGTGGGCAAGGGCATCCGCAAGGTGATGTCCAAGATGGGCATCAGCACCTACCAGTCCTACTGCGGAGCGCAGATTTTCGACGCCGTTGGCCTGTCGACCGAATTCGTGGACGCCTATTTCACCCGCACCGCGACCACGATCGAGGGCATTGGTCTGAAGGAAGTGGCGCAGGAAACCGTGCGTCGGCACGCTGCGGCCTATGGCGACAACCCGATCTACCGCTCGATGCTGGACGTTGGCGGTATCTACCAATACCGCCTGCGCGGCGAGGAGCATGCCTGGACGCCTGCCAACGTGGCGCAGCTGCAGCACGCGGTGCGGGGCGACAAGTGGTCTGACTATCAGGAGTTCGCGAAGTCGATCAACGATCAGGCCGAACGGCTGCTGACGATCCGCGGCCTGATGGAACTGAAGAAGGCCGATAAGTCTGTCGACATTTCCGAAGTCGAAAGCGCGGAGGATATCGTCAAGCGCTTCAGCACCGGCGCGATGAGCTTCGGTTCGATCAGTCACGAAGCGCACTCGACGCTGGCCATCGCCATGAACCGCATCGGCGGTAGATCCAATACCGGTGAAGGCGGGGAGGAGCCTGAACGCTTCCTGCCGCTGGAAAACGGCGATTCCATGCGCAGCCGCATCAAGCAGGTTGCCTCGGGCCGCTTTGGCGTGACCACTGAATATCTCGCGAATTCCGACGATATCCAGATCAAGATGGCGCAGGGTGCAAAGCCCGGCGAAGGCGGCCAGCTGCCCGGTCACAAGGTGGACAAGCGCATCGGCGCGGTGCGCCACGCGACTCCAGGCGTAGGCCTGATCTCGCCGCCGCCGCACCACGACATCTATTCGATCGAGGATCTGGCCCAGCTGATCCACGATTTGAAAAACGTGCAGCCCAAGGCTCGTATTTCGGTCAAGCTCGTGTCCGAAGTGGGCGTGGGCACAGTGGCTGCAGGCGTATCCAAGGCGCGCGCCGACCATGTGACCATTTCCGGCTACGAAGGTGGCACGGGTGCATCCCCGCTGACTTCGCTCACCCACGCCGGTTCGCCATGGGAAATCGGCCTTGCAGAAACCCAGCAGACGCTGCTGCTGAACGATCTGCGCAGCCGCATTGCGGTGCAGGTGGACGGCGGGCTGCGCACAGGCCGCGACGTGGCCATCGGCGCTCTGCTGGGCGCGGACGAGTTCGGCTTTGCCACTGCACCGCTGATTGCTGCTGGCTGCATCATGATGCGCAAGTGCCACCTCAACACCTGCCCGGTAGGCGTGGCAACGCAGAACCCCGAATTGCGCAAGCGTTTCGTCGGTCAGCCAGAGCACGTGATCAACTACTTCTTCTTTGTGGCCGAGGAACTGCGCCAGATCATGGCCGAGATGGGCTTCCGCACGGTGGAGGAAATGATCGGCCGCGTGGACCGGATCGACATGAACCGCGCCATCCGTCACTGGAAGGCAGACGGCGTCGATCTGTCGAAGCTGCTGCACACGGTGGAAGTGCCGGAAGGAAAGAAGCTGTTCCATACAGAGGAACAGGATCACGGCCTGCAGAACGCGCTCGACAACCAGCTGATCGCAGACTGCCAGCCTGCCATCGAAACGGGCACAGCGGTGCAGATCGACTATCCGATCCGCAACCTGAACCGCACCGTTGGCACCATGCTTTCCGGCCGCATTGCCGAGGCACATGGCCACAAGGGTCTGCCGGTGGATACGATCCGCATCAACTTCACCGGCACGGCGGGGCAAAGCTTGGCCGCGTGGCTGGCGCACGGCGTCACGCTCGACTTGGTGGGCGATGCGAATGACTATGTTGGCAAGGGCCTTTCGGGTGGCCGCGTAATCGTGCGCCCGCCCGAAGGCGTGAAGCGCGATCCGGTCAACAATATCATCGTCGGCAATACCTGCCTTTACGGCGCGATTTCGGGCGAAGCTTATTTCTGCGGCGTGGCGGGCGAACGCTTCGCGGTGCGCAACTCCGGCGCTGTTGCCGTGGTGGAAGGCACCGGCGATCATGGCTGTGAATACATGACCGGCGGCGTCGTAGCCGTGCTGGGCCAGACCGGGCGCAATTTCGCTGCCGGAATGAGCGGCGGCATCGCCTACGTCTATGATCCGGATGGCACCTTTGCCAGCCGCTGCAACATGGCGCAGGTGGATCTGCTGGGCATAGACACGGCAGCCGATGACCCGGAAGGAACAGGCTTGCCACAGCAGCGCCCCTCCACGGTCAACGATCTTGGCATGGGCGACCCGCTCTATCACGATGCGGCACGCCTCAAGATCCTGCTGGAGCGGCACAAACTGCACACCGGCTCTGCCCGCGCGGCCGAGCTGCTGGCAAACTGGGACAATGCGGTAAAGGCCTTCGTGAAGGTCATGCCGAAGGACTATGCACGCGCGCTCAAGCAGCTTGAAGCAGAGCGCGAAGAAGCCGCCTCTGTCGCGGCTGAGTAAGGAATACAAGACATGGGCAAGGAAACCGGCTTCCTCGAGATCGAGCGCAAGGATCGTACCTATGACGATCCCAAGGAACGGCTGAAGCATTACAAGGAGTTCGTGATTCCCCACAGCGAGGAAGGCCTGCGCAACCAGGCTGCCCGCTGCATGAATTGCGGCATTCCCTACTGTCACAACGGCTGTCCGGTGAACAACATCATCCCGGACTGGAATCACCTCGTCTACGAAGGCGACTGGAAGAACGCGCTGGAGATCCTGCACTCCACCAACAACTTCCCGGAATTCACCGGCCGTGTGTGCCCCGCCCCGTGCGAGGCGAGCTGTACGCTCAACATCACCGATGAACCCGTCACTATCAAATCCATCGAATGCGCGATTGTCGATCGCGGCTGGAAGGAAGGCTGGATCAGCCCGCAGGTGCCGGAAAAGAAGACCGGCAAGAGCGTGGCCGTGGTGGGTTCCGGACCGGCAGGCATGGCCTGCGCCCAGCAGCTGGCACGCGCCGGCCATTCGGTGACCGTGTTCGAGAAGAGCGACCGTGTGGGTGGCCTGCTGCGCTACGGCATTCCTGACTTCAAGATGGAAAAGAGCCAGATCAATCGCCGCGCGGTGCAGATGGAAGCCGAAGGCGTCACCTTCCGCACCAGCACCGAAGTGGGCGTCGATATCTCGGTGAAGAACCTCAAAGAGAATTTTGACGCGGTAGTGCTGGCTGGCGGCGCGGAACACCCGCGCATGCTGGAAATTCCCGGCGCGGAAATGCCGGGCGTGCGCCTGGCGATGGAATTCCTGACACAGCAGAACAAGCGTAACGCGGGCGACGATGAAAACCGCGCCGCACCGCGCGGAACGCTGACTGCTACTGGCAAGGATGTGATCGTGATCGGCGGCGGTGATACCGGTTCGGACTGCGTGGGCACGTCCAACCGGCAGGGCGCGAAAAGCGTGACCCAGATCGAAATCATGCCGCAGCCGCCGGAAAAGGAAAACAAGCTGCTGACCTGGCCCGACTGGCCGATGAAGTTGCGCACCTCCACTAGCCACGAAGAAGGCGTGGAACGCGACTGGGCCGTTCTTACGAAGGAAGTGGTGGCCGAAGATGGCAAGGTAACCGGCCTCAAATGCGTGCGCGCCGACTGGTCCGAAGGCAAGCTGAAGGAATTGCCTAACAGCGAGTTCACCCTGCCTGCAGACCTTATCCTGCTTGCCATGGGCTTCCTTGGTCCGCGCCAGCAGGGCATGATCGAGCAGAGCGGTGTCGCCCTTACCGAACGCGGCAACGTGGAAGCCAACGTGCAAGACTATCGCACGTCCGATACGTCGATCTACGCCTGCGGCGACATGCGCCGTGGCCAGTCGCTGGTGGTCTGGGCGATCCGCGAAGGCCGACAGTGCGCCGCCAGCGTGGACGAAGCGCTGATGGGCGTAACCGAATTGCCGCGGTAATTCCACAGATGTGCAGGCCGCGCCCCGCGCTCCATCGCCTGCACATGCGAATTCGCGGGATATGACCAGGCAAAGAGAAACGATCACTGCCATCCAGCTGCTGCGGGCGCTGGCGGCGGGGGATCGTTGCGGTCATGCACCTTGCCTTTGCCTATGCGGACCATATCGGCAGCGGGTTGGGCCTGCCTCGCCCGACCGGGCACCTGTCACAATCGGCAGTGGCGCTTTTCTTCGTCGTATCGGGCTACATCATGGTGTTTTCATCTGGCAGGCTGTTTGCGACGCGTGATGGTTCGCGCATCTTCTGGATACGGCGCTGTGTAAGGATCCTGCCTCCCTATTGGCTGGCAACGCTGCTGCTGATGGCGATCATGGTTTACCTGGGTCGCCCTGTTGACGGAGAGTGGCTGGCCACTTCGCTGGCACTTTTACCAACCGCCACGGACGCGTTCCAGGGCCGTCCGGATTTCCTGCTCTGGCCTGGCTGGACGCTGTTTTACGAGATGGCGTTTTATTTTCTTTTCGGCCTCGGTCTGCGCTGGGGACGGCTGCCTGCCATCGTGTTGGCCAGCGGGGCAATCGTCGCACTGGTTCTGGCAGGTTCGTTCATCGATGGCGGCAATGCCTTTCTGATCAGCCTGACTCGCCCCGTGCTGCTGATTTTTCTGTTCGGCATGGCGCTGGCTGCCTTTCGCGGACGCGGCTTGTCATTACCCGCACCGTCCCGGTTTCTCGTGTTTGCTCTTGCCGTGATCGCCTATTTCGCCCTGCCCCGAACCCCTGCCGACATGGCGCTGGACGCCGGCTACACGCTGTGGGCAGGCTTGCCCGCGGTGCTGCTGGCAATTGCTGTGCTTGGCGGCCCGCTGGATGTGCCGCGGGCGCTGCTGGTCAACACGCTGGGCGATGCGAGCTATGCGCTTTATCTCTTGCATGTTCCGTTGGGCATGGGCGCCATTTCGTTCTTTCCCCTGCGCCTTGGAGCCTGGCCATTCCTCCTTGTGACGATCGTGGGCGTCTATGCTGCCAGCCTGATCGCATTCGTTTATGTCGAACGGCCTGTGACCCGGTGGCTCAATGCCCGGCTCCTCCATCGGTCGAAGCGGGACGCGATGCTGCAGGAAACCGGGGTCTGATTGCTTGGCCCCATAAGCCTAGCCGGACCTTCGCCCTGCCTTGACAAGCGCGCCACCAGCAATTGCACACATGGCCAGTGCAATCGCCAGTCCCGCCCCCGCACCCCAGAGCATTCCTTCGCGCCCGGCCACCATGCCGCCAATCACCAGACCGGCCAGCGGCAGGACAAGGAGCAGAAAACAACCCAGCGCAGCCATGGCGGGCGTCTAGCAGAACACGGCGCGCAGGCCACCGTCCTGCCGCGATCTGTCATCAAACTGTAACACTGATGCTGTGAGTCCCGGTGGAAAGGGACGCCTTGCCAAACTTCCGATTCTCTCTCCAGCGCAGCGCGGTCAAGAACCGCGATATCGCGCTCGATCTGCCAGATACCTGGGCGGTGGAACTGGTGGCGAAACAGGTTGCGCGCAATCTTGCGGCACAGGAACTGGGTAGCGGCCACCTTTCACTGGCGCAGGACTTGCTGGTTTACGACCATGCGGACGAGATTGTCGCGCGTTACCCGCTGGCCAAATATCTCATCATCGATTCAGACCCTCTTCCGGCCTGATCGCAAGGCTGGCTGGCTCCCCCCACAGGCGATACCCGTCGCGCCGCCGGGATCGTCTCACAAACGCCCACCCCTATGACAGCTTGAAAAACCACCTTGTGCTTGGGCGGCGGCAATTGTGTGTTAGGGCGCGTGGCTTAGGGAGCGCCATCACCCGCCAAGAACAGGGGACTTCAGTTTGCGAATACTGGTAACCGGAGCAGCAGGTTTCATAGGCGCGGCGCTTTCGCAGCGGCTGCTGGAGCGCGGCGACGAAGTGGTCGGCATCGACAACATGAACGATTACTATCAGGTCTCGCTCAAGCGCGACCGGATTGCCGCCGTGCAGGATGCAGGCCGCGATCGCTTTCAGTTCCTGCAACTGGATTTCGCGGACATGGACGCGCTTCTGGCCGCGCTGGACCGGCAGGCATTCGATACAATAGTGCATCTCGGCGCGCAGGCAGGCGTGCGCTACTCGCTCGAAAACCCGGCGGCCTACGTCCAGTCCAATCTGGTGGGCCATGCCAACATGCTGGAACTGGCACGTCAGCGCGACGTCGCACACATGGTCTATGCATCATCCAGCTCGGTCTACGGCGGTAACGAGAAAGTGCCGTTCAGCGTGGACGACCGCGCCGATCACCCGGTTTCGCTGTATGCCGCCACCAAGAAGGCGGACGAACTGATGAGCGAGACTTACGCCCACCTTTATCGGATCCCGCAAACCGGCCTGCGTTTCTTTACCGTCTACGGCCCATGGGGCAGGCCGGACATGGCGCCCTGGCTGTTCACCAGCAGGATATTGCGCGGCGAGCCTATCACCGTGTTCAACAAGGGCGAGATGTGGCGGGATTTCACCTACATCGACGATATCGTTGCAGGCGTGGTGGCATCGCTGGACACACCGCCAGAAGACGATGGCCTGGCCAAGGCTGGCGGATCGACCAAGCCCCACGCACTCTACAACATCGGCAATCACCGCTCGGAAAAGCTGCTCGATTTCATTGGCTGTGTGGAAGAGGCCTGCGGCCGGAAAGCAGAAATAGATTTCCAGCCGATGCAGCCGGGTGATGTGGTGCGCACCTATGCCGATATCGATGCCATCCAGCAGGATCTGGGTTATCAGCCGACCACGGGCATTGCAGAGGGTATCCCGCGCTTTGTCGAGTGGTTCAGGCACTATCACGCGGTTTGATGTCAGCCGTGTCCTACTGCCGGGTTCGTGCTCCACGAAAGCAACATGGCCAGCCAGTTTCCATCTCTGCCGACAAGCGCCCGGAAGGTGACAAATCCCACTGCTGTAATCGCACCAAGTAACTGGAAACAAACACAATGTGAGGGACGCGGCCTTTATTCCGATACCCTGTCGGCGTTCCACTTACACGATCAAAGCCGCCAGTCGATGTTCCCGCGCCCATTGGCTTCCAGAAACGCATTGGCTCTTGAAAACGGTTGCGAGCCGAAGAACCCGCGATGGGCGGACAGCGGGCTGGGATGTGGGCTTTTCAGCAGCAGGTGGCGGTCCGTATCGCGCAAGGCAGCAATTCGTCCGGCCTTGCCCCGTGCATGGCTGCCCCACAGGATGAACACGCACGGCTCCTGGCGCAGCGCCACGGCGGCAACACAGGCATCGGTGATCGCATCCCAGCCGCGCCCTGCATGGCTGCCCGCCATGCCCTGCTGCACGGTCAACGTGTTGTTCAGCAGCAAAACGCCCTGCCGCGCCCAGCTTTCCAGCGATCCGTGCGCAGGCGGGGCGAGGCCGAGGTCGCTCTGCATTTCCTTGAAAACGTTTTTCAGCGAAGGCGGCGGCGGCACACCGTCGGGAACGGAAAAGCACAGGCCATGCGCCTGCCCCGGCCCGTGGTAGGGATCCTGCCCCAGGATCACCACGCGCACCTGGTTTAACGGAGTGAGCTCCAGCGCCTTCAGCCTGCAACCGCGCGGCGGATAGATCACCCTGCCCGCCTCTTCCTCGGCACGCAGCCAGCCGCCAAGTTTGCGCGCTTCGGGCGTGGCCAATGCGGGTTCAAGAACGGGTGCCCAGCTGGGTGGGATAGCTTCCGACATGCCACAGTCGATACGCCGTGGCGGCCAAGGCGCAAAGCCGCCCTTTCCTCCAATCCCCAATCCGCCTAAGGCAATTTGCGATGACAGTACATTTTCACGAAGAAGACCTGCCTGCCGGCGTTCTGGCGGACGGCCCGGTTGCCGTAGATACCGAAACCATGGGCCTCGTCACGCCGCGTGACCGTCTGTGCGTGGTGCAGATCAGCGATGGCAAGGGTGACGAACACCTTGTGCGCTTTGCCAAGGGCAGCGCCTACGATGCCCCCAACCTTAAGGCAGTGCTGGCCGATCCGGACCGGGTGAAGATCTACCACTTCGCCCGCTTCGACCTGGCCGCTATCGAGCATTACCTTGGCGTTGTGGCAGCGCCGGTATTCTGCACCAAAATCGCCAGCAAGATGACCCGCACCTACACCGATCGCCACGGGCTGAAGAACCTGGTGGAGGAATTGCTGGGCGAGAATATCTCCAAGCAACAGCAATCCAGTGACTGGGGGGCATCCGAGCTCAGCGAAGCGCAGCGCGAATATGCCGCATCAGACGTGCGACACCTGCACCGCCTGCGGGAAATACTGATCGAACGGCTCAAGCGCGAGGACCGGGCGGAACTGGCTCAGGCCTGTTATGATTTCCTCCCCGCGCGCGCCCGGCTGGATATCGCCGGTTGGGCGGACAAGGATATCTTCAGCCACGAGTCATGAACTCTGGCATGAAAGCAAGGGCATGACACAAGCCGCAGACCGGATGCGCAACAAGCGCCAGGCATTCGCCTCCCCGGGCAGTTCGCTCGACCGGATCGTGCGGGTGCTCGCCGTGGGCCTGCCGGCACTGATCGGAGTGATTGCGGCAATGATGCTGATTACGCCGCTTTCCCCGCGCGGAGAGATCAGCTTTCTGCTCGATCGCAACAAGGTGGCCATCGCGGACGATCGGCTGCGCGTCGACAATGCGATGTATCGCGGGCAGGACAGCAACGGTCGCCCCTTCAGCCTGGTGGCGGGCGAGGCCGTGCAGCAGAGCAATTCCGTGCCCCTGGTGCAGTTGGAGGAGATGACCGCGCGCATGGTGCTGGATGAAGGCCCGGCCTTTCTCAGCGCCACCCGCGGCGTGTATGATATCAGGGATGAGCAGATGATGATCCCTGGCGTTGTCCAGTTTTCTGCTGCCGACGGTTATGAATTCATTGCCCGTAACGTGACGATAGACCTGCCCAGCCGCACCCTGACTGGCGAGGGGCAGGTCAGCGGCGCCATTCCTGCCGGTGCTTTCTCCGCTGATGGTATGCGCGCCGATCTGCAGGCACGTACCTTTTCCCTCAATGGCAATGCCCGGCTGCGCATGGTGCCCGGCCGCCTGCGCCTGCCCAACCAAATGCAATGACGGAGCCTGACAGCATGACCCACTCCAGCATGACCCCCGGCGCCTCGCCCTCGCGCCCCTCGCTGCGGCGTCTTGTCATGCGTGGCCTTGCGGGTGGCTTGCTGGCAGGCGGGATCGCCGCCGTGTCTTTCGGCTCGGTTGCCGGCGCGCAGACCATTGCCGGGTTCAATTCCAACCAGCCGGTGAACTATGCCGCCGACCGGATCGAATTGCAGGATCGACAGAACCGCGTCGTCCTCTCGGGCGATGTAGAGATTCAGCAGGGCGACCTGCGGCTGACCGCCGCGCGCACAACGGTCGCCTACTCCGACAGCGGCACCCTGCGGATCCAGCGCATCGATGCCACTGGCGGAGTAACCGTGACTCGCGGAAACGAACGCGCCAGCGGCAACGCCGCCGTTTACGATTTCAACCGGCGGGTGATCGTGCTCTCAGGCAATGTCGCCCTTCGCAGAGGCAGCGACACACTGGATGGCGGGCGACTGGTAATCGATCTCAATTCCGGCCTTTCCAGCGTGGATGGCGCGGGCGCGCAATCGGGCAGCGGGCAATCGGGCCGGGTGTCGGGAACCTTCGCAGTACCCGACGAGGATTAGTTCGCAACGCAATCGCCTGGCCAGAACTTGCGCTTTTCTTCTGCCAGTGCCTGGCGATCATACCAGTTCGCCAATAATCTCAGCCGGTTGCAATCAAAGCTTGCCCCCGCAGCCTGGGCAATCCCGAGCGTTTCAGCCCAATTGCCCGGGTCTACTCGGCGCGATGCTGGCAACAGGGCATTGTCTTGCCAGCGACCGAATACGGCTAGCCGTTCAGCAAAGGCCGTCCGGCCAGAGGGCTCCTCCAGCAGCTGTGCAAGCAGCATGTATGATGGTTCTTGCAGATTGCCGCTGGAAAGTAGGGCGACAATACGCTTTGCAGCGATATCATACATGCCTTGCTCCAATGCCGACTGGCCGCTTGCCAACTGCGAAATCGGCTCGCGCCATCCGCGTCGGCTTGCTGCGCCCAAGGCAAGTTCGGCCAGTTCGGCGTCCTCATTCGCAAGACCGGCAAGAGCCAGCACTGTCAGGCTCTCCGCAGGAAGGGGGCGCAGGCCTATCTGCACCCGCGCCTCTTCCAGGGCAATCTGGGGCTGGCCTGCCTGCAGGGCGAACTTGCTGCGTTCTCGCGCGCTGTTACCACTGAAGAAATCGGGCACCATCATTGCCGCGGAGGGGGAAATCCGGGCTTGTTGATCTACCTGCGCCAGGCTTACCACTACGGCGAGAGCGCTGAGCGCCAAAGTGAAGATCACTCTCAGGATCATGCCCGGCCTCGCCTTTGTTCAGCCAGCAGAACGATGGCTAACGCGGCCATGCACAGCATCGCCTGATTCCTGAGCGGGTAGTCCAGACTGGATGGCTCATATCGCCTTTCAGGACATTGATGAGTTGCGGCAGCTCATCGATGCTGGTGCGGCGAATGAGCCGCCCTACAGAAGTGATGCGGTCGTCGTCTCTTGATGTCGAGCGGTTCCCGTCTGCATCAGCATCACGCATTGAACGGAACTTGTAGATATCAAAGAACTGGTTCCCTCGCCCCATGCGACGCTGCAGGAAGAACACCGGGCCTCCATCCTGCAATTTGATTGCGATCGCGGTCATCAGCATCAGCGGTGACAGCACAACGAGGGCCGTGAGGGAAATCGTGAAATCGAACGCCCGTTTCAAGACGCGTGAGCATTCGCAAACGGCCCGCTGATACGAGAAATGTGCTGACCGCAGCGGTATCATGGTGGATCACGCCAAGTGCACCGATCTGGCGTGCAAATTCGGACACGATCTCCCCATGCCTGCCCGACCCCTTCAGCACTTCTGCCCAGTGCAGCCGGTCCTCATCCCGGCAGCTGACAACAACTTCATCCATATTGTGCAGGTACTTGGCCAGACGATCGAGACCGGCGGGATCATCGAAATTGGGGCCCAGCCCGTGCTCTTCGGCATCGATATGAAAGGAGAATGGCAACGTGAAGCGCGGACCACCGGCATAGATGACAAGCTGGTTCTTTGGATTCGGGCCCCAGCGCCGAACCAGCCAACGCGAGAATGCATAGCGAAACATCGCCATGCAGAGAAATGCGCCGATGACGCCCGAAGTGAAAATCAGGCGCGAGAATTCAGCATTCATCTTCGCGAAAAAGGCAAAAAAGTTCAGCATGGCTGCCGAAACCAGCAGAGCCGTCACCATCTTGATGGTCGCCCCGCCTGCCTGCGTCAGCGATTCCATCGAGTAGGAGCCGTTGTACATCGCGATGGTCAGGAACAGCGGCAAGAGGAGATAGACCGGCATGAGCCCGGCTTGCAGCTGCGAATATACAAATGGGCTTCCGTGATAGGCCAGGCTTGCCGCCGCGAAAGATCCGAACAGCAAAGTGATGTCGGCCAGCATCATGACCAGGTAGTATTGCAGTCGCTTACGCTCGAGTGAACTGGCCAGCCCGTTGCGCGGGGCTGCCGGCAAGCGTCGTGGCAGTGCAATCTGATCGAGAGGTTCCGAAGGTATTTCCTCCGTCTCGACCCGGCGATCCGAATTTAGCAAGTCCATGGCTGGTCCCTGATTCAAAACGAAACTTTTCGCCTTCACTACGTAGAGCTACTTATCCTATTGCGGCGGCCGGTTCACTCCAAATTTTTGCACATGCGAAAAGAATCCCCCTGGACCTGGATAATGGTGTGAGAGACAAGCTGCCCGAAGCATGCGTTTTCTGCCGGATCGCGCAGGCAGAATGATGCGTAACTATCTGAAAAATTGAGGTGAAAGTCACCGGGCTCAGCAAAGGTTGCCGCTCCATGATTGCGCGGATCTTGCGCTTTTGCGCAGATTATCGCCGCGCGGCAGCGTACCGGGCTATCTGCGCCAGTTCCTGCGAGAGGATCAATTCCGCCGTCTGGCTGTTCGCCAGCAGCGCGCGATGCAGTTCCGTCAGGCGCGGCACGAGCCGCTCCAGCTTGCCCCCGCTCCACCGCTGCAATTGATCCCCCACTTCGCGGTGCTCCCGAAAGAACACGCCCTGTGATTTGAGGAAATTCTGCATATCGTCGCCGGGCCTGAGATTGGCCGATAGCCGTGCCAGTTGCGCCGCGCGCCGCTCCAGCGCGAGCGCGACACCCACAGCATTGAGCGATACCTCGCGCAGCCGCCGCAATTCCCCCGGCAGCTTGCGAACCTCGCCGCTCAGCGCGGCATTGACCAGCGGCATGAAGCCGTCCTCTTCGGTCGAGGCGCCGATCATGTCGAAATCGTCGGTGCTCGCCTGCTTGGGCGATTGCGGCGTGGCATCGACATAGAGGGCCAGCTTGTCGACCTCGCTCTGCGCCAGTCGCACATCCAGTCCGGCCGCATGGGCAATACGTTCCGCCAGGTTGCCATTGAGGCGCATGCCCGCCGCATCGGCCATGGCCCGCACATCGGCAGTGACGGAGCGCAGGTCTGGCGGGTAGAAAATGGCCACCAGCGCATCGGCCCGCTTGATCAGCAACTTGGCGCTGCGCGACTTGTCCGTCGCAGACGTCGCCACGATGAAGATAGGCCACGCGCCATCAGCTTCGCCGCGGTCGGCAAGGTCGCAGTAGGTCTTGATGGCATCATGGGCCTCGTCACCGTTGACGCGCACGAACAGGTGACGGGTGTCCCCGAACAGCGACGTGGAGCGCGCCTCATCAACCAGCCGCACGGGATCGGAGCGAAGGTCTGCCCCGGCCAGTTCCACCCGCTCCCCAGGATCGTCCAGCGTGGCGATGATTTTCCTTGCCGCAGCCGATGCACCGGCCTCATCAGCGCCGCAGAAGAAGTAAATCCGCAAGGCCGAGCGCGCCTTTTGCGCGGCCTGCGCATAGTCGCGCTGGGTGGCCTTCACCTTGCCTTCCTCACTCGCGCTCGCGCAGGGTGCGGGTGATGCGCACAACGATCTGGTCCGCCACTTCCTGTGCCAGATTCTCCAGCGCCGTCTGCTCTGCCGCGATAGTGGCAAATTCAGAGGAAACGACGTCGATACCTGCATCCGATCCGGCGGTGGCATCGATCAACACAGTATCGCTGGCAACATCCACCAACTGGTATCGCGCCCGCAAGATGCGGCGCTGGCGACCGATGGTATCGTCGGTCAGCAGGCCGAGGCCTTCAAGATCATCGTCCAGCACGACATCGAGGCGGTATTGCGAGGTGCTGCCCGACTGGCCGCGCGCCAGCCTGTCGGTCAGGGCATTGCGCACCAGCCATCCTTCGCGCCCCGGGATCGCGGGAACGTCAATCGCGGCCAGTTCGCGGGCGACATAGCCATCGCCACCGCCAGCGTAGATCGGTTGAAGCCCGCACCCGGCAAGGGGCACGCAAAGGGCGGCAATCGCCAGGCCAAGACGCACAGAGCGCATCATGTGACGATGTTCACCAGCCTGCCGGGCACTACGATCACCTTGCGAATTTCCGCGCCATCGATCGAACGCTGGACCTTCTCGCTGGCCAGCGCAAGGGTCTCCAGGTCTTCTTTCGAGGCATCCCTGGGCGCAGTCAGCGTGTCACGCAGCTTGCCCTTGTGCTGCACGGCTATTGTGACTTCGTCCTCCACCAGCAGCGCGGGGTCGACCTTGGGCCAGTCGGCTTCGGCGATCAGACCTTCGCCGCCCATTGCCGCCCAGCCTTCTTCGGCGAGGTGAGGCATCATGGGCGAAGCCATCAGCAAGAGGCTGCGAATGGCAAAATTGCGGTCTGCGGAGGCTTCCGCCTTTTCCGCTGCACTGGTGAGTTCGTAAATGCGCGCCACGGCCTTGTTGAAAGCCAGCGCCTCGATATCCTCGGCAACTGCAGCGATAGTCTGGTGGGTCTTGCGGGCAAGCTCCTTGTCCTCGCCACTCGCGCCCTCGTCATATTTGCCAAACAAACGCCACAGGCGCTGGACGAAACGGCCGCAGCCCTCGATCCCGGCTTCGGACCACGGCAAGTCGCGCTCAGGCGGAGAGTCGGACAGCATGAACCAGCGCACCGCGTCGGCGCCGTAATCGCGAATGATGTCTTCCGGGTCGACAACGTTCTTCTTCGACTTGGACATCTTGATGACCTTGCCGATCTGCACCGGCTGGCCATCGGCTTTCAGTGTCGCGCCATCGCTGGTGCGATCCACTTCGGCAGGCGTGTAATACACCTCGCGCGGGCCGTCCTTGCGGCTGTAGGTCTCGTGCGTCACCATCCCTTGCGTGAACAGCGAAGCGAAGGGTTCCTTCACGTCCAGTTTGCCGCAATAGGCGAGCGCCCGGGTCCAGAAGCGGGCGTAGAGCAGGTGCAGGATCGCGTGCTCGATCCCGCCGATGTACTGGTCCACCGGCATCCACTGGGTGACTTCGGCAGCGTCGAATGGCTTGTCTACCGGCTGGCTGGCGAAGCGCAGGAAATACCAGCTGGAATTGACGAATGTATCAAGCGTGTCGGTTTCGCGCTGGGCCGCACTGCCGCACTTGGGGCATTCGGTATGCTTCCAGGTTGGGTGACGCAGCAGCGGGTTGCCCGGTTGCTCGAAAGAGACATCTTCGGGCAGCTTCACCGGCAACTGGTCCCTTGGCACCGGCACTACGCCGCAAGTCTCGCAGTGAATGAAGGGAATGGGGGTGCCCCAGTACCGCTGGCGCGAAACGCCCCAGTCGCGCAGGCGCCAGACGGTGGTGCCCTTGCCCCAGCCGCCGCTCTCGGCGCGGGTAATGACTTCGGCCTTGGCCTCTTCCACGCTCATGCCGTCGAGGAAGTCGGAGTTCGCCAGCACACCCTCGCCCGCCTCGGCTTCGCCATCAAAGGGCTTTGCCGCCTCGTCCACGCTGGGTGCGACCACGCGCGGGATCGGCAGGCCGTACTTGCTGGCGAATTCAAAGTCGCGCTGATCATGCCCCGGCACGGCCATGATCGCGCCGGTGCCATAGTCCATCAGCACGAAGTTCGCGATGTAGAGCGGCAATTCAGCGCCGGTGAACGGGTGGCGCGCAGTGATGCCGGTGTCGAAACCCAGCTTGTCTGCCGTCTCCAGTTCCGCCGCGGTGGTGCCGCCCTTCTTGCACAGTTCGATGAAGCTGCGCGCCTCTGCACTATCGCCGGCGACCCCCTGCGCAACCGGGTGGTCGGCAGCCACGGCAACGAAACTCGCACCGAAGATCGTGTCCGGCCGTGTGGTGTAAACCGGCAGCTTGTCGCCATTGGAAAGGTCGAAGGCGAATTCCAGCCCCTGCGACTTTCCGATCCAGTTTTCCTGCATCAGCCGCACCTTCTGCGGCCAGTCTTCCAGCGTGGAGAGGCCTTCCAGCAGGTCTTCGGCAAATTGCGTGATCTTGAGGAACCACTGGTTCAGCTTGCGCTTCTCGACATCCGCGCCCGAACGCCAGCCCTTGCCGTCGATCACCTGCTCGTTGGCGAGCACGGTCATGTCGACAGGATCCCAGTTGACCTCGCTCTCCTTGCGATAGACCAGACCGTTCTCGAACAGGTCGATGAAGAGCGCCTGCTCGTGGCCGTAGTATTCCGGGTCGCAGGTGGCGAATTCGCGGCTCCAGTCCAGCGCGAAGCCCAGCTGCTTCAACTGGCCTTTCATCGTGGCGATATTGTCGTAGGTCCAGCCGCCGGGGTGAACGCCCTTTTCCATCGCCGCGTTTTCGGCAGGCATGCCGAAAGCATCCCACCCCATCGGGTGCAGCACTTCGCGCCCGCGCATCTTGTGATAGCGCGCCAGCACGTCGCCCATGGTGTAGTTGCGCACGTGGCCGATATGGATACGCCCACTGGGATAGGGAAACATCTCCAGCACGTAACTTTTCGGCTTGTCGCTATTGCTGTCGGCTTCAAAGCACCTGGCCTCGCCCCACGCACGTTGCCAGCGCCCGTCGGCGACAGACGGATCGAATCGTTCAGCAGTCATGTCCGATGCCCCTCAGGCAGTTTAGCCGATGGCGGAACGCCGCAGATCACGCGCCTTGGTGAGAATGATATCCTCCAGCCGCTGAACGGTGGCGGCCTGAACCGGCGCATCCACCCACTGGCCACCCTGCATCACCTGACGGCTGGCGACCACGCGCAGGGCATCGGCGCGCAAATCCTGATCCAGAATGGCGACAGAAACCTTCACCCGCTCATTGGGATTGTTGGGTGCCGTGTACCAGTCCGTTACCAGCACACCGCCGGAACTGTCCGTCTGCGTCAGTGGCATGAAGCTGAGGGCTTCAAGGCTGGCGCGCCAGAGATAGGAGTTCACCCCGATCGTGGTTACGCGCGCTGCGGCCAGATCGGTCTGCAGTCGCTCGTCATTGCCGCCGCCACAGGCCGACAGGGCGAAGGTCGCCGTGCCCAGCATGGCAGCGCCAACAGCCGGACGGGCGATCTGGCGGGAGAAAGTGCGGAGTGAGGAAAAAGCCATCATTGGTCCTGTAAACACGAATTTTCGCGAGCTGCCAGCCTCTATAACGGGCATGTCGCGCGCGGCAAGGTGAAGCGGCCCGCATAAGTGCAAAGGCGGGCACAAAAACGACCATGCGGCGTGAATAGCGGCTTAATGCCCCCGGCACGGCGAATCCGGCAGTTGCGTCATCGTGTGGAAAAGCTGCAACAGTTTGCCAAAAGCCGTTCGCCTGCAAAGCGATGTCTGGAAATTGTCGCAATTCAATCGTAGCAAGATGTCTGGCCAAAACGACTCGGGCAGGGGAACCGTCAGGTTCATCGCGAGTCAACGGGTTGCAAGGTAAAGAGGCATCATGTTGAAGTTGCGTAAAGGTCTGGCAGGAAAGGCGGCGCTCGGCGCGTCCGCTGCGCTGCTTGCCATCGCGCTTCCCAGTGCCGGCCTTGCTGTCGTCTCGCTTGGCGATTCGCAGGCGGCTGAAGAAACTGCCGACTCGTTCCTTTCATTCACACCTGCTGCTGGCGATCCTCGTTTGGCGGAGATGATTGCCGAACGGCGCAGCGGCGCGCAGATGATGCGCTTCACGCCAGCCGGGGTTGCCAAGTCTCCGATCACGCGCAGTGTGACTGTTGCCGTGCGGGTAGACCAGCAAACCGCTGATGCACTGGCCGCCAGTTCGCTGACTGCAGCGCGCAACGGGGATCAGCGCTCCATCGGCCTGCGTGTCACGCCGACGCGCTACAACCTCGGTCTTGCTCGCGGCTATTCCAGTTTTGCGGCAGCTCCGGCTGCAAGCGAGGCGGCAGGCGCGGCGGGTAAAATTTCCGCGCCAACGCTTTCTGGCAATCTTTCACGGGCGCGCATTCCTGATCTCACCCAGTTTGTGCCACGCGGCAGCAGGCGTGATGAAGACAGCCGCTTTGCCGCCCGGATCGGCCTCGATCAGGATGCAGCAGCCGATGATGTCGCCGTGTCGGGTGAAGCCCTGCGGGATCAGATGCTGGACGTGGCAGGCAGCTATCGCCTGACGCGAAATCTCGATATTACGGCAGGCGTTCGTTATGAGCAGGATCGTGATCTGATCCAGGTTCCCGATCTGGACCAGCAGGATAGCCAGGCCGTTTACGTCGGCACGCAATTCCGCTTCTGATTCTCACACCGATAGTTGCACAGGACAAACCCGCTTCGGCGGGTTTTGTTTTGCGCTCCATTGCGCGGCTCGTTACCATCCTCGCCGAACTCTCAATGAGATTTAGGGAAGGGGATTATCCATGGCGCATGTAGCAGTCATTACCGGGGGCACCCGCGGCATCGGTCGCGCTATTTGCGAGGCACTCAAGCAGGATGGCTTCACAGTCGTCGCCAACTACGCCGGAAATGAAGACAAGGCGCGGGCCTTCACGAACGAAACCGGTATCCCCGCCTACAAGTTCGACGTTGGCGACCACGAGGCGACGCTGGCCGCTTGTGACAAGATCGCTACGGAAATCGGCCCGATCGACGTGGTGGTGAACAACGCCGGCATCACGCGCGATGGCACGCTGCTGAAGATGACTTACGAGGAATGGGACGATGTCATGCGCACCAATCTTGGCGGTTGCTTCAATATGGCCAAGGCGACTTTTCCTGGAATGAAAGATCGCAAATGGGGCCGCATCATCAACATCGGTTCCGTCAACGGCCAGGCCGGGCAATACGGGCAGGTCAACTACGCCGCCGCCAAGAGCGGCATTCACGGCTTCACGAAGGCGCTTGCGCAAGAGGGCGCACGTTTCGGCATTACCGTGAACGCGATCGCGCCCGGTTATGTCGATACCGACATGGTTGCCGCCGTGCCGGAACCTGTGCTGGAAAAGATCGTCGCAAAGATTCCGGTCGGGCGGCTTGGCCAGGCCAGCGAAATCGCCCGCGGCGTGTCTTTCCTTGCCTCCGAACAGGGCGCTTTCGTCACCGGCTCCACGCTGTCGATCAACGGCGGGCAGCACATGTATTGAGGTTCCGACCGGTGGCTGACATCTATCACCCACCGGTCAAGCGATCGGTCGAGATTGCGGGTCACAAAACGTCCATCAGTCTGGAACCGCTATTCTGGGAAATGCTGAACAACGTCGCTGTACGCGAGGCGCTGCCGCTGAATGCGGTGGTCGCACGGATCGACGCCCAACGTATTGAGGCCGAGCATCCGCCCGGCCTCGCAACTGCCATAAGATTGTGGCTGGTAGACGACTTGCGCCGACAGATTGGCGTCAGCAAATCGCCCGATCAGTGATTGGCTCGATCAGTAGTTGGCCCGATCAGTAGTTGGCTGGCGGATCGCTGGCTGGGAAGCTTTCATCCAGCTCCTCATCCACCGAATCCCACGTATCGCTCTTCTGCTTCCCGGTCGCGGTGGCAGAAGGGCCGGCGTCGCGGACCTGATTATAATTAGAGCCGCCTGCCTGACCGGGGGCAAATGCCTCGTTCTGGTGATTGCGGATGTTCTTGTCGTAGTAGCGATAGCCGGCGTACCCGATGGCACCCAGAGCTGCGAGTTTGATTAGCATGACGCGTAACTCCTTTCTTGCCCTCTCAACGCGCAGCATGCCCATTTGGTCCGCAGGTGAAGTGTTATTTCATTCGTGTTACCGCATCGGTTGACCGAAACGTGGTTGCACGGCACAAACACCCGCATGACCACGCGCAAGCCAATCCGCAAAGCCGTCTTTCCCGTTGCCGGGCTGGGCACTCGCTTTCTTCCCGCTACCAAGGCCATCCCCAAGGAATTGCTGCCGATCGTCGATCGCCCGCTGATCCAGTACGCGGTGGATGAAGCGCGCGAGGCGGGGATCGAGCAGATGATCTTCGTGACGGGCCGCGGGAAAACCGCCATCGTTGAGCATTTCGACATGGCCTTCGAACTGGAAAGTACGATGGAGGAGCGCGGCAAGGACATGTCCGTGCTGGATCCCACGCGCGCAACGCCGGGCGATATCATCACTGTGCGGCAGCAGGTTCCGCTGGGCCTTGGCCATGCCATCTGGTGCGCCCGCGCCATCGTGGGGGACGAGCCGTTCGCGATTCTGCTGCCCGACGAAATGATGGTGGGCGAGCCGGGTTGCATGGCGCAGATGGTGGAAGCCTACAACGAGGTGGGCGGCAATCTGATCTCCGTTCTGGAAGTGCCGCATGACGAGGTTTCCAGCTACGGCGTGATCGATCCGGGTGAAACGCGGGGCAACCTGACCGAGGTAAAGGGACTGGTTGAAAAGCCGCCGGTGGATGAGGCCCCTTCGAACAAGATCGTTTCCGGCCGCTATATCCTCCAGCCCGAAGTCATGCGCACGCTTGAAAATCAGGGCAAGGGCGCCGGTGGCGAAATCCAGTTGACCGATGCCATGGCGCGCATGATCGGCAACCAGCCGTTCAACGCGGTCACTTTCAAAGGTCGACGCTTCGACTGCGGAAGCAAGCTGGGTTTTGTCGAGGCGACGCTGGCGCTGGCGCTGGAGCGTGAGGACATGGGCGCAGACGTTCGCGCCATGGCAGAACGGCTGCTCGCAAATTAGGCCTGCCGCAAAGAAAAAAGGCGGACCGTATGGCCCGCCTTTTCAAATTCTATCAGGAGAATGCCCTTATTCAGGGCCGCCGCGCGCGGCGCGCGCATCGTCGTTCGTTTCAAGGTGCGCGACCATGTAGGGAATGGGATTAACCGGCTCGTTGGCGACGCGCACTTCATAATGCAGGTGCGGACCGGTGGAACGGCCGGTGGAACCAACGTAACCGATCAGATCGCCCTTGCGCACCTGCTCGCCATCGCGGACGGTGTAGCTGGACAGGTGAGCGTACCGCGTTTCCAGATCGCCGCCGTGGCCGATCTGCACGTAATTGCCATAAGAGCCGAAATACTTGGCCATTTCCACCAGTCCATCGGCAGTGGCATAAACCGGCGTACCGTTAGGTGCGGCAAGGTCGACACCGTTATGCTGACGGCGCTGGCGCAGGATCGGGTGGTTGCGCATGCCATAACCGCTGGTCAGCTGCACACCGTCCACCGGCATCCGTGAGGGAACCGAGACGCCAATGCGCGGTGCGGCGATAATGTCTCCGTAAGCGCTCACTCGTCCGCCGTCTTCCAGGTCTTCCCAGCTGGCGAACAGTTCGGTGAATTCCTCACCATCGCCAAGCGGGGCCTGGGCAACGGTCTGGGTGTCGATGGCGCCGCGGGCGGGCGCTTCATCAGCCATGGCAGGGCTTGCGACAGCCGCAGTGCCCATGGCGAGAATGGTGGCAATCTTGACGAGCATACGATCCCTTTTGCTTCGTCAGGCGCTTTCCAACGCCCTTTCGGTTTTTATGGCGACCCGGCGACCCCGGCTCTTCATATCATCCATTTTTTCAAGAGCCGCGGAACCTCCCGCCGTCTCTGTTGTTCTGAGTTATGACCCCAACTCTTAACTAAACAACACCTGTGTAGAGTTCGCGCGACAAACCGGCTGCAAGACGCGCCGAGTCGTTGAATGGTGGCCGCAACACCCCTCTGAAGTATCGATTCACCAGCATTTTCCAGTGATTCTGCGGTGATTTCCCGTGTCTGCGGCAAAATTCCCCGAAATGTCTTGCCCCGGCAGCGACGTGGCGAATTTCATCGTCAAGGATTCGCTGGAGGATTCTGGCACCGCGCATGTCGCCTTGCGATTCGACGCGTTTCAGCGTGGCCGGCGTCACATCCAGCCCCCGCGCTTCCAGTACCATTGGCACCACGGCCAGCCGCGCGCCGACATCATGCGCGGTATCCTGCGCCGAAACCCACAGCCCGGCATGAACGGGCAAATCGCCATAGGTCGCGCCCATGGTGGCAAGGTGTCGCTCGATCAGCGCGAAGTGCATGGCCTCGTCTGCTGCGACGGACAGGAAATCCGCAACGAAGGTGTCCCCCATTTCCGCACCGAACCGCCCGACGATATCGAGCGCAAGGTCTATGGCGACAAATTCGATATGCGCGAGGGCGTGCCACAGCGCCACGCGGTTGCGGGCAGAGCCGCCTTTGCCGCGCTTGGGCATCTTGCCCGGTGGCAGCACTTCCAGTCCGTGCGGCCACGCGGGATGATCGGGCATGGTCGCGGAAAAGCCGGTGGGCAGCGTCCCCTTGCGCCAATCCCGCACAAGTGCGCGCGTGGCCATCACCTTGCCGCGCTTGTCGCCGGTCAGCAGCGCGGTGCGGACGGCTTGCGAAAGATCGGCCACCGGCTGGATTACAGCGCCCTGGCGGCTTCCAGCACTTCGGCCACGTGCCCCTTCACTTTCACCTTTGGCCATACGCGGGCGATCTTGCCTTCGGCATCGACAAGATAGGTGGTCCGCACCATGCCCATGAAGGTCTTGCCGTACATCTTCTTTTCGGCCCAGATGCCCAGCACATCGGACAGGCCGCCTTCTTCGGAATCGGAAGCGAGCGGCACCGTCAGGTCATGCTTGGCGATGAACTTCTCGTGCCGGGCATAGGGATCTTTCGACACGCCCAGCAGCGCGGTGTTCGCTGCGGCGAATGCATCCCTTGCTTCGCTGAACTCGATATTCTCGGTGGTACAGCCCGGCGTCATATCCTTGGGGTAGAAGAACACCACCAGCTTCTGCCCGCGAAAATCGGAAGGTTTCACCACCGTGCCATCGGCACCTTCCATTGCGACGTCGGGCATCGCGTCGCCTTCGCCGGGAAAGTTGTTGCTCATCAGTTGATCTCCAGTGTCTCGCCAAAATTTTCGGCCCATTGCGTGGCAATGCCTTGCCTTGCCTGGGCCAGCGATTGCAACAGGGCCTTATAGCTATCCTCGCCGCAGGCCTGCGCCAGCACCGCGCGGTGCGCCGGCGCGGGTTCGGCCCCGTCAGGCGCGAACAGGCGTACCGCGACAAGGTAGCGCGTGATGGCAAGGTGGTGATGGGCATAGTCATCCGGCAACAGCCCGGCATCGGCCAGCGCGCCAATCGCCCGTTCCATCGCCGGATCGAAACCGATCCCCTCTCGCAATTGCAGGTAGTGGACGAGGAATTCGGAATCGACCAGTCCGCCGCGCATAAGCTTGACATCGAGCGGACCCTTGGGCGGTTTTGCCGCAAGGATATCGGCCCGCATCTTCAACACGTCGGTTTTCAGCTTTTCGCCGTCACGCCTCACGCTCAGCACATCGCGTATCAGGCCAGTCAGTCTTTCCTGCGCCGGAGCAGAGCCATAGATCGGGCGCGCGCGCGCAAGGGCCATGTGCTCCCACGTCCACGCCGATTCGTGCTGGTAACGTGCAAAAGAATCAAAGCCGGTGGCCAGCGGCCCCTGCGATCCTTGCGGTCGGAGCCGCGTGTCGATCTCGTACAGTGCCCCTTCGGCGGTGGGCACCGAAAGCGCGGCCGTAACGCGCGCGGCAAGGCGGTTGTAATACAGCGCGGTGGAAAGCGGGCGCTCCCCGTCGGACTCCGCGCCCCATTCCGCCGGGTCCGTGAACAAGAACACCACATCAAGGTCGCTGGCATGGGTCAGCGCGCCGCCGCCCAGCCGCCCCAGACCCAGTATCACCATTTCGCTGCCGGGGATTTTCCCGTGCTTCTCGCGAAAATCGGCAATGGCGGCATCCGCTCCGGTCCGCACTGCGGCCTCTGCCACGCGGCACAGCCCCTCGGCTATTTGCAACGGATCGTGTCGGCACTCCACCATCTGGGCACCCAGCGCGAAGCGTTCCTCCCCCACCACATGTCGCAAGCGGTCGAGCCGTGATTCGAGATCGGAATCCTCTGCCGCCTCCATCCGCGCGGCGAGGCTATCGATGGAACCGGGCAGGTCGAGGGCATTGGGGTCTATAAGCGCATCGAGCAGGTCCACGCGCCGTGCCAGCGCATCGGCCAGCGGCCGTGCCAGTGTCAGGATTCGCAGCACCCGTTCCAGCAGGCCGGGTCGTTGTTCAAACAGGCGGAACAGGTTGATCGCCGTGGGCAACCGCTCCAGCAGCGTTTCCCAGCGCGCCATGGCGTGATCGGGATCGGGCGCTGCGGCAAGAGCGGCCAGCAATTCGTCCTCGATTGCAGAAAAGGCAATGCGTGCCTCGTTCGAACGCAGCGCCCGCAAGCTGCCGCGCCAGTGCTCCACCCGCTTTTCGAAATCATCGCGGAATTCGGATGGAACGGCCACGGTGGTACGCGCAGCCTCCTCATCCTCGCCCAGCAGATCGTCATAGCGCTGTGCCACGCGGTCACAGATGGCGCGCACTTCGTCCACCAGGGCGCCGGCATCCGCGTGGCCATCGAGCCGGGCGATATTGTCGATCTTCTGCTCGCTATCTGGGAAGGCGTGGGTCTGCCTGTCATCCACCATCTGGAACCGGTGTTCGATAGTACGCAGCCGGTCATAGCTGTCGCCCAGAGTTTGTGCATCGTCGTGCCCAATGATTTGCGCGTCGGCCAGCGCATCCAGCGCCGCGCGGGTGCCGCGCTGACGCAGGTCGGGGTTGCGCCCGCCATAGATCAGCTGGTGGGTCTGGGCGTAGAATTCGATCTCGCGAATACCGCCGCGCCCCTTCTTGATATCGAAACCGGGGCCAACTTCGCGCGTTCCCTTGTACGCCTCCCGGATGCGCATGGTCAGGCGGCGCACTTCCTCGATGGCGGTGAAATCCAGGCTTTTGCGCCATACGAAACTGCGAATTTCGTCCAGGAAGTGGTCCCCCGCCGCCACGTCGCCCGCCGCTGCGCGCGCGCGGATATAGGCAGCGCGTTCCCACGCCAGCGCGCTGCTTTCATAATGCGATATCGCAGCGTTGAAAGAGATCGCCAGCGGCGAGACTTCGCTGGCAGGGCGCAGGCGCAGGTCGACGCGCATGACATAGCCATCGCCGGTGGGTTGGCTGAGCATTTCCACCAGCTGGCGGGCATACCGCTGTGCCGCCTCGCCCGGCTCGTCCCGCTCGCGCCTTGCCAGCCTTTCGGGATCGAACAGCAGGATCGGGTCGATGTCGGATGAATAGTTGAGCTCATGTGCGCCTTGCTTGCCCAGTGCCAGCGCGGAAAAGCCGCTGGTGTCGGCGCCTTCCACACGCCTTTGCACCACGGCCAGCATGGCGGCATCCAGCGCGCGGTCGGCAAAATCGGAAAGCTCGGTCACGACCTTTGTCAGGCCGAAAGCTCCGGCCAGGTCGCCGATCGCCAGCACCAGCGCCAGCGACAGCCGCTCGCGCCGCAGGGCCACCCCGATGTCTTCGCTCGCCTGCGCCTCGGCCCTGGCCATGGCCAGTGCCTCCGCGCCCTTGCCCTCGCGCATCAGCGCGACAAGTTGCTCGCGGTTGTCCATGGCGCGTTTGAGGAACGGCGAGTGCGCCTCGGCGCGGTTCAGGGCGGATTGCCAGTCAATCGTCATCGCATGCGGTCTGCCCGCGCAACCGCTGTGCTTCAAGCCCTCTCTGCTTGCCCCGCCGCCCCGGCAATGCCACATGGGCGCCCAGGATGATTTCGCCTGAAAGGACATGCATGTTCCGCATAACCGCGCCGCTGGCCCTGCTCACTCTCGCCGCCTGCGCTACCGTGCCGCAGACGCAGGATGCCTCCCCCCTCGCGCTGGACACTGTGAAGGAGACTGTCCGCACACTGTCTTCCGACGCGTTTGAAGGGCGGATGCCGGGTACGCCGGGCGGGAGAATGACAGTGGACTATCTGGTGCAGCAGTTCGCGGCTGCTGGCCTCCGGCCCGGCAATGGCGATAGCTGGCTGCAGGAAGTGCCGCTGGTGGAAATCACCGGCAGCGATTTCGCGCCGCTTGCCATTGGCGATCTGAACCTGAAGCATGGCGATGACTGGGTCGGCGTGAGTTATCGCCAGACCCCATCCACCGTGCTGGAGGATAGCGAAATCGTGTTCGTGGGTTACGGCATCAACGCGCCGGAGCGCGGCTGGAACGATTACGAAGGCGTGGACATGACCGGCAAGACCGCGCTGATTCTGGTGAACGATCCCGATTACATGGAAGAAGGGCTGGAAGGCACCTTCGGCGGGCGCGCCATGACCTATTATGGCCGCTGGACCTACAAGTACGAGGAAGCCGCACGGCAGGGCGCTGCCGCAGCGATCATCATCCATCAGGATTTCCCCGCCAGTTACGGCTGGAACGTGGTGGAATCGAGCTGGTCCGGACCGCAGGCCTACGCCGATACCGGCGGCGACGGATCCGACCAGACACTGATGAACGGCTGGGTCCAGCTGGAGGCAGCGCGGAAGATTTTTGCCCAGGCGGACATGGACCTTGACGAATTGGCCATGGCCGCCGCGCTGCCTGATTTCGAGGCCGTGCCGCTGGGTGTGGCCGCTTCCACCAGCTTTACCAACTCCACCCGCCGCTACACCTCCAACAACGTGATCGGCATTCTGCCGGGCACAGCGCGGCCCGACGACGTAATCCTCCATACCGCGCACTGGGATCACCTTGGTCGTTGCAAGGCGAACGATGCGGGTGACGATATTTGCAACGGCGCGGTGGACAACGCCACGGGCACTGCCGGTCTGGTTGCGCTGGCACAGGCTCACACCAGGGTGGGGGCGACAGAGCGCAGCCTCGTGTTTCTGGCGGTAACGGCAGAGGAACAAGGTCTGCTGGGCGCGGAATATTACGCGGCAAACCCCGTTTATCCGCTCAGCCAGACGGTGGCCGGTTTCAACATGGATGCCATCGCGGTACGCGGGCCGACGCGCGATGTAACCGTGCGGGGGGCGGGCAAAAGCGAACTGGACGCCTACCTCGCCACCGCGCTGGCGGCACAGGGCCGCACCGCCTCGCCGGATGCCGCGCCCGAAGCGGGCTACTACTACCGTTCCGACCACTTCCCGCTGGTGAAGCGCGGGGTGCCGATGTTCTACGTCAAGTCGGGACTCGATCTGGTGAACGGGGGCATGGCAGCCGGCGAAGCGGCCGAGGCTGAATACCGCGCCAATGCATACCACGGTCCCGATGATGAATATGACGAGGAGTGGGACTGGTCGGGCCTGATGCAGGACCTTGATCTCTATTTCCATCTCGCCCGCGACCTGGCCAGCACACGCGACTGGCCGGAATGGAACGAAGGTGACGAATTTCGCGCCGTGCGGCAGGCAAGCTGCGCCGCGTCTGACGAAGGGTGCTGACGATGACCTTTCTCATGCCCGCCGAATGGGCGAAGCAGGACTGGATCTGGATCGGCTTTCCCGCCCACGCAGACCTTTGGGAAGACAACCTCGCGCCCGCGCAGGAGCAGATGGCGGCCTTTGCCAACACCGTGGCCGAAACCGGCCAGCAGGTGCGGCTGGTGGTTCGCGATGCGGCAGCGGAAATGCGCGCAAGGGAACTGGTTTCCGGCGCGGTACAGCTTGAGCGGCACCCCTACGGCGATATCTGGCTGCGCGACACCGGCCCGCTGACTGTTCTGGGCACGGGGGGTGAGCGCCGTGCACAGGGCTTCGGCTTTAACGGCTGGGGCGGGAAGTATCTGTTGGAAGGCGATCAGGAAACCGGGCCCTCTCTCGCCCATGCGGGCGGCTTGCCCTATTCCCGCGCGGACTGGATTCTGGAAGGCGGCGCCGTGGAAAGCGACGGCACCGGTCTTGTCGTCACCACAGAGCAATGCCTGCTCAATCCCAACCGCAACCCGTCGCTTTCGCGCGAGGAAATCTGGGCCAACCTCCAGCGCGATCTGGGCTTCGGGCGTATCTTGTGGCTGGGCGAAGGGCTGCAGGGTGATCACACCGATGGCCATGTCGACAACCTGGCCCGCATGGTTGGCGAAAACACCATCGCCATTCCGCGCGCCACAGCACCCGACGATCCCAATACCGCAGTCTACGACGATGCCCGCGCCCGCGCGACAGACTTCGGTCTGACAGTACGAGACATGCCCTCCCCTGGCTGGATGGGCGCCAAGGGGAGCGATGGTGATGAGGCGGAGCCAGCCAGCTACATGAACTTCGCAATCTGCAACGATGTGGTGGTGGTGCCAACCTACGGCTCTGTGCATGACGATGAAGCCGTGGCCGCCGTGGGCGACCTGTTCCCCGGCCGCGTGGCTGTTGGCCTGCGCGCCGATGCCGTGCTGACCGGCGGCGGCAGCTTCCACTGCGCCAGCCAGGATGTGCCGCTCGCGGAAAACTGAGTTCAGTTTTTCGGGGTGCAGTCGATCATTGTCGGCCGGGCTTTTGTTGCAGTGCAGCGAAAACGCGCTATAGGCTTGCTCTCAGGATTAGCACCAGACTGGGGCCGCCATGTCGATACGTTATCGCCCGGAGATCGACGGTCTGCGCACGATCGCTGTGTGCAGCGTCCTTGTCTACCACCTGAAGATTCCTGCCGGCTCGCCTGACCGCTACATTTTCGGTGGCGGATTTCTTGGCGTTGACATGTTTTTTGTCCTCTCCGGCTTCTTGATTACCTCGATCCTGATCCGTGAATATGCGGAGACCGGCCGCATCTCGATCCCCAATTTCTACGAACGCAGGGCAAGGCGCATCCTGCCCGCGCTGTTCGTCGTCCTGCTGCTGACTCTGGCCGCTGGTGCAGCGATCCTGATGCCCAGCGCCTTCATCGCGCTGGGCGATTCGGCCATCGCTTCCATCTTTTTCGTGTCCAATATCTTCTGGGTCTACGAACTCAGCGCCTATGGCGCGACTGAGGCCCAGTTCCAGCCTCTGTTGCACACATGGTCGTTGGCGGTGGAAGAACAGTTCTATATCTTCTTCCCGCTCGCCTTGCTGGCGGTGATGCGCTGGCTGCCGAAACGGCTGAACCTCGTGTTGATTGCTGGCGTGGTGCTGGGCCTGGTCTTTTCCCAAGGCGCCTCGCTGATCGTTTCCAAATGGTCGTTCTACTGGTTGCCCAGTCGGATGTGGGAACTGCTGGCCGGCAGCGTGCTGGCGGGCCTGACCCGCACCAGGCCAGACGCCTGGCGCGGCTCTTTGCAGGATCGGGTCATGCCTTATCTCGGCCTTGCGATGGTGATTGTGCCGATCGTCACGTTGCACCTTGATCCGGAATGGCATCCCGGTGTGCTGACTGTGCCTGTCATCATCGGTACCTGCATGCTGATCTGGTGGAATGCCGCCGACAATGGCGTTGTCCGCCTGCTTTCGTCTGCGCCGTTCGTCAAAATCGGGTTGATTTCCTATTCACTCTACCTCTGGCACTATCCCGTCTATGCCTACGGGCGGATGATAGCAGGCGATCCGCAGGTTCCGGACTATCTCATATGGATAGCGATCTCGTTCGCCGGGGCCTTCCTCTCTTATCGCTTCATAGAGTCGCCATTTCGCACCAGGGGCATGGTATCGCTGCCTGCGATCGTACGCGGATTTGGCCTGACGACGGTTGGGGTGGCGCTGCTGGTGGGCGCCATACACTGGGGCCGCGGGTTCGAGCAGCGCTTCCCCGGGCTGCTGGCGGCCTATGGCGAAAGCGAGATGGATAACGGCTTTGCAGCCGAGAATTCCTGGTCGGTGCTCGCAAAATTGGCGGGCGATGACAACGCGTCGGAATTGAATGCGCGGAACCCCTCTCAATTTGAGATGCAAAGCCTTTTGTTCGACCCGGCAAGCAACAAACGGACATATCTGATCGTTGGCAATTCGCACTCGAAAGACACGTTCAATGCCTTACACCTGAATCAGGACCTTTTCCCCGACAGTCAATTCGCGCGCTATGCGATCGGCGACCGCTTCCATCGCCGCGATTTGGTGGGACTGCTGAAGTCGCCCAATTATCAGGCAGCAACCGACATTGTCATCAGCACTCGCTATCAAAGCGGTTCGCTCGATGGCGTCAGGCGGTTTGCAGAGCAGGTGCGCAGGGACGGCAAGGCGCTGTCGATCCTGGGGCCAAGCCCGGAATACAAACTTCGCGAAAACCTGCCGCCATTCGACTGGTATATTCAACGCGCACCGTCAGATTTCACTGCGGACGACCTTGCACAGCTGGCGTGGCAGGAGCGTGAGTCGGTAACAGACGAATTCCGCGCCGAGCTTACAGGGATTGCAGAACAAACCGGCGCACGTCTGTTCTGGAAGGAAGACCTGGCCTGCGATGCCGAGGCAAGGCGATGCAGCGTTATGACGCCGGATGGTCTGAAAGCGCACTACGATTACGGCCACTACACGCTGGATGGCGCGCGCTGGTTCGGGCAGCGAATCCATCAGCTGGGCTGGTTCGCGCAGGCTGGGGATCGCACGATCTTAACGTCTCGTTAGGAATTTCAGGGCTATTCTTCGCCCATGGCCCATGCAATCGCCCTTTCCCGCCAGACAATAGCCGTGCCGCAGGACTTTCTGCGCGGCATGATTGTTTGCGGATGTGCGCTGGCGCTGATCCTCGCCAGCTGAAGCTAGTGCACGGTCAGCGCGACGACGCTGGTCAGCACGCGGCGCATGAAATCCACCTGCCCCTTCGCTCCGGTCTTGCTGTAGATCTTCTTGGAATAGACCCGTGCGCTTTCGATCGTCAGGCCGTGCTTTTCGGCAGCATCGGCAATGGATATTCCCTGCGCCAGAGACCAGGCGAAACGCGCTTCCGACTGGGTCAGCTTGAACACGTCGATCAGTTGCTGACACCTGTCGGCTGAAGAGCTCTGATCCCCGCGAAAATACACGACCGCAACCGCCTTGCCCCCGGCTGAAAGCGACGCGACGCGTACGGGCGAGACGAGGATATCGATCCACGGATCCTGACTGAGGTTGACCGCGCGCGGGCGGGCATCGGGACTGTCGGCGAATTGCTTCACTAGGGCGGTCAATTCCCGGTCGATAGCAGGAGATGACGGGGTCAGTCGCCCGTACGGCCCCTGCTTCAGCGCGCCGGTGCGACTGAGGAAGCGCTCTGCCTGATCGTCCATGTCCACAACGTGGCACCGCCGATCCAGCGCAATCCAGCCGAAATCGATATGACTGAAGGCGCCCGCGTTCATCGAAGCACGCGCGCGTTCCCGTTCGATGCGGGCCAGCACGCGCAAGGCCACCTGCAAGTGTGGCACCAGCGCGGTCAGCAGCGCGCCCGCCGATGGCGGGAGGCGTTCGCGGTCCGCCACGATCAGCCACGCATTGAGCCCGCTGGATTCGCCCATGCGGACGCAGCGCATGTGGCTCAGCCCGCTTGGCTCCAGCGTCGTGCGGACGAATTCGCGTTGCTTGCTGTCTCCAAGCTCCAGCATTTCATCCAGGCTGTAGACCCGCCCCTCCCGCATCAGCCGCGATTGCGACGGGTTCTGCGGGCGGCCAAGCTTTTCCTCGAACAGTTCGCGCAGGCGCGGGATCGCCCCGGTATCGCCTGCCGAAAGCTGCATCGTCGTGGTGCTGTCGGGCGCCTGCACCAGCAGGAATGCCGCATCGGCAGCGCTTGCCACTTTCAGGCGGTGCAGGAAGGTATCCCACATGGGCGCTTCGAACATGCCGTCATGCAGCGGCACCAGCAGTTCCGTTTCGCCAAGATTGGGGACGCGCATAGTCCGATGTCTAGAACTTCCCATTTGGGAAGTCAAAAGCTGCGCGAATCGGGTAGGCATGGCGCAAACAAGCCGGGAAAGGAATTTGGCGATGACTGCGACACTGACGCATATCCAGCGCCTCGAGGCAGAGGCGATCCACATTATCCGCGAAGTGGCGGCAGAGGCGGAAAAGCCCGTCATGCTCTATTCGGTCGGCAAAGACAGCGCGGTAATGCTGCACCTGGCGAAGAAGGCGTTCTATCCGTCGCCCCCGCCATTCCCCCTGCTGCATGTCGATACGACATGGAAGTTCAAGGACATGTATGCCTTGCGTGAGAAGGCCGCGCAGGATGCGGGCATGGAACTGCTGGTCTACCAGAACCCCGAGGCCAAGGAGCGCGGCATCAATCCGTTCGATCACGGCCCGCTGCACACCGATATGTGGAAGACCGAAGGGCTGAAGCAGGCGCTCGACAAGTACGGCTTCGATGCAGCCTTTGGCGGCGCCCGGCGCGACGAGGAGAAGAGCCGCGCGAAGGAGCGCGTGTTCTCCTTCCGCACGGCCAGCCACGGCTGGGATCCAAAGAACCAGCGGCCCGAGCTGTGGAACCTATACAACGCCAGGAAAAAGAAGGGCGAATCGATCCGCGTATTCCCCATCTCGAACTGGACCGAGCTGGACGTGTGGCAATACATCCAGCTGGAAAACATCGAGATCGTTCCACTCTACTACGCCGCCGAGCGGCCGACCTTCGAGTATGAAGGCGGGCTGTTCATGGCCGACGATATCGACCGGCTGAAGGACGTGATGGGCGAACTGCCCGAGATCACGACACGCTCTGTGCGCTTCCGCACGCTGGGCTGCTTCCCGCTGACCGGCGCTGTCGAGAGCGAGGCGAGCACGCTTTCCGAAGTGATCCAGGAAACCCTGCTCACCACCACCAGCGAGCGGCAGGGCCGCGTGATAGACAAAGATGCGGGCGGCGCCGGCATGGAGAAAAAGAAGCAGGAGGGGTATTTCTGATGGCCGGGCAGACCAAGGATTCCGTCTACAAGACCGATGCCCTCATTGCGGAGGACATCGATACCTACCTGGAGACGCACCAGCACAAGACCATGCTGCGCTTCATCACCTGCGGCAGCGTGGACGATGGCAAGAGCACGCTGATCGGACGGCTGCTGTATGACAGCAAGATGATCTTCGAAGATCAGCTGGAAGCGCTGAGCAACGACAGCAAGAAGGTCGGCACGCAAGGTCAGGACATTGACTTCGCCCTGCTGGTGGATGGTCTTGCTGCAGAGCGCGAGCAGGGCATCACCATTGATGTCGCCTACCGCTTCTTCAACACCGAGAGACGCAAGTTCATTGTCGCCGATTGCCCCGGACACGAACAGTACACCCGCAACATGGTGACAGGCGCTTCCAGCGCCGACCTGGCGGTTGTCATGATCGATGCGCGCAAGGGCGTGCTGGTGCAGACGCGCCGGCACAGCTACCTGTGCCACCTGATCGGCATAAAGAACATCGTGCTGGCCGTGAACAAGATGGACCTGGTTGATTACAGTCAGGACGTCTTCGACAAGATCGTGGCCGACTATGCCGCCTTCGCCGCGGAAATCGGGATCGAGAGCTTCACCGCAATGCCGATCAGCGGATTCAAGGGCGACAATATCACCACCGCGCCTTCGGCCAATACGCCGTGGTACGAAGGCCCCAGCCTGGTCGAACATCTGGAAAGCGTGGAAGTGCTTGCCGACGAGGCGGCCGACAAGCCATTCCGTATGCCGGTGCAATGGGTGAACCGCCCCAACCTTGATTTCCGCGGCTTCTCCGGCCTGATCGCATCCGGCTCCGTCAAGCCGGGCGACGCGGTGCGGGTACTGCCGTCTGGCAAGACCAGCACGGTGAAGGCCATCGTCACTTTCGACGGCGACCTGGAAGAAGCCGTGGCCGGACAATCCGTGACCATCACGCTCAACGACGAGATCGACTGCTCTCGCGGGGACGTGTTGTGCCTGGCCGACAACCCGCCCGAAACCGCCGACCAGTTCGAAGCGACGCTGGTCTGGCTGAATGACGAAGACATGCATGTGGGGCGCAGCTACTGGCTGAAGATCGGCACGCAGACCGTCTCTGCCACGGTGCAACAGCCCAAGTACCGGGTCGACGTGAACACGATGGACGAGCTGGCGGCAAAAACCCTGTCGCTGAACGACATTGGTGTGGCCGAAGTCTATTCCGAAAGGCCGCTGGTGTTCGAGCCCTATGCCGACAACCGGACGCTGGGCGGATACATCCTGATCGACAAGATCACCAATGCCACCGTGGCCGCAGGGATGCTGAACTTCAGCCTGCGGCGCAGTCAGAACGTGCACTGGCAGGCCACTGACATCACGCGTGAACACCACGCACAGATGAAGAACCAGACGCCGCGCGTGCTGTGGTTCACCGGGCTTTCAGGCTCGGGCAAGTCGACCATCGCCAACGAGGTGGAAAAGAAGCTGGCGCTGATGAACCGCCACACTTTCCTGCTGGATGGCGACAACGTGCGCCACGGGCTCAACAAAGATCTCGGCTTTACCGAAGCAGGCCGGATCGAGAACATCCGGCGGATCGGCGAAGTTGCGCGCCTGATGACGGATGCGGGCCTGATTGTGCTCACCGCTTTCATCAGCCCCTTCCGCGCCGAGCGGCAGATGGTGCGGGCCATGCTGGAGGAAGCCGAGTTCATCGAAATCTTCGTCGACACGCCGCTGGAAGTGGCGGAAGAACGCGATGTGAAGGGCCTCTACAAGAAGGCACGTTCGGGTCAGCTGAAGAACTTCACCGGTATCGACAGCCCCTACGAACCGCCGCTGAACCCAGAGATCACTGTGAACACGGTCGAAATGACGCCGGAAGAAGCCGCCGATCACATCATCAAGCAAATTCTTCCCCTGAAGTGAGGACCAGTATGACAGACGCCGAACTCGCCGCCCAACTGGCCCACCATGCCGGGCAGATCCTGCTGCAAGTGCGCCAGTCCGGCCTGATCGAAGGCAAGGCGCTGGGCAAGGCAGGGGATGAGACTGCCAACCAGTTCCTCGTCCACGCCCTGCGCCAGCAACGGCCGGACGATGGCCTGCTGTCGGAGGAGAGCAAGGACACCGAGGAAAGGCTGGACAAGTCGCGCTGCTGGATCATCGACCCTGTCGACGGCACCCGCGAATATGGCGAGGAACGCTCTGACTGGGCCGTGCACGTCGCGCTCAGCATCGATGGCAAGCCGGAAGTCGGCGCCGTGGCGCTGCCTGGCTTTGGCATTGTCCTGCGCACCGATCAGCCGGGCGCATTGCCCGCCGCGGCGGAAAAGCCGCGCCTCGTCGTCAGCCGCACGCGCCCCGCAGCTGAAGCCGTGGCCGTGGCAGACCGCATCGGCGGCGAACTGGTGCCCATGGGCAGCGCCGGGGCAAAGGCCATGGCCATCGTTCGCGGCGAAGCGGAAATCTACCTTCATTCCGGCGGGCAATACGAATGGGACAGCTGCGCCCCTGCCGCCGTCGCACAGGCTCATGGCCTGCATTGTTCCCGCATCGATGGCTCTCCCCTCCTCTACAACCAGCGCGACACCTACATGCCTGACCTGCTGATATGCAGACCCGAATGGGCCGAGCGCGCGCTGGCCGAGGTGAAGGCTTTGGCAACCGCCTGATTCCATGCTCGGGGGGATCGACCTCGGCTACTCCGTAGCAGGGGCTTTTGTCAGCTTTCTTGTCGGGCTTACCGGCGTGGGCGGTGGCTCGCTCATGGCGCCAATCCTGATTCTGCTGTTCGGCATCAACCCCGCGGTTGCCGTCGGTACCGACCTGTGGTTCGCGGCACTTACGAAGTCCGCTGGCGGCGCGATCCATCATCGCCTCGGCTCGGTCGACTGGGCGCTGGTGATCAGGCTCGCCATCGGCAGTATCCCTGTCGCGATTCTCACGCTTGTCTGGCTGTGGCTGGTGCAGGACGGCAGGCTGGAAAACGAATTCCTGATGCGGCTGCTGGGTGCAGCCCTGCTGCTGACTTCAGTCTTGATGATCGTGAAACCGCGCATTCAACCGGCCTTGCGTAAATTGCGCGATCGCGCCGGGCCGGGGTTGCGACAACGCCAGCTCGTGCTGACGGTTCTGGCCGGCGGCGCTATTGGCGGGCTCGTTACCCTCACCTCCGTAGGCGCCGGCGCACTCGTCGCCGTGGTGCTGGCCATGATTTACCCGCTGCGCCTGACCACCAAAACCATCGTCGGGACAGATATCATGCATGCAGTGCCCCTGACGCTGATCGCGGCCACCGGACACAGCTTTTTGGGCAACGTGGATGGCTGGCTGCTGGCCAGCCTGCTGATCGGCTCGATTCCGGGGATCATACTCGGCTCGCTTGTCGGGGGCCGGATAAACGAGAATATCGTTCGCTATGCCCTTGCAGCGATGCTGGCAGTCTCCGCAATGAAGATGCTGCTGGGGTAGTGTGTCCGGCGGGCAGCGTCCCACGCTGGATTTTCATGGTCGCACGGAGCTTTACAACAACTGACGCCATGGTAGTCGCTGCGTTGCAGCAATCCGGGGGTGATGACGTGAACGAGAAAAAGCTCTGCGTTCTGGTGACAGGCGGCGCCGGTTACATTGGAAGCCACGCGGTCCTTGCCTTGCGCGACGCGGGCTGGCCCGTCGCCGTGATCGACAATCTCTCCACCGGCTTTGCATTCGCCGTGCCCGACGACGTTCCGCTGTACGAGGGCGATATTGCAGACGAGGGCCTTCTCGCGCGCATTTTCGATGAACAGGGCATCGGCGCGATCATGCATTTCGCGGGCTCCATCATCGTTCCCGAAAGCGTGGAAAACCCGCTGAAGTACTATCACAACAACACCGCCAAGACCCGCGTCCTGCTGGAAGCCGCGGTAAAGGCAGGCGTGCCCCATATCATATTTTCCTCGACTGCGGCCACCTATGGCATTCCCGATGTTTCTCCGATTTCGGAGGATACACCCAAGCAGCCGATCAACCCTTATGGCTGGTCGAAGCTGATGACCGAGCAGATGCTGGCCGACACCGCCGCCGCGCATCCGCTCAACTTCTGCGTCCTGCGTTACTTCAATGTCGCCGGGGCAGACCCGGATTGCCGCACCGGCCAGTCAACGGCGGGGGCCACGCACCTGATCAAGGTCGCGGTCGAGGCTGCTCTGGGCAAGCGAGAGGGTGTGGGCGTTTTCGGCACCGATTTCGATACGCCGGATGGCACCGGCGTGCGCGACTATATCCACGTCAGCGACCTGGCCGATGCGCATGTCCTGGCATTGCAGGCGCTGGTGGACCAGCCGGATCGCTCACTCACCATGAATTGCGGATATGGGAAGGGCTTTTCCGTGTTGCAGGTTCTCGATGCAGTCGACCGTGTGACCAATCGCAAGATCAAGCGAACGATGGAGCCACGCCGCGCTGGCGATCCGGCTGCGCTTGTCTCGGATCCGGGCCGGATCAAGCAGACATTGCCCTGGCAGCCAAAGTATGCGGACCTGGATACGATTGTCACTCATGCGCTAGCCTGGGAACGCGCGCTTTCGGAGATGCGTGACGGCAGTTAGCGCAACAGCGACGGCCTCAACCAGACAACGGGACACCCGCACTAGAACAGTTTCATCAGCGCCGCCACGGCTGCAGCGGCGAGCACGAGCCCGACGACGCTTCGCCACACCTTGTCGCTCACCTTACCGAAGGCGAGCGATCCTAGCCAGTTGCCCAGCATCACCAGCGGGAAAAGCGCAAGGCCCAGAACCACCACACGCCATTCCAGCAAGCCCGTTATTGCGCCAGAGGTGACGCCTGCCATGGCTGCCACACCGAAAATACCGATCATGCTGGCTTTCGCCGTTTCCCGCGGAATGTCGCGCCCGACGTAGTAGGGCACCACGGGCGGGCCGGGCATGGCGGCAAAGCCGGTCAGCACCCCTGCCGAAAGCCCGGTCAGCCACGTGGCCAGCGGACCCGGCACGGCGGCTGCGCGGCGTGGCATCAGCACCGCGATGAAAGCGGACAACCCCACCAGCGCGATCAGCAGGCGCGCAAGTCCGGTAGACAGCGCATCCAGCAACAGCAGCCCCGGCAGTGTCGTCAGCAGCAGCAGCAAACTGATAGTCAGCGCCGAACGCTCCGCCTCGCGCAGAACGAAACGAATCTCGCCCAGCGCCAGCAAGCCCGCCATGACGTTCAGCGCCAGCACCGCTTCCACCGGCGTTATCGCCAGCGCCAGGATCGGCACCAGCAGGATGCCGAAACCAAAACCCGCAAGCCCGCGAATGAACGCCGCGCCCAGCGTGGCGACCGCCGCCACAGCGATTTGGAGCCAACTGAATCCGGCGAGGAAATCCAAGAGCTAGCCGCGCAGGTCCGGCGGCGTTGACTCGGCCTTGAGCAGCGCAATCGCCTCGTCCAGCGAGATGAACTTCTGCTCCTTCTCGCCCAGCGTGCGCATGGCCACGGTGCCTTCCTCTGCCTCGCGCTTTCCCACCACCAGCATGTGCGGAATCTTCGCCAGCGAGTGTTCGCGCACCTTGTAGTTGATCTTCTCGTTGCGGAGATCGCTGTCGACACGAATGCCCGCCACCTTCAGCTTCGCGACGGCCTCGTTTGCATAGTCGTCCGCATCGGAAACGATGGTGGCAACCACCGCCTGCACCGGGGCGAGCCAAGTGGGCAACCGACCGGCGAAGTGTTCGATCAGGATGCCGATGAAGCGTTCGTAGGAGCCGAAGATCGCGCGGTGCAGCATCACCGGGCGGTGCTTCTCACCATCTTCCCCGATGTAGGTCGCATCGAGCCGTTCGGGCAGCACACGGTCCCCCTGGATCGTGCCCACCTGCCATGTGCGGCCGATGGCATCGGTCAGGTGCCATTCCAGCTTGGGTGCATAGAACGCGCCTTCGCCGGGCAGTTCTTCCCAGCCGAAGTCCTCGTTCATCATGCCCGCTTCGGCCACGGCGTCGCGCAGTTCCTGCTCGGCCTTGTCCCAGTCCGCATCGGAGCCGAAGCGCTGTTCGGGGCGCAGCGCCAGCTTGATCGAATAGGTGAAGCCGAAGTCCTTATAGACCGCATCGGCCAGTTCGATGAAGGCGCGCACCTCGTCCACGACTTGCTTCTCGGTACAGAAGATATGTGCATCGTCCTGCGTGAACTGGCGCACGCGCATCAGGCCGTGCAGCGCGCCGTGCGGTTCGTTGCGGTGGCAGCAGCCCATCTCGCCCAG
>MDTG01030283.1_pt1 | contig 39108 bp, 32 predicted proteins | sample 811421 | NCBI WGS metagenome assembly MDTG01 (sample SAMN05326645, study PRJNA326480) | marine metagenome | isolation source: seawater | place: Pacific Ocean: South East | collected 2011 | reverse complement strand
CGGCCTGCGCGCAGGATGCTTATGCCACCGCCCTGCGCCAGGACATTTCATCCTGGCGCAGCGGCGGCCTGGACACGCCACCGGACTTCGCCCGCTCACGCGACGCCATCCACGCTCCCGAGGACGGAATGCCCTTCTTCTTCCTCGGCCCCTTGCGCCTGGCCAACGGTGCAAGGGCGGGATGGCGGTTCGAGACCTTCCTGTCACTCAGGGAAGAGCCGTCCGACCCCGCCTATCTGGCGCTCTACCGCCGCTACCCGCACCCGTCAAACATCTGCCAGTCCTCGCATCTGCTTGCCGGAAGCAACGGACTGACAAATGGCAACAACATCGTTTTCTTCCCTGAAAACATAAAGGCGTCGTCTCCCGTCGATCGGCAGAAGTACGCCATCTTCTTCTTCAACAAGTTCCGAAGGATCTTCAACGAGATCACCATTCCGGCCGTGCGGGAAGCCACGCAGGACCTCGACATTGCGAACCCGACCGGGGACGACGCGCGAGCCTGCTACAAGGCCCGCTGCGTCTGGGGCTATCTGCACGACTACTTTCATCATCAGGGTCCGCGTCCCTTCAATACGCAGGTGGCGATCAAGACACGCTGGACGACCGGCCTTCTGGAGGAAATCAAGGTCGACCTGCAATCGCTCCTGGCCTGCCTGCGCGACGATGTGGTCGACGGTCGGGCGGTCGCGGAATTCATCCTGCTCGACCGCGCCTTCCGCTATCCGCTCGAGCCGGACTGGAACCGCAACTTCGACAGCGGCACCGGCCTGATCCTGCTCGCGCGATTGCTGGAGACCGGAGCCATCGCCCTGACCGACACCGGGCGGATCCGCATCGACGGTGATCGCCTCCCGAAGGCCGCGGACCGGTTCATTGCGGAAATCGAGGCACTGGAGCGCCTCGACGACGAGGCCTATCCAGCCGGCGCGAAAGCACTGGTGCGTCGCTACCTTCCCGAAGCAGCCCCCCCCGGCGCCCGCTTCGACCGCCCCGCACCACTCGCTGAAAGTGCAATGACGACACTTCCCCCGCCTGCGGCACTCAGCTTCACGCTCGCGGAGCTTCAGGCGAGTTGTACGGATCTCCTGCAATCCTGAGGACTTGTCATGCAAGAAAGAGCCGAACAGGCCGTGAAGGCCTATTTTGACGCTTGCAACTCAGGCGACAGGGATGCTTTCTATCGCCTGTTCGAACCTGATGCCTGCCACTTCCTGCCGAAAGGGATGTTCGGTCCGTTCCGGGACATCGAAAGCCTCTTCGACCAGTGGCGGCGGGATGTGCTTGACAACGGTTCCTACTGGCTTCTGGACACTGTCTTCGCCAACCCGAATGGACAGATGGCCTGCGCCGAATGGACCGCGGTCAAACCGGCACAGGATATCCATTTCCGGGGCGTCGACATCTTCGCCTTCACGCCGGAGGGACGGATACGCGAGGTCCGCGTCTACTACGCCGCACCACGCGATCCGACGATCGGACCGAACGAGCTTGGAGGGTTCGACTATGCGGCAGCCGGCTGGTCGGTCTCTCCGGACCGTCGTGGCCAGTTGTCGGAAGAGGGAGTCTGAGGCCGCGGTTTTCGTCGCCTTCGGAGTGTCGATCGAATGACGCTGGAACAACTGCTTGCCTTTGCCCAGTTCGCCTACGTTTCGTCGGCAACTCCCGGTCCGAACAACGTGCTTCTCACCGCGGTCGGCGGTGCCGTCGGCGTGCGCCGGGGCCTCCCGGTGCTGTGGGGCATCGCCATCGGCTTCGCCGCGATGCTCTTCATTCTCGGACTGGGTATCGGGGAGACGCTGTTCTCGATTCCTTACGTGAAAGAGGGCATGAGGATTGCCGGCTTCGCCGTCCTGGCCTGGCTTGCCTGGCAGATCGCGACCGCGCCCGTGGCGCGCGAAACACCGGCTGACGAAAAGGACGAGGCACCCGACACCGGGCGACGCGGAAGCTTCCTCGGTGCAGCACTCTTCCAGTGGATGAACCCGAAGGCATGGATGATCGCCGGCGTTGCGATCTCCACCTACATGAGCCCGGACCTTGATGTCATCCGCCAGGCCACGACGTTCGCAGTCGTCTTTGTCGCCGCCGCCGCCGCCGGATGCCTTCCATGGCTCGCGTTTGGCGCCGTCATGCGTGTGAAGTTGCGCGACCCCAGGATTGCCCGCCCGTTCAACATTCTCATGGCGGTGCTGCTGATCGTATCGATGCTGCTGGTGGCCTTCGACACCTGACCGGGTTCGCACATGCCGCGACACAAGGCGGAGCGGAGGGCGCCGGCCCATCGAACCGGCGCCCATGTTTCTCACATGCCCTTGCGCATCATCTCGGCCATGCGCCGCGCGAAGCCGGCCGTGTCGGAGGGAAGCTCGCCGTCGAGAATCAGGGCCTGATCGAAAAGAAGCCAGGCCATGTCCTCGAGCCCGGTCTTGTCGCCGCCCGCCTCGAGGTGCTGCGACAGCCCCTTGAGCAGACCATGCGCCGGATTGAACTCCAGCACCGGCGCGAAGAGGGCCGCACCATCTCCCTTCTGCCGCGCCATCAGCTTCTCGAACTGCCGGTCGGGCCCGTTTTCCGGAGCGACCAGACAGACCGGGCTTTCCGACAGGCGCGCGGACGCCTTCACATCCGACACCTTGTCGCCAAGCGTCTCCTTCAGGAAGGCCGTGACCAGTCCGACATCGGCACGCGCGCCGTCCTTGTCGTCCTCCGGCTTGTCGTCCGCCTCGCCGGCGTCCTTCTCGACGGGGATCGTTTCCAGCTCCGCCGAGCCCTGTGTTACCGAGCGGAACGGCTTGCCCTCGAAGCCATCCGCCATCTGCACCCAGAATGCATCGACGGGATCGCCCAGATAGAGCACCTCGACCCCACGCGCGCGAAAGCCCTCGAGTTGCGGGCTTGCGGCAATGGCCTCCCGGCTCGAACCGGTGGCATAGAAGATCTGGGTCTGGTTCTCCTTCATGGAGGCCACATAGTCGGCGAGCGAACGCCACTCATCGCCGCTGGTGGACGAGCGGAAGCGGGCCAGGGCCAGCACCTTGTCGCGCCGTTCGAAGTCCTCGTAGATACCTTCCTTGAGGACCGGACCGAAATTCTCCCAGATTTTCAGGAAGGCGTCCTTGTCGTTCTCGGCAAGCTTCTGCAACTCGGACAGGACACGATTGGTGACGCCCTTGCGGATCGATTCCAACACCGGATTGTGCTGCAGCATCTCGCGCGAGAGGTTGAGCGGCAGATCCGCGCTGTCGATGACACCGCGAACGAAACGAAGCCATGCCGGCAACAGATCGACATCGTCGGCGATGAACACACGCCGCACATAGAGCTTCACCCGCCCCTTTCGGTCGGGATTGAACAGATCGAACGGCTTCATGGAGGGCAGGAAGAGGAGCACGGAGTATTCGTGCCGTCCCTCCGCGCGGTAGTGAAGGGTCAGCGCCGGATCGTCGAACTGTCCCGAGACGTGACCGTAGAACTCCTTGTATTCCTCGGCGCTCACCTCGGATTTGGACCGCGTCCACAGTGCGGTTCCGTCCGTGAGCCGGCGCGGCTCCGCCGCACCGGTGTCCGCGTCATCCTCGGTCTCCTTGCCGATCTCGACAAGGGTGATGGGAACCGGAACATGAGCGGAATAGGACCGCACGATACGCTCGAGCGTAGCCGGATCGGCGTAGTCGAGCGCATCATCCTTGAGCGTCAGGATGACACGTGTCCCGCGCGAAGGTGCATCCGGATCGGACGGGTCGACCGGCTCCACGGTGAAGCTGCCCATTCCGTCTGATCGCCAGCGCCACACCTCGTCACTTCCCGCCGCCCGGCTCGTCACATCGACGCTCTCCGCCACCATGAAGGCGGAATAGAAGCCGACGCCGAACTGGCCGATCAGGGCCGCGCCATCACGGGCCTCGCCCAGCTTGTCCATGAACGCGCGCGTTCCCGAACGGGCAATCGTGCCGAGATTGGCGATCAGTTCGTCACGGCTCATGCCGCTTCCGTTGTCGGCGACCGTCAGACGCTTCGCGGTCCGGTCCGCCTCCAGGCGGATCTCGAAATCGGGATCGCCGGAAACAAGGCCCGGCTCCGTCACGGCCGCGTGGCGCAGCCGCTCGCACGCATCCGCCGCGTTCGAGATCAGCTCGCGCAGGAAAATGTCCTTGTTGGAATAGACCGAGTGCACCATCAGGTGCAGAAGCCTTGCAACCTCCGCCTGGAAGGTGTGGCTCTCGGCGGCCGCCGTCTCCGGCATCTCAGTCGTCTCGCGGGTCATGGTCCTGTCTGCCTCTTTCGGGGTCTTCGTGATTGGGCGCGCCGGTCTCTGCGGCAGTTCTGCCGACGACGGTCGCGCCTCGACATATCGTCGGTGCGGGAAGACGATTCAAGCCATCCCGCCTATTCCGGCCACACGCCTTCCTCTTGCGCAACGCGTTTCAAAAGTGACGGTCGGTCGGTCACGATGCCGTTGATCCCGAGCCGGATGAGGCGTCGCATCTCGGCCTCCTCATCTATGGTCCAGGCATGAACGGCGATGCCGCGACGGTTCGCGTGTCGGACAAAGCCGGCCGTGGCAAGGGGAACGCCATATTGGGTGAGCGGGATCTGGGCACAGGCCACATCCGGCACCGGCATCGGCATTCCCAGCGCTGCGAACCGGAGCGCCGCGACAGCACGGGGGCCCGAACTCAGACAAAGGTCCTTCCCCATGACGGCACGCGCCGCCCTCAATCGCCGGTCGGAAAACGAGGCCACGCAGATCCGGTCCAGACAGTTCATGCGGCGGATCAGCTTGAGTGTCGGCTCAAGCGCGTGATCCGTCTTGATGTCGATGTTGAAGCGCGCTTCAGGCCAGGTCTCAAGCGCCTCCGCCAGCGTCAGAAGCGGTTCCCCGCCCTCCATGCGAACGCCCGCGAGATCGGCCATCGCCTGCTCGGAAACAACGCCGTGTCCATCGGTGGTGCGCTCGAGACGGTCGTCATGAAAGACCACGACGGTCCCGTCCCTGCTCGCCTGAACGTCGATCTCGATAAAGCGGTAGCCGAGCCCGAGCGCGGCGGAAAAAGCCTGCCGGCTGTTTTCCGGGTTTTCCAGCCCGCCACCACGATGGGCAAGCGCGGCGAAGGGAGAATCGGCCAGGTAGGGATGCTCGAAGCGCGCCATCCGGGTCAGGTCCAGTGTCCCTCGGGAGAGAGGGCGATCCGGCGTCCGTCCCGCGCCGAGGCGTGCGCGGCCTCAATCACACCGATGGTCCGGGCGGCCTCGCGCATGGTGACGGGCACATCGCCCCCCGTCTCGATGGCCGCACGCATCCGCTTGTAGAATGTCAGCCAGTCCCCCTTTTCGGAGGGGATTTCACGCCGGGTGCCGTCCGCAAAGACAATCTCGCCGAAATCCGAGGGCTGCTCGACCCCGAACCCGGGCGCAAGCGGGTCCATCCCGGCGCGCAGGTGCTCCTCCTGCGGATCGATCCCCGGCTTGCGGAAAAGCCCCTTGTCGCCCTCGAACCGGAAACGGTCACGCGGTGACGTGCTGAACAGGGTGACGCCGAGTGTCAGGCGTTGCCGTCCCTTGCCCATGAGCACTTCGAACCCATCGGCGGTCTCACTCCCCGGGCGCTGCGCGAAAACATCCGCCTGAAGCCAGTCCGGCATGCCGCAAAGAAGCAGCGCCTGGTCGATGAGGTGAGAGCCCAGATCATAGAGATTTCCGGAGGCCGGCGCCGGCCTGTCCCGCCACCGGTCCAGAACGACAGGACGGAAGCGATCCATCGTGAATCGGGCGTTGGCGATTTCGCCGAGATGTCCTTCCCTGACGACCTTCTCCAGCGTCAGGAAATCGCTGTCGAAACGGCGGTTGTGATAGACGGCGAGCTTGAGCCCTTTCGCCTCGGCGAGATCGGCAAGCGCCTCGGCCTCTCCCCGTGTCGGCGTGGCCGGCTTGTCGACGACCACATTGAGTCCCGCCTCGAGCGCAGCCCTCACCTGTGACGCGTGTAAGACATTGGGCGTTACCACCACCACCAGATCGAGGCCCTGCACATCCAGCAAGGCATCGAAATCGGGCACGACGCGCGCTTCCGGGAACGTTTCCGCCGCCTCCTCCTTGCGGGAGGTGGCAAGCGCCGCGACTTCCATGCCCGCCGCCCTGACCAATGGAGCGTGCAGATAACGCCCCGCCGCACCGAAACCGGAAAAGCCAACCTTCAGGGCCATGATCTCTCCTTGTCGCGTTCCGCTTTCGCCCGCAGGGGGTCAGGCGGGCGCGAAGCGCGGCCGGCGGCTCTTGAAGAGAACGAGCGCGATGGCCGCGATGTTGAGCAGGTTCCATGCGATCCCGTTAAGGAACGCCGCCTGATAGGACCCTGTAAGATCATAGATCCAGCCCGACATCCAGCCGCCAAGCGCCATGCCGACGATCGTGGCGGTAATGACGACACCGACCCGGCTTCCGGCCTCGCGCGCGGGCAGGTACTCGCGCACGACGATTGCGTAGCTGGAAACGATCCCTCCCTGGGCAAGACCGAAAATCAGCGACACGGAATAAAGGGAAGCCAGTCCGTCATAGGGAATGAACAGGAGAAGCGCGAGACACTGCAGAACCGCCCCGAGCAGCAAGGTATAGATCCCGCCGATGCGATCGGCGAGCAGACCGGAAATCACGCGGCTGGCAATGCCACCGAACAACATCAGCGACAGCATTTCCGCACCGCGCGCCACGCCAAAGCCCAGGTCGACGCAATAGGCCACGATGTGAACCTGGGGCATGGCCATGGCGACGCAACAACCAATTCCGGCGACGACGAGAACGCACTGGAGGGCACCGGGAGACAGGGTCGTCGCGCGCGCGGGCGGCGGATCCACCGGCCGGGTTCCGTCAAGACGGGTAACCTGATGCGGCGCGGGGCGTCGCAGCAGAAAGGCAGCCGGAACGAGAACGACCAGACATATGATTCCGATGACGATGTAGGTGCCTCGCCAGCCGTGGTCCTGCATCAGTTCCTCGATCACGAGCGGCCAGACGGCTCCCGCGACATAGTTGCCCGCCGCCGTCACCGACACGGCAAACCCGCGCCGGCGGGTGAACCAGTGCGACACGTCCGCAAGCAGAGGGCCGAAGGTCGCCGCCGCGCCGAAACCGATCAGGACGCCCTGAAGCAAGGTGAAAATCGCAAGCGAGGGCGCCTGCGACGCGAGCAGGAAGCCACCTCCCAGTGCCCCGGACGCGAGCGCCAGCGGCCCGGTGATCCCGAAGCGGTCAACCATTCGCCCGAAGATCATGTTGCCAACGGCAAAACCCACCATCGTCGCGGTGTAGGGCAACGAGGCGTCCGCGCGATCGACGGCGAAGTCGTATTGCACCGCCGGAAGAACGACGATCACCGACCACATACCCACCCCGCCGATGGTCGCCAGAAACATGGACAGCACAAGCCGCATCCAGGCGTAGGGGCTGTCGACCCCGCCGGGCTCTATCGGAGCCATTGCTTGCGTCATTCGTGTGGCCTCTCCTCCTCAGGCGCCGCGGCACCCTCCCGAACTACACCCTCCCGGGCAACGTGGCAATCTTGCCACTTTTACGCGCAACGGCACGGCATACGGAAAGGCCGTCGCCGACATCGCCGTCCAGGGGAACTCCGGTCTCCTGTTCCGCTGGACGGCCGACCGGCTCTCCCGCAAACCGCTTGCCCAGCCAGTCGAGATCGTCCTCCACGATCCTCTGCCTGCTGAGAACCCGGCGCGGCGGCGTCATCTCGTCGAGGCCATGTTCCGCCACACGGGCAACGGCAAAGCGGAACACGAAGGCGGGGCTCAGGCCCATCCTCAGGTCGGAGACGACCACGTCGTCCCCCTCGCGCTCGGCGGCGAGAAAACCATGGCTGAACCACGCAAGTTTGGCGAGCGCCGCATTGGGTCCCAGACAGGACAGCAGGTTCGCCCCACGCGGGTGGGAATGAATCACGGGAGGCGCGTCCCCGTCGAAAATCGACGGATAAAGCGTGTGGTAGCGATCACCGTCGATCGCCACCACTGTCCAGACCGCCGTATTGAAGGGAGTCGGAGTGGCAAGCAGACGGTCGGGCTGAATCCCGCGGGCCTCCAGAGCTGCAAGCGCGCGCGCCTCGCTGTGGCGCTGCAGGACAACGGACAGTCCCAGATAGGCCGTACTCGCGACCAGCACCGCGACACTCGCGCGTTCCACGCCCCGGCTCCATTTCCCCCGCACAAGCACCCACACAAAAAGCGCAAGCAGGGGAAACGTATAGAGCGGATCGATGATGAAGACCGATCCGACGCCGACCGGATCGGGAAACAGGGGCCAGAAAAGGCGTGTGCCATAGACGGTCATCGCATCGAGCAGCGCATGGGTCGTGAGGCACAACAACACGGTTGCGATCACCCGCCACCGGTGTTCGCGTCCGATGCGCAGCACGCGCCTCAGCACTTCGCCCAGCGGCGCGGCAAGTGCCACATGCACGAGGAGCGAATGCGTCCAGCCGCGATGATAGACGAAACTGTCGACCGGATCGGCGAAGGGCAGGAAGACGTCAAGATCGGGCAGTGTGGCGACAAGCCCGCCGGCAATGGCCGCCTTGCGCACCCCGGCGACCTTGCCGAGACCCGCGGTCGCCACCGCCGCACCGAGAACGAACTGGGTAAGGGAATCCATGGTCTGTGTCCGTATCCCGGCGCGACAGAGAAACCGCGTCGCGTCTCAGGCGTTCTTGTTGAGCGAGGCGAAGTCACGTCCTTCGGCAACGAGCTTCTCCAGAAGCGGCGCCGGCTTCCAGAAGAACGCATCTTGCTTCTCGAACTCGCGAATGTCGGCAAGGATGCAGGCAAGCCCCTTCTGGTCGGCGTACTGCATCGGCCCGCCGCGCCAGCGCGGGAAACCGTACCCGAAGAGCAATGTTGCATCGACGTCGAGCGGACGCAGGGCGATGCCCTCCTCAACGATCTTCGCCGCCTCGTTGATCATCGCGGCCATGTAGCGTCGCACGATCTCGTCCGGGCCGAAGTCGCGCGGCGTGATGTTCTTTTCCACGCGCTCCGCAGCGATGATCTCCAGTACGTCCGGATCGGGGGCCCCCCGCCGCGCGCCGTCCTCATAGAGATAGAACCCGCGTCCGGTCTTCTGGCCGAACCAGCCGCGCTCGCAGATGCGGTCCGCGAATGTCGATACCCGCTCGCGCGGATCACGTGTCGCCGCACGCCGCTTGCGTCCGGCCCAGGCGATATCGAGGCCGGACAGGTCTCCCACCGCGAAGGGCCCCATGGCGAAACCGAAGTCCACCAGCGCCTTGTCGATGTCATAGGGGCTCGCGCCGTCCTCGACCATGTAGTCCGCCGCACGCCGATAGGCATTGAGCAGCCGGTTGCCGATGAAGCCGTCGCAGACGCCCGCACGCACCGCCACCTTTCTCAGCTTCTTCGCCAGCGCGAAACCCGTGACGACGACATCCGCCGACGTCTTGTCCGCAACAACCACCTCGAGCAGGCGCATGACATGTGCCGGCGAGAAGAAATGGAAGCCGATCACGTCACCGGGCCGCGACACGCTCTCCGCGATCTCGTTGACATCCAGATAGGAAGTGTTGGTCGCAAGGATCGCACCGGGGCGGCACACGGCGTCGAGTTTCGTGAAGACCTCCTTCTTCACGTCCATGTCCTCGAACACCGCCTCCACCACGAGGTCGACGCTTGCAAGGGCGTCGTAGTCGGTTGCGGTTGCAAAGGCATCGGAGAGAAGGGCCTCGCGCTTTTCCGCGTTCATCTTGCCGCGTCGCACGCCATCGTCCAGCAGCTTGCCGACCGTGGCCCGCGCCCTCTCCGCCGCCGCGTCATCGCGCTCGACCAGCACCACCTTGTAACCGCTGGTGAGGAAAGCCACCGCGATGCCCGAGCCCATGGTGCCGCCGCCGATCACGCCGACGTTCGCGACCTCGCGCGCCGTGGCGCTCCCCTGTTCCGGAATTTTCCCGACGGCACGTTCGGCGAAGAACGCATGGATCAGCCCTGCGCGCTGGTCGGACTGCATGAGTTCGGAAAAGAGTTCACGCTCACGCGTCATGCCTTCGGGGAATGGCAGGTCGTAGGCGGCCTCGACCGCGTCGATCGCAACCATCGGCGAGATCTGGCCACGCGCCTTCTTCTTCGTTTCCTTGCGGACCCGCTCGAAGAGTTCGACATCCTTCGCGCCGGCATCGAGCTTGCCGCTGGCACGCGCGGACACCGCTCCGGACAGGATGCGTCCGGCGAACTCGAGGCCGGCCGCCTTCACGTCCTCACCCTCGACAACCTCGTCGACAATGCCGAGCGTCAGGGCCTCGGCGGCACCCACATGGCGGCCGGACGTGATGAGATCGAGCGCGGCCTGCGCCCCGGCAAGGCGCGGCAGCCGCTGTGTGCCGCCAGCACCTGGCAGGATGCCGAGCGTCACCTCGGGAAGTCCCACCTTGCCGCTGGCAAGCATCACCCGCGCATGACAGCCGAGCGCCACCTCCAGCCCTCCACCAAGAGCCGTCCCGTGCAGGGCCGCGACGACCGGCTTGGAGGCATCTTCGATGCGCTGGATCACCGCCGGCAGGAACGGCTCGGCCATGGGCTTGCCGAACTCGCGAATGTCCGCTCCGGCAATGAAGGTGCGGCCCGTGCCGTAGATCACCGCCACCTTCGCGGCTTTATCCGCCTCGAACCGCTCGACGGCTTCCTGCAGACCGGCGCGAACCGCCTGCGACAGGGCATTGACCGGAGGATTGTCCACCGAGATCAGGGCGATCCCGCCCTCCAGCATGTAGGAAACAGGGGCGCTATCGGACCGGCCGTCTGACACTTGGCATTCTCCTCCTCGTGCCGGCGGTTCGCGGGAAACATGCGAGACGCCGGTGACTTGTTTCAGTGCGGCGCATTCTAGGCGCGCGGGCACGTCTTGCAATCCCGGTATTTCAAGCTTGAAACATCATCTCGCACCGGCATTCCTCCGGGCTGGTCAAACGACCTGAAGCACCATGTCCCGAAGCGGCAATCCGTCGATACGTGTTTCCCAGCGTTCACCGGCGGCAACCGGGAAGGCGCGGGTCAATGTTCCCGTGGTCACGACATCGCCCGGCCCGACGGCAGTGGCGAGCGCCGTTGCCGGCAACCCCTCCACGAAGGCCTTGAGTGCGCTCAACGGCCCACCCAGCACGTTCTGGGACCGTCCGGTATCGACCTTTTCATCGTCGCGGAAGAGATCGAGCGTGAACCCCTCCAGCCGCTCGAACCAGATGCTCCGGTCAGCCTCGCCGAGCGTGACGAAAGGCCTGTGAAGCAGTTGTCCGTGAAGGGCGAACGCGGCGACCGTGTCCGCAGCCCTGAAGACCCAGTCGGGAAAAGGGGACTGCACCATCTCGAAGCCGAGGGCAACGCCGTCAATGGCCTCAAGCAGGTCCGCCTCCGTCATGCCCGCCTCGAGCGGACGGGCGATGCGGAAAACGATCTCCGGCTCGATGCGCGGTTCCATCAACGCGGCAGCCCGGCAGGCACCCGCCTCTTCCGCCACTTCCTGCACCGTGGTGTCGAAGACCGGCCCCCAGATCGGGGCATGAACGTTGTACTCGCGCCAGATGGTGCGGTTGGTAAAACCGATCTTCCAGCCGCAGGGTGTCTCGCCGCGCGCCACCCGCTCGGCACGGATTGCCGCCTGCACCCGGTAGGCACGCCCGAGATCGAAGTCCGCGTCCTCGTCGGTGATGGGCGTCCGGCTTCCCGCCACCTCGGCGATGGCCAGTATCGCGCGCGCCTGCTCGAGATCCTCCCGTCCTCCCGTCAAATCACTCATCATCAAGCCCTTTCGCTGACCTTTTGCCACTCCACGCCCGTCTTTCATCACGATGACGGCAGGGACCGGCGCGTGCAAGCTCGGGTCGAGCCGCCGCGACACAGTGAACGGCTTGACCTTTGCTGCGATGCAGCGTTCTTATGTCGCCACCTGAGCCCCGGCGTTGGTCGGGGTCGGCACCCCATTCGGGCCGTGTGCCCAAAGACTGTTCGGAGTTCCCATGCCGAAACTGCTGAGCGCCTTCGTGGCGATCCTTGTCGCGGCCGCCGCGGCTGCCGTGTTTTCCGGCTTCGCTTCCGCCGACAGCCTCAAGATCAGGGATCTCGTCGTCGGAACCGGCGACGAGGCCGTGAACGGCGCCATGGTGACCGTCCACTATGATGGCTACCTGATGGACGGCACCAAGTTCGATTCCAGCCGCGACCGCGGTGAACCCTTCTCCTTCCCCCTGGGCGGCGGCCGCGTCATCCAGGGCTGGGACAGGGGCGTTGCCGGCATGAAGGTCGGCGGAATGCGTGAACTCGTCATTCCGCCAGAGCTTGCCTACGGCTCACGCGGCGCCGGCGGCGTTATCCCGCCCAACGCAACGCTGCGCTTCGAGGTCGAACTGCTCGGCGTCGACAAGAAGTAACGACAGTCCGTTCAGGACCCGCCGCCCGGGTTGTTTTCGGCGGACCGCATGTCGGCGGCCTGGAGCAGCCTCACCGCCCGCGCGATCCGCTGCACGGCGGTGAGGTGCGACAACGCGGCGTAGAGCCCGAGCCCCACTGCGAGCACCGGTCGCGCGCCGATCCCGGCAACCGGCAGAATGCCGGCCGCGATCAGAACGGCGCACAGGAAGATGATCCGCTCGAGCCTTTCGAAGAGATCGGGCCAGGCCTCGTTGCTGATCGGGATCTCGATGGCCGTGCGCGCCTTGGCGTAGCTGGTCAGAACGCCGCCGGAAAACGCCAGCAGCGCCAGCCACCAGAGGTCGGCGACCGCCGCGATCGCGGCAAGCACCACGAGTTCCTGATAGCGGTCGACCATGGCATCGAAGTAACCGCCCGACTTCGTGCACATGTCCCGCCGCCGCGCCACGGCACCATCAAGCGCGTCGAAGGCAAAGGCGAAGGCAAGCGTCACGCCGAAAACGAGCGGGTTGCCATGCCACAGGTAGAGACCCGACGTCAGCACGACGAGCGCAAGCCCCGTCGCCGTGACCTGGTTCGGCGTCATGCCGATCCGGATCAGCGGCGTGGCCATGGATTCCCACAAGGGGTCGATGTGGCGCTTGAATAGTCCGTCGATCATGAAAAGGGTTCCGTTTCTGCCGCGCGGGATAAATCTCAGGTGCGATAGAGCGCGAGAAGATGCTTGCGTGCCCGTTCGAGCCGCGCCGAACGGCGGTCGCATCGGGCCATGCCTTCGGACTCCGGCATGTAGATGGCGCTCGGGCCGGACGCCAGGACGGGCGCCGCCTCCTCCACCTTCGAGAACCAGCCGAGCGCAACACCGGCGATGGCCGCCGCGCCGCGAACACCTGCATGACGCGGCGCACGAACTTCCACATTGCGCTTCAACGCATCGGCAAGAAGCTGGGCGAACAGCGGATTGACCGCCGCACCACCGACAAGAGGGATCGGCAGGTCGTGGCGCACGCCCTTTTGCTTCGCCACCTTCGAGAGCGCCCAGCGCATGTTGAGCGCGACACCTTCCAGCGTCGCCCGCAGCAATGCGTCGCGATTGTGGCGCACGCCAAGTCCGTGAAAGACGCCGCGCAGCCGGTCATCATCCACCGGCACTCGCTCACCCGCGAGCCAGGGAACGAACACGGGATCGTCCTCACGCAAGGGGCCGATGCCGTCGTAGAGCGTGTCGAGGGCCGCATCGCTGTCCCCTGCACTTTCGCCCACCAGCCGTGCCGCCCAGGCAAAGGCGGTGCCGGCGCTTTCCTGTGTCGCGATCAGAAGCGGACGGAAGGACACGGGGCTGGATATGGTGGCGAAGGAATGGAAGATGTCGATACGGCGCGAGGGAAAGAAGCCCGAAAGCCAGGCGCTGGTGCCCGCGTAGGCGTGCAACTCGCCATCCGCCATGGCGCCTGAACCGATTGCCGTGGCCCCCACGTCGCCCGCGCCCGCTATCACCGGAAGACCGGTCGCCAGCCCGAGGCCAGCGGCTGCGTCCGGCAAAAGGCCGCCAGCGACCGCCGTCCCGTCGACGATCTCGGGAAGCTTGTCGAGCGGGATGCCGAGACGTCCTGCCAGATAGGCCGACCATCCCTCGCGGCCCGGACGCGTGTCCATCATCCAGGTGAGGTTGGCGCTGTCGGCTGTCGTCACGCAGGCCCCGGTGGCACGCATCACGAGCCAATCCTTCACATCCAGGAACTTGTCGGCCGCGTCCCAGACCTCCGGTTCGTTCCGCTTCAGCCACAGCATCTTGGCGGGAGGATCCATCCCGTTGTGCGACGGCGCGCCATTGGCGATCCGCGTCCATGCGAGAAGCTTGTCGAGACGGTAGCCGGCGAGACTGGGAAAGCCGCCGTTCATGGTCCGTGACAGGGTCCCGGCGCGCTTGTCGAGCCAGATCATTGCCGGGCGCAACAAATCACCCGTCCGCGAGACACTGACGACACCACACATCTGGGCGCAGAACACCAGGGCAACGGCGCGATGGGAAAGGTCCGGCACCTCGCGGCGCAAATCAGCGACGCCGTTTGCAAGCGCCGTCCACCAGTCTTCCGGATTCTGCTCCGCGCCGTCGTTTCCCGGCAGCGACAGCGGATAGGGACGCGTCGCGGTGGCGACAAGGGCGAGATCCCGGTTGATCGCGGCCAGCTTAACGCCCGAGGTTCCGAAGTCCGCCGCAATCACCAGCTCTTGCCCACCGGCACCGGCTTGCGGTGTCTCGCGCTCCGAAATCCCTGACACGTCCTGCTCCCCGGCCCTTGTCCGGCCGTCGCGATTGCCGCCCGGCCCGCATCGGGTTTATAGAGATCGGCGGCAAATGAGAACCGGTCTTCTTGTCCGGATTTTCGCTGTCCCCCTGCCACACCAACGTGAAGACGGACATGAGCGATCCGATCGACGTCGTCTACACCTGGGTCGACGACAGCTTCGCCGGCTACAGCGACACCCTTCAGGCCCATGCCGACGACCCGCGCGACGCCAGCCCGAACCGCACCCGCGACAACCTGGAGACCCTGCGCTACTCGCTGCGCTCCCTGGAACGGTTCGCGCCCTTCGTGCGACGCGTTCATCTCCTGACGTGCCGGCCGCAGGTTCCCGCCTGGCTCGACACCGCCCGGGACGATATCCGCGTCGTGCATCACGACGAGATCATGGACCCGGCGATCCTTCCGACCTTCAGTTCCTTCGCCATCGTCAGCCATCTGTCGAAATTGCCGGACCTGAGCGAGCGGTTCCTCTATTTCGAGGACGACATGCTTGCCTTCGCGCCCCTGAAGGCAGCGGATTTCATGACATCGGATGGCCGGGCGAGGATGTTCATGCGGCGCAAACACGCGCCGGTACGCGACAAGGTGGATCCCGGCCGGTCCAGCCCGTGGGACCTGGCTCTCGCAACCGCGAACGAGGCCCTCGACAGGGCGCACGGCAAGGAGCGGCGGAACTATCTCGCCCACGGCCCCATCCTGATCGACCGGGCCGTCTTCGACGACATGCTGGAAACATTCCCACGGGAAATTGACGCCACGCGCCGCGCACGCTTCCGCGCGGACGGCACCATCCCGCCGGAATATGTCTACCCCCAGCATGCGCTGAAGACAGGGCGGGCCGAACGCGCGAGCCTTGCGGAGGTTCACCGAATGGCCGGCTACGCCTCGCTCGAGAATATCCTGCCCTGGACGGTCTTCCAGCTTCGCCGCCTCGAATGGCGCAAGCCCTGCACGATCACGCTCAACGACAGCTTCGGCACGGCCCCCAACCCGCGCGTCGTGGCCCATGTGCGCAAAACCCTGGAAAAGTGGTTTCCGACACCGTCCCGCTTCGAACGCCGGGATTTCTGAAGTCAGAACGCCTGACGTCAGGACGAGGCAAGGGCGTCTTCGTAGAGCGCCAGATAGGACGGCCCGGTCGCGACGATGTCCAGCGCGGACGACCGTGTCGCCCCCCAGTCCCTCAAGCGTGAAAGGGTCGGTGCATCGCCGGCCAGCGCGACGAGACGCGCCGCAAGTGCGGAAGCATCGCCGGGGGGAACGAGAAGTTCCTCGCCGCCGCCTGCAAGCACCGACGCATAGCCGTCATTGGCGGCTGCAACGGGAACGGCGCCCCCTGCCATCGCCTCGATCAGCACGATGCCGAAACTTTCTCCGAAGGGGGCAGGCGCGGCGAAGATGTCGGCCTCGGCCATGAGGGCCCGCGCGGCGTTGTCGTCAGGCGAAGGCACCAGAACGATCCGCTCGCCGTGGGGCGCGGACATTGCCGCGTGAACGAGCGGTTCGAGCGATCCGCCGCCGGCGATCGTCAACCGGGCTCCAGGAACCCGCGCGGCGACCTCCGGCCATGCGGACAGAAGCACGTCGAGCCCCTTGCGCGGCTCGAACCGTCCGAGGAACAGGATTTCCGGCCCGTCGACGGATGTCTTCCCCATCGCGTGTCGCGCCCTTCCCTGCTCGCGCCAGGCGGTCAGGTCGACCGAGGGCGGAATGACCTCGACCCGGAGACCGGACGGCGGCGACAGATGCGCGAGCGGCGAAGGCGAGGGAACGACCAGCGCCCGCGCATGAGCGAGGAAATGATGCCCTGCCCGCCGCAGCAGGCGCGCCGAAAGTCCCGTCGCATCCCGACCGGGAAGCGTTGCGTGAAAGGTCGCCACCATCGGCAGGCCGAGCCGGCGCCAGACCTGCCAGGCAACCAGGGGCGTCCAGGGCGTGTGCAAGTGCACGATGTCGGCGCGAAACTCGTCCCTGAGCCTGGAAACAAGTGCACGAAGCTCGCCGGGACCGGCAAGGCTCACCTCGAAACGGGTGGAGAACATGGAAACGAGCCGCGCGGCCCCGCAATGTTCGACACCCGGCACCGCACCGCCGGCGACCGGGCGTGGCGCGACAATACGCGTTTCATGCCCACCCGCATTCAGGAACCCCGAAAGGTCCCGGACATGTGCCTGCACCCCTCCGGGACGCGCCATGTCATAGGGGCAGACCTGAATGATCCTCACTTTGGTGCGTCCCCGACTCCGTCCCGCCCACTCTCTTGCCTCCTGGCGGCCGCGAGTGTCGCGACAAGCGCGTCCGCGACATCCGCCAATGCATAGACGAACAGGAAGACAAGGACGCCCGGAAGGCCCCCCCACAAGGCACCGGCCAGAACCATTGGCGCGATCGCACCGCTAAGGCCGGCGAACAGCGCGACAATGGTTCCCCCGGCCGTGAGGCGGGGAAGCGGCGCTGCTTTCGCATCCTGCTCGGCAGGCACCGCATCGCGCACAACGCGGGCAAGGAGCCTCGTCCAGGCGGCGCCGAGACCCACGAGGGTCCATGCAAGTCCGGGCTCTCCGCCTTCGATCGCCGCGATGACCCGATCCGCTACGATTCCCGTCGAGACGTAGAGCGCGCCCCATTGCGCCATGTCGACCAGATAGTCGACGACGGCCCCGAGCCGTGAACTCCGTCCGGTTGCCCGTGCAAGCCCTCCGTCCACGCAATCGATGATCTGGAACACGATGCCGAGCAGGCCCACCGCCAGCGCCGCCCACCAGACCGAAAACGCCAATGCCGCGACAGGCATCGCCACCACGAGCAGAAGTCCGGCCAGCGTTACAGCGGTCGGAGACACGCCGGTTGGCAGGAGAAGACGCACCAGCACCAGGCTTGGCACCCTGTAAAGCAGCGCGACGGCCCAGTCGGTTCGCAGTTCGCGCGCGAGGCTGTCGCGACGAAACCGTCGCAGCATGTCGGCAAGCGTCGGGGCGCCCTGTCCCTGTTTCCCCGTGCCGGGGTCGGATTTCGATGTCGTCGTCATTGCCCCGCAGCCTGTTCCTCGGAACGGCCCCAGCTTGCCCCCTGACCGGGGCTCTCGTATACGTTGACCGCCTTATAACAAAGTGGCGGTTCCATGCGCGATATCACCTCGATTTTTCTGGCCGCCGGGCGCGGCATCCGCATGGGCGAGCGTGGCCGCATGACGCCCAAGGGGCTTCTGTCCATGGGCGGGCGCACCTTCTGCGAGGAAGCCGTCGCGACCCTGCGCCAGCACGGTCTTCAGCGGGTGCGCATCGTCACCGGGCACCTCGCCGACCAGTATGAGGATCTCGTCGCGACCCGCCTCGACGGCGTGGAGACGCGACACAATGCCGCCTTCACCGAGAAGGGCTCTCTTCACAGCCTCATGGTCGGCCTGGAGGGCATCGACGGTCCGTGCCTGGTGCTCGAATCGGATCTGGTCTTCGAGCCGCGTGCGGTGGAACGGGTTCTTGCCGAGACGGATCGTTCGGCGCTCCTGGTTTCCGGTTCGACCGGCGCGGGCGACGAGGTCTATGTCTGGGCGGACGAGCGCGACGGCACTCCCTGCCTGCGGGACATGTCGAAGCTCTCCGACCGCTGGCCGGACACTCCACGCGGCGAACTGGTGGGACTGACCTATCTCACCGCGGAGGCCGTTCGCGGTCTGCGCGAGATCGCGCCCTCACTCCTCGCGGAAACGGTGATGGCCGACTACGAGAGCGGCCTCGTGGCGCTGGCCCGCGAGCACCCGGTCACCTGCCCGAAGGTCGAGGACCTGGCCTGGGCCGAGGTGGACAACGAGGACATGCTCGCCCGGGCGACCGCGAGGGTCTATCCGCGTATCCTCGCTGCTCGCCAGGTGCCCGCTGGCAACTGACACTCTCGCATTTGGCTAGTGTGGCCTTGCCAGAACACGCTGGGCGATCAGCGTGCCGGCGAGCGCGAGCGCGATCGACAGCCAGCTGCTGGTGAAACCCGACAGCGCGCCGATCTCTCCCATGGCCCAGGAGACCTTGGTCGCCACCAGCGCGAAATAGCCGCAAAGCGCCAGCACCACGATGCGAGCCGGCGCGACGATGCGCCCGGAGCCGGCGATGGGGGCAAGGCTCGCCCCCAGAAGCGCATAGGCCCCCGGAAGCAGGAGCGCGGCCCAGCGTCGCCAGAGCGCCGCATCCACATCGGGTCCCTTGAGCGGATTGTCCGGCGCCGAGAGCCGTTCCAGCGGTTCCTGGGGCAGATAGAACGCCGGCACGTCGTAGTAGCTCAGCGTTTCGGGCAGAAGCGGCAGGTGCAGTTCAAGGGTCGGATAGCGACTGATGAGATAGAGCGAGGTCTGCGAGTAGCTGCTCTCGCCACCGCTCTCCCCGTCCCCGGGCAGACGAGACCAGAGAGCGACATCCTCGAGCCGCCAGAAGCCAGGCCTCTCGGCGGGCTCCGCGTGGCCGGCAACGAGAACATCCTTGAGGTCGCCCGCCACGACACCGCGATACAATTCCAGATCGGCAAGTGCCGGGGTGGTATCACGCACGACCCTCGCGCGGAGCACGTTGCCATCGACCACGAACCAGCGATGACCCTCGATCTCGCCGGACGCGAACCGCCGCCCGTAGCCGCCGAGACCAAGATCCGCCTGCGCGAAGACGGCTGCCGGTCGCCACCAGCGCTCCAGCATGAATTGCACCGATCCGGTCATCGCAGCGAACATGCAAACGACGGCAAGCGTCTGGCGCGGCGACCAGCCGGCAGCGGACAGGATCACCGTCTCGCGACCGAACAATCGCATCAGTTCCGCAGCGAAGACGCCAATGAAACAGGCTACCGGGAACAGCCGCGTCGCAATGTCGACGCCCCGGTATCCGAGATAGAGTGCAAGCAGACCCGCACGATTTTGTCCCAGCTCATCGGCCCGCACCAGAACATCGTCGAGCGTCTGCGCGAGATCGATGGCCCAGGCGATGATCAGGAACATCGTCATGACGAGCAGGGCCGCCTTGAGATGGGCGCCAAGCGCCCGACGCCCTGCAATACCGAGAACGGCACCGGCGTGCGGTACCGGCCGTCTCGGGCGCGGCACGGCAACATGTCCCGGGCTGGCGGACGCTGTTTCCATCATGCCCGCTCGTTCACCGGCCGAAGCAGCGCGGGCGCGCGACGTCCGAGCCCCAGGCCGAGAAGCACGACCAGACCGAGACCGATACAGCCCCCCGTCACCAGCATCGCCAGTCCGCCCTGCTCCACCGCCACCCCGGCCAGAAACGCACGCAGCCCCACGTCGAGAACGAGCAGCGCACCGCAGGACAGCGGCAGCGCAAGGAAACCGGCAAGACCACCGGCGGCCAGCGCACAGGCGACAAGCGCAAGCATCGGCGCGACAAAGGCGGCGATGGCGCGTGCACTGCGCTCACCCGCGATCTCCAGCGCCTCGGTACCCGTCTTTCCCCCATCGCGCCCGCGCTCGAGCGCTTCCGACAGGGTCCACTCTCGGGCAATGTCGGTACGCTGCGCGAACCGCAGGATATTGTCGAGACTGACGGGCATGGAAACGTTCTCGACCTTGACCCGCGGCAGCATCGGCACGGAAGCCATGTCTCCGGCCCCAAGCGCGCGCAGGTTTGGCCCGCGTCCGGCGTTCAGCACGCTGGGTGCTCCCTCCTCCGCCACGGGTACGAAATCATAGGCGATCACCCGGCCAAGCCCCAGATCGTAGCTGCCATCTTCGTCGGGACCGATCAGCGACCAGTTGCCGGCCTGGGTCACGCGCCAGCTTCCCCGTTCTCCCGGCTGGTGCACGAAAAGGCTCTCGTGCGGCGGTGAGACGGACGTGTCGCTGAGCGCGGCAAAGGTCCGTCCGCGAATCGTCTCGATGAGCGTGCCGTCGCTCGGCTCGGTCAGACGGCGAAACAGAAGATCGCTCTTGAGTTCGAATACGACGCTGCGCGTCGCATGTTTGGACAGCGGATCGAGAAATCCGGACACGGCAAGGCTCAGCACACCGGCAACGACCCCGAGCGCCAGGGCCACCCTCAGGGGAAGTTGCCAGGATACACCGGCAGCCGACAGCGCCACGAGTTCACGTTCCTCGCGCGCAGCGGAAAACGCGAAATACCCGCCGATCACACAGGCAAGCGCCAGCGCGAAATCGAAGATCTCCGGGGAGGTCATGAGCAGGATCAGCAGCGCTGAGGGCACCCGCCCGCCATTGCCGAGCACTTCCTCCAGAACGCCTGTGGCCTTTTCGGCCAGAAACACGATCTCGATGGTGCCGACGACAATCGCCACCTTGGCGAGAACGCGCAGGAACAACCCGCGCGCCGCAATGGAAACCAGCGGTCTCACCAGGGGAACCCTTTGCTCGGCTCGCCAATCACCTTGGGCAGGATCGCCTCCCGAAACCCGTCATGCTAGTTAGATCTCCCGCCCGGCCGGGGGCAAACCGGTGACCGCGCAACTTCTATTGCCAAGCCTATCACAGGGATACACGGATGGGACGCTTCATCGGGGCATTCGCCCACAGCCTGGCCCTTTCCCTCGGTGCGGGCCTGTCCCCGGTGTGGCCGGGTACGGTCGGTGCCGTGGTCGGGCTGGCGGTTGCCCTGCCGTTCGCGCTTTCGGGCATCTTGGCAAAGCTCGCGATGCTCGCGGTCCTGTTCGCGGTCGGGGTCTGGGCATCGGCATATGTGGCGCGTCTACGCGGCATCGACGACCCACAAGAGGTCGTCATCGACGAAACCTTCGGCGCCGCGGCTGTCGTGCTCTTCCTGCCGGCCGGACTTCTGTGGTGGATTGCCGGCTTTCTTGCGTTCCGCTTCTTCGACATCAACAAGACCTGGCCGATCAACCGCCTGCAGGATGAAGTCAAGGGCGGGCTCGGCATCATGCTGGACGACGCGGGCGCCGCTCTCTGGTCGCTGGCGGTGCTCGTTCCGCTCGCATGGGCTCTCGGCGCCTATCCCTGAACGCGTCAGGCAAGGCTTCCCAGAAACACCAGCAGCGGCCCTGCTATGAGCCAGGCATCGGCGATGTCGAGCAATCCGCCCTGGCGCGGCAACACCTGCGGATAGTCCTTCACGCCCGATGCGCGCTTGAGCCGGGAGCCGGCGAGATCGCCGACAACGGCCGCCGCCGCGATCAGCGCCGCGACCAGGAGTGACATCACGGGAGACCAGCCAAGGACGAAGGGACCGAGCAGCAGCGAGGTCAGGGCGAGCATGGCCCCGCCGACAGCCAGTCCCTCGACGGTTTTCCTGGGGCTAAGCGTGGGAAAGGCGGGACGTCTTCCGAACAGCTTGCCGCCGAGAAGCGCATAGCTGTCGTAGGTTTCCACGAGCAGGAACGCCAGAAGCAAAAGCCCCGCGCCCTCCTCCTGTCGTGCAGCGGACACGAACAGCACCAGCGGCACGACAGGAAACACCAGGAGTTCCGCTACGATACCAAGGGCGACCACTCGTCCGCCAATGATCCGCCAGGCAAGGGCCGCGGTCAGGACCAGCCCCGCTCCGGCGACAAAAAGACCGGCAAAGGGCATAAGCGCCAGACCGAGGGACACGGCGGCAACAGCAAGACTGACGGGCAGGACCGCATGGCGAAGCGCACCCGCGCGACCGCCCGGCAAGCGGTGGAGTGCGACACTCGTCGCCTCGCGAACGATGCGGAATGCGAGCAGGAACAAGGCGACATCGAGAACCCGCCCGCCGGCGAGCACGGGCAGCAGCCCGCCGGCCACGATGACAATCTCGGTGAGAAAGACAGGCCACAGCGGGCGAGCCCTGGCGGCCGTTGCCGGAACCAGACTTCCCGCCCCAAGCAGCAGAAGGCCGATCCCGAGCCCGGCCAGGATCGCCAGGGCGACCATGTCCAGCGGCACCGGCGGGAGTGCCAATGCGGATAGATCCGGGCCGCTCATCCCTTGCGGAAGAGCTTTTCGTGCCGCCGCGCCACCCGGACCTGCCAGGCCCTGAGCGCGGGCGCCAGCAGGCTGTGCGCATGGGCAAGCAGGCGCATCTGGACGCCCGGCGTAACGAGGAAACGTCCGCGCTCGGCACCGCGCAGGATGTCTTCCGCGATCCGGTCCGCCGTCCACAGGCCGCCACCGCCGGTGATCTCCTTCGTCGCCGCCGGCTTGGTCAGCGCCTCCGCGGCAAGCTGGGGCGTGTCGGTGTCGGGCGGATAGGCGAGCGTCACCTCGATGCCACTTGCGGCCAGTTCAACACGCAGAACTTCCGCCAGCCCGCGCATGGCGAACTTCGAGGGAGCATAGGCGCCATAGCCGTAGATCCCGAAAAAGGCCGCGCCCGAGGACACGAAGACCATCCGTCCACGGCCCACGGCTGCCATCTTCGGCGCCAGTTCATGGGCAAGGGTCAGTGCACCGAAGTAGTTGGTGCGCATCTGGTCGACATGGTCGGAAAGCGGCTGTTCGACAAAAAGTCCGGGGCGCGCGATGCCCGCATTGAAAACCACCCAGGAGGGAATGCCCAGACGCCCGATGAGCGCGTGGGAAGCGGCACGGGCGGCAGTCTCGTCGCCCACGTCCGCCGCGATCCACTCCACCCGGGCACCCGGCACCTCGGCGGCAAGCGCCGCCTCGGTTTCCGCCAACCGGTCCTCGCCACGCGCGATCAGTCCAAGGTCGAACCCGCGCAGCGCAAGCTTTCGGGCAAGCGCCCGGCCGATGCCGCTGCTGCCTCCGGTCACGAAGGCAACAGGCCGCCCGGCCGTGGAAGCACCGCGCGCCCCGCCCATGGTCAGGACGCAGCGCCGTCGGCGAAGGCGAGCAGTCGGTTGTAGCCTTCGGCATCCTCGACCTGGACCGGCGGATGCTTGAACAGGAACGCGCTCGCATCCTCGATCGGGCCGACCATGCCCCGGTCGCGCGCGATGGCGGCCGAACGGATCGCGATCAGCGCCATGGCCGCGGCATTGGGGGAATCCTCGACCTCGAGGCGCATCTCCACATGGGTACGCACGCCACCGAACAGCCGGCCTTCCAGGCGAACATATGCAACCTTGCGGTCGTCGAGCCACGGCACATAGTCGGACGGGCCGATGCGGATTTCATTGTCCGTGAGACGCGCATTCATCGCCGTCTGCACCGCTTCGGTCTTCGACTCGCGCTTCATCGCCAGCCGGTCGCCGTCCATCATGTTCAGGAAGTCGGTGTTGCCGCCCACATTGAGCTGGTAGGTGCGATCGACCTTGACGCCGCGCATGTCGGCCAGCCGGGCAAGCGCACGGTGGGTGATCGTCGCGCCGAACTGCGCCTTGAAATCGTCGCCGAGGATCGGAACGCCGGCCTTGCGGAACTTCTCCGCCCACACCGGATCGGAAGCGATGAACACCGGAATGCCGTTCACGAAGGAACAGCCGGCTTCCAGCGCGCACTGGGCGTAGAACTGGCTCGCCTCGATGGACCCGACCGGCAGGAAGTTGATGACGACTTCGGCTTTCGCCTCCTTCAGGGCGGCGACGATGCCGTCCTTGTCGAGGGCAGGTACGTCGGAAACCACGAAGCTCCGGTCGGGAGCCTGATTGCGCATGAACGCGGACACGCCGTCGAGATCGGGTCCGCGCAGCACCGGCGCGGTCATGCCCTGGAGGTCCTTGTGGAACACTTCCGTGCAGTTGGGCAGCGCCACGGCCGCCTCGCCCACGGTCTTGCCGACCTTGCGGGCATCCACCTCGAAGGCGAGCACGATCTCGACGTCCTCGGGCCGGTATCCGCCGAGCACCGGGAAGGGAACCCCAACCGCCTCGTCGCCGAATGCGCGGCAGTAGGCCACGCCCTGAACAAGCGAGCTGGCACAATTGCCGGCTCCGACGATCGCGGTACGGATCGTCCTGGCGGAAGTCGCTGTCATTGTCTTTGTCTCGCCCTGCCCGTGTACGGAGCCAAGGGCTCCGGAACGCGTGTTCTTGCGCGCCAGACTTGCTGACTGCGGGAGCGGCCTGGCGCGTCGGCGCCGCTCTCGCGCCAAACCGTTACTCGATCCGGATGGTTTCCACCAGCGGATTGCCGGAGGCCATGTCGCGGCCGATCACACTGACCGAGCGCACGCTCGGTACCATCCCGCTCTCGTCCACGTCCACATAGGCGTAGACCGGCTCGTACTCATACGCGCCGGCACGAAGGCTAAGCCGTGCCTCTCCCGGCCCCGTGCGGCGAAGGGTCGCCGTCCGCTCGGGATAGGACACGATGTAGATGCGAAAGACGTCCGGATCCGGGGTCGCCTGCGCGCGCACGCCGAATGCGAAACTGTCCTCGATCATCTTGAGCGGCAGCTTCTCGCCGGTCGTGTTGTAGCGTCGCCAGTAGGCGACAATCGGCTCATCCGGATCGAGACGCCCGTCCTCCAGAAACCTGGCCGCATAGATCACCGTGTTCGAGTTGGTCGAACGCTGGAGATAAAACAGCATGCCCGGTTCATCGGGAACGGGAAACTCGGGCCGGATCACCGGCGCCTTGTCGACTGTCTCCACGCTGGACCCGGCCGCACGTTGCGTCGAGCGCGTGTCGATGCGCGTGCCTTCCTGCGCAACCGCCGCGCCCGCCAGCGCGAGCGACACAGTCGCCGCGCACAGGAGTGCCGGCAAGCGGGGCACGCGTCGGGAGCCGTGACTATCTGGCAAGGCGGTCATGGAGAGCAATCGTCGTGAGGAGGCGGGACGTGCTTGATCGGCGTGCGGTCACACGCCCGCAGCAGCAGCCGTTTGCGGTTCGCTCGCCTGCGGCGCCGATCCCGCCACGACGGCAGAAACAATCTCGATCGCGCGATCCATCTCCGCCTCGGTGTGATTGGCCGAGATGAAGAAGCGAATGCGCGGCTGATCCTTGGGAACGCCGATCTGCACGATCGGCGGCGCATAGATACCCGCGTCGAGCAACGCCTGCGAGGCCATCATGGTCTGCATGGGATCGGCGAAGAGGATCGGGACCACGCCGCGCCCGATGGCCGGACCGGTTTCAAGACCGAGCGCATTGGCACGATCACGGAAATAAACCGAATTGTGGTGCAAACGCTCGACCCGGGACGGTTCGTCCTTGAGCTTGTCGAGCGCCGCATGGGCACCGCCAAGCGTCGCGGGCGATAGACCCACGCTGTAGACGAACCCCGGCAGCGTATAGCGCATCCAGTCGATGACACTCTTCTCGGCGCAGATGAAGCCACCCGAGGACACGAAGGACTTCGACAGCGTTCCCACGGTCAGCTCGATGCGTCGCGGATCGATACCGAAATGCTCGCACAGGCCGCGACCGGTCGCACCCAGCACACCATAGGAATGCGCCTCGTCCACGAGCAGCCAGGCGTCGTGCGCCTCCTTGAGTTCAACGAGCCGCGGCAGGTCGGGGATGTCCCCGTCCATGGAATAAAGCCCCTCGACCACGACGAGGACGTTGCGGTACTGGCCGCGCGACTCGTTGAGCTGGCGCTCCAGGTCGTCGAGATTGTTGTGCTCGAAGACCTTGTGATCGTAACGCCCGTGCTTGGCGCCGACGAAGATGGAATTGTGGGCCAGTTCGTCGATGAGAACGAGATCACGCGGCCCCATGAGGAAATTGATGAGGGACACGTTGACGAGATAGCCGCTGACGAGCGTCATCGCATCGCCGACGCCGAAAAACTCGGCGAGTTCGCTCTCGAACGCGCGGTGGCCCGTGCGCTCGCCGCCAACGAGTCGCGAGGCACCGACGCCCGTCCCAAGGCGGGTCAGCGCCTCGCCCGCCCGCTTGACGACGGCCTCGTCCTGGGTCAGCCCGAGATAGTCGTAATGTGCGAAGCTGACAAAGGGGATGCCGTTCTGCTCGCACAGTTCCCGGTGCTGGTCGACGGGGAGAAAATAGGGGTTGTGGCGTTCAATGATGGACTTGCCCGCCAGTCGAAAGCGGCGCTCCGCGACAACGGAGAAACTCGGCCGATCAGGCTTCATCCTTGACTTTCCCCCAAGTTCCACCGCGACCCCAGGTCAAGAGCAGTGGCATCAAACAATTCCCATCGCGAACGCGTCTTGTGCAAATCCGTGGGTGCCATGGCCGGCCACAGCAGGGCGCGAGCCATTACCGGTATTCCCGGCAAGACCAGCCGCCGCGCGACAGTTCAATATCCATGGCGCCGGATGACAAAAACGTGAGGCACCTTTAATTGGCAGATTTCGCTAAATAGCCGAAACCCCTTTCCGTGTCGAGTAAGCCATCGTACGACCTCGTCCACGGTCGCCCCCGCGGACCGGACGGACCAGGGCGACCCGAAGCCGGAAAAACGCCATACTCCCGCAAAATCGCGGCTTTTCCTCCCAAACAGGGCGAAAAAACGGCACGCACCGACGGATCAGGATCCGCCTTTCAATTTCTGTTTCAATTCTGTCACAACCGCCGCCGCCTCACCGACGAATGCGCGCATGATAGCCGCGTCGACAGCCCCGATCGTTCCGACCCGGAACGTCCCGACATCCCGCATCTTGCCAGCATAAATGGCGAAGCCGCGTTGTTCGAGCGCGGCGTAGAACGGCTCGAACGCGTACCAGGGTTCGCCCGGCTCACGGAACGACACGATGACCGGAGCCTGCAGTGCGGGATCGAGCGCCGGCGTCATGCCAAGCTCTCCAAACCCCTCCACGAGGATACGGCAATTTTCGCGATAACGGGCCAGCCGGGCGGGCGGACCGCCTTCCTCGTCAAGTTCGTCGAGAGCTTCCGCAAGCGCGGCAACCACATGTGTCGGCGGGGTGAAGCGCCACTGGCCGTCGACCTCGAACCCGCGCGCCTGCCCCGCCAGATCGAGGACCAGCGAGGGGGCCGCGCCCGCGCGCGCTTCAAGCGCATCGCGGCTGCAGACAACGAAAGACACCCCCGGAACGCCCTGCAGGCACTTGTTCGAGGACGCGGCAACCGCCTCGATGCCCATGGCCGCCATGTCGAGCGGCAGCGCGCCGAACCCGCTCATGCTGTCCACCAGCAGCCGCTTTCCTGCATTCCTCACGCAGGTCGCGATGCTCTCCAGCGGGTTGAGCAGGCCCGACGTGGTCTCGCAGTGGACCATGGCGACCACATCCGGCGCCTCCGCGCCGCGAAGGCGCCTTGCCAGGTCGTCGACGTCGTGGGTTCCGGTCTCGGGCACCTCGAAGGTGTCGACCTTCCGGGCGAGCCTGCGTGCGATCTCGACAATCCGCCGGCCATAGGCGCCGTTCACCAGAACGAGAAGCTTCTCGTGCGGCGCGACGAGACTGCCGATCATCGCCTCGATGGCAAAGGTGCCGCTGCCCTGGAGCGGCACGCAAACATGATCCGGGCCGGCGCCGGCGAGCTGCGCCACGCGTTCGAAGGTCCTGAGCCCAAGCCGCACGAACGCGGGATCGCGCGATCCCCAGTCGCGCTGCATCGCGGCCTTGACCCGCGCGCTGGTGGTAAGCGGGCCGGGTGTGAGCAGAACGGGGCCGTTCGTCATGTTCATGCCCCGTCCGTCAGATGCGCTCGAAACCGGCGCGCGACGTCACGCGGCTTCACCGTCGGGCGGCCGAGACCTTCGACAGGCTCGGCGGAGACCCGCACATGCACGAGACGCGGCCCCGGCACATCGAGCGCCTCGGCAATGGCCTCGCGCGCGCCGTCAAGTCCGTTGGCACGGGCCGCGAACCGGTAGCCACATGCCGAGGCCACCGCCGCGAAATCAACGTTGGCGGAAACCGTCGCCTGCCCGCCGGTCGACAGGTGCAACCCGTTGTCGAGCAGGAGATGGGTCAGGTTACCCGGCGCTTCCGCTCCGATGGTCGCCATGTTGCCGAGCTTCATCAGCGCCGCGCCGTCCCCGTCCAGGACCACGATCTCACGCGGACTGTTGAGGGCCGCCCCGAGTCCAATGGCACTCGCCCCGCCCATGGAACCGACGCAGTAGAGATTGCGTGGCAGGTCGGCGAGGGTAAAGAGTTCACGCCCCGTGTGACCGGTGGTGGCGATGACACCGGCGCTTTCGGGAACCAGCGGCTGCAATGCCTCCAGCAGGTCGAAACGGCGTGGCGCGGGCGCCCCAGGAGAACCGAAATCCCGGACCGCGACACGTGGCGCGACCTCACGAGCTGCCTCCTCCAGCGGACCGGACGCGATCGCCCCCTTCGGCTGAACAAAGGCTGAGAGGCCACCCGCCCCGCGCATGTGCGCCACGGCGGCGGCAAGCGCGGGGGCCACCTGCTCGCGCTCGGTCGGAAAGTCGAACCGCCTTGCCCCAACGAGATCGAGAAGATCCTGCGTGATCCGCCCCATCAGCTCGTGCTGCGGTTCATCCTTGATGCCGGGTTCACCGCGCCAGGTCGTGATCACCAGCGTTGGGATCTCGAACGGATAGTTGAGCGAGGTGAGCGGATTGACCGCGTTGCCAAGTCCCGAGTTCTGGAACATCACCGCCGTCTCCCGGCCCGCGAGCCAGCCGCCGGCGGCGATCGCGACGGCCTCGCCCTCGCTCGTGGCGCCCACGTAGCGCGTTGCCGGGTCCGTGATCACCGCGTTCATCAGCGGCGTGAGAAAGCTGCAGGGCACTCCGGTAAAGAAGTCGATCCCTTGCGCCCGGGCCGCGTCCAGAAAGTCCCGTGCCTCGATCATCACCTCACACCTCGTCGCGCGCCTGGGCGAGGTCCATCAGGTCGTTGATGTTGTGCCAGTCGCCATGCACATAGACCACGGCGATCTTCTCGCCTGCTTCCGCGAGCCGCGCGAGCGCCGTGCCGAGTTCGGCCCGCGCAAGACTGCCCTCCTTGCCCATCGCCTCGAGCACCGCCCGCAGTTTTCGTGTTCCCGCCGCGCTGGTCCGCATCAGCCCGATGAAGGCGCCATCGGCGTTGTCGCCGTCTTCGCGCGCGCCGAAGCCGACCAGAAGCGGTTCATCGCCAGTGCTGTCGAGAACATCCCCGTCGGGGCGCGTGGCGCGCACCAGATCGCGGCCGCCCGCGATCCCCGCCGAATCCACCAGCAGAACGATGTCCTCGTCGCGGTCCTCCAGCATGGCCAGAAGCGACGGACGGTAGACGATGTCACCGAAGGAAACGATGGCGTCCCCCGTGACCTCGGCAAGACCGAGGGCGAGCGAATACGCCTCGCCGGTCGTCGCGTGATCCGGGTTCTCGACCTTGGCGATGCCCTCGAGATCGACCGCGTCGGCGCGGTAGCCCACGACGACGCGCGCGTCGCCGACACCCCGGCTCCCGAGCGCCTCGATCTGGCGGCCGAGCAACGACGTTCCACGTACCGGGACCATGCACTTGGGCCTGTCGAGGGTCAGTTCCCCGAGCTCCTCTCCACGTGTCGCGGCAAGGATCACCGCGGTCGAGGGGGAGCGTGCCGCAAGGTAGCGCTTTTCCGCCTGTTCCAGTTCATCCGCACCGGCGAGCGCGAAGACGTCGCCCAGGACCGCCACCTCGTCCTCGACGCCGACCAGCGTCTCGTCGCGCCTGAGGCGCGCGCAGGTCTCGCGCATGGCCTTGATGGAGGCGCGCAGGTTGTGGTTCGCCCAGATCACCATGGATGCGCCCGCCTCGCGGAACCGGTCGGTCGGGGTGCGGTAATACTTGGTCGGGATCAGGATCACCGGCACGCGGTTGTCCCACTGGCGGCAGAAATCCAGGATCTCGTCCGGCGCACTCTTCTTGGAGTGCATGACGATGGCGTCGGCGCCGGCCTCAGCATAGGCGTGGGCGCGCGCCAGCGCCTCCTCGATCCCCCGCCCGGCGATCAGCGCCTCGACACGCGCCACCACCTGGAAATCGGGATGCGTCTGGGTGTCCTTGCCCGCCTTGATCTTCCCGCAGAACTCGTCGATGTCCGCGAGCGGCTGGTTCTCGCCGAGGAACGAATTGGTCTTGGGAAAGATCTTGTCCTCGATGCACACGCCGGCCACGTCGATCTGGCACAGCTTGCGCACGAAGCGGCGGAAATTGTTGAAGTTGCCGTAGCCCGTGTCCCCGTCGACCAGGATCGGCAGGGAGCTTGCGTCGGACATGTATTCCAGCATGTCCAGAACCTGTGAGAAGGACAGCTCGTTGTTGTCGCGCACACCCAGGCTCGCGGACATGGACAGGCCCGAGGCCCAGATCCCCTCGAAGCCCGCTTCCTCGACGATCTTGGCGGAAAGCCCGCTGTGCGCCTCCATCAGGAAGGCCAGTTCCGGCCGGGAAAGCAGGGTGCGCAGGCGGGTGAACTTCGACGGCTGCCCCGGGGCGGCCGCGGTGTTGGCGCGATCGGACTGCAAGCTCTGACCTTTCTCGGTCTTCTGGAAGGTGGCGGTCGCCGGACGGGCGCGCCGGAACTCAGACGCGGAACGTGTAGGACCTTTCGGCGTCACGCTCCACGTCGGGTGGATAATTGGCATGCTTGTCGGCGTAGTAGCGCGAAAGATGATCGCCTTCGGCGGCGGGATTGAACGTCGCGAAATAGAGCCGCCGCTGCCTGTCGGTGCGATTGGGCTCGGAGCGGTGCGGCGCGAAGCTGTCGATCAGAACCACGTCCCCCGGCTCGGTCTCCACCGGCACGAAATCCATGGTCCTCATGTCCGCATCCGTCAGAGGTTCCCATTCACGGAACATGCCCCGGGTGTGATGTCCGGCCGCGAACTCGACGCAACCGTTGGCAATGCTCGACGCGTCGATCGACACCATGATCGAGACGAAACGGCTCGCGTAGTTCCACCAGCCGGCCTGCTGGTCCTGGTGCGGCGTGAACCCTGCGCCGCCCGGGCGCTTGAAATTGAGCTTGTCCTTGAAAAGCACCGCCGGGGCGCCGAACGCCACCGCCGCATAGGCGCCAAGCGCTGAATTCAGCGCGGCAAAGACCGGAGAATGGGCGTCGAGGTTTTCCATCCGCGCGATGATGCGGCGCGGGTCCGGATCCTCGACCGTCTCGCCATAGACCCAGTGCTGCCCGGGCGCTTCCGGAACGGCCTCGAGCCGGGCGAGCTCCGCCTCGATCGCGGCAATGGTCGCCGCGCCGAAGGCTCCCTTCACCAGCACGAAGCCATCCTCGGCGTAGCGTCGCGCCTCCTCGGCGCTCATGGCCCGCGCGGAACCGGGCAGCCGATCAGGCGTCACACGCCCCGCATCCGACCTGGAATCCTGTTTCATCCTCGCCCCCCGGGACACGGCCCAACCCTTGAAGAAGGGCATTGGTAGCGAACCTTCCGGCAAAAGAAAAGACGACGCGAATGCGGCCCGGAGGGGCTTCTCGTTGCTTTGGGGCAGGAAATTACGTAGGGTAAGTAATTCCGAGACAGCGCAGCGGGAGGGATCCATGGGCTTCGCGGACTGGGGCAAATCAAGGGACGAGATCGCGCGGGAACGGCGCAAGCTGGAGGAATTCGAACGCAATCTCCAGCGTGAGGCGCGCGAGCATCAGCGCAAGCTGCATGAGAAGCGCATGGAGGAAATGCGCAAGTCGAGCGAGTTGCGGCTGAAGCAGTGGCGTCTTGCCCAGCGTGGCATCTACTACGAGGAACTGTGAGGCGCGGGCTCCGGTGCGGGTCGTTGCCGCCCCGGAGCCCGGCCGACATCACGCGTTGACGTCGACCACGACGCGCCCGCGCACCTCGCCCTTGAGGATCGCGGCACCGAGTTCGGGAAGCTCGCCAAGCGTCGCGGGCCGGATCATCTCGGCAAGCCGGTCGAGCGGCAGGTCGGTGGCGATCCGCGACCATGCCCGCACGCGGTCCTCGTAGGGACGCATGACGGAGTCGATGCCGAGCAGATTGACCCCGCGCAGCAGGAACGGGATGACGGTCGCGGGCAGACCGGCGCCACCGGCCAGGCCCACGGCCGCGACCGAGCCGCCGTATTTCATCTGCCCCAGCACGCGGGCAAGCATCACACCGCCGACGGCATCCACGCAGCCGGCCCAGTTTTCGCTCTCCAGCGGCCGCTTCACCGTCTCGGCAAGCTCGGCGCGCGGAACGATGCGGGTCGCACCCAGTCCCTTCAGATAGCCTTCCTGCTCGGGGCGCCCGGTGACGGCGGCCACCTCATATCCCAGATGCGACAGGATCGCAGTGGCGACCGAGCCGACACCGCCGGCCGCGCCCGTCACCAGAACCGGCCCCCTGTCCGGCGCGAGACCGTGATCCTCCAGCGCCATGACCGCGAGCATCGCGGTGAAGCCCGCCGTGCCGACGGCCATGGCGTCGCGGGTCGAAAGCCCCTCGGGCAACGGCACCAGCCAATCGGCCTTGACCCGCGCCTTTTGCGCATAGCCGCCCCACCACACTTCGCCGACGCGCCAGCCGGTGAGCACCACCTTGTCGCCGGGCGCGTAGCGGGGATCGTCCGACTGCTCGACCGTCCCGGCGAAATCGATGCCCGGCACATGCGGGTAGCTCTTCACCAGCCCGCCGCCGGAACCGAGGCACAGCCCGTCCTTGTAGTTCAGCGTCGAATACTCCACCGCCACCGCGACGTCACCGTCCGGCAGGCGGTCCCCGGTGATCGTCCGCACCGATGCGGAGGTCGTCCCCGCCTCGTCCTTTTCCACAATCAGCGCCTTGAAGCTCATGAGCGATCTCTCCCCTGTTTCCGCGGCACGGCCTCGTCTCCCGATCCGTTCCCGCGCGTTGCCACATTGGTACCGGCCCGTGTGACCGATTGAAAGCCGCCACGGACGGTGGACACGCGACCTCCCCGCTTGCGTATGCGTGTCCTCCCTTTAAAACGGAAGGGCAGGAGGAAGAGGCGCATATGCAATCAGGGGTCGAAGCGTTTATCGCCAAGTGGCAGGGACAGGAGGGCGGCCAGGAGCGCGCCAACTACGCCCTGTTCCTGACGGAACTCTGCGATGTGCTTGACGAGACGCATCCTGACGTCGCAGGCGCGACCCATGCCAACAACGACTATGTGTTCGAGCGTGCGGTGCAGGAGAAAAGCCGCGACGGCGCGACCTCGCACAAGCGCATCGATCTCTACAAGCGCGACTGCTTCGTGCTGGAGGCCAAGCAGAGCCGGCAGTTCGGCGACAAGAAGCTCGGCGACACGCCGGCCCTCCCCGGTCTCGATACGCCCGCGCGCGGACGGCGCTCCGGAGCCAACCGCTCCTGGGACGTGCTGATGATGAATGCCCGCACCCAGGCCGAGAATTATGTGCGTCTGCTGCCGGCGTCTCACGAGCCGCCGCCCTTCGTGCTTGTCTGCGACGTCGGCCACTGTATCGAGGTCTATGCCAACTTCCGCCGCGACGGAAAGGCCTATGACCAGTTCCCCGACCAGCGCTCCTTCCGCATCTATCTGGAGGACCTGCGCGACGAAAAGATACGCGCCCGGCTGAAGGCTGTCTGGTCCGACCCGATGTCGCTCGACCCATCGCGCCACGCCGCCCGCGTCACCCGCGAGATCGCCGAACGCATCGCCAGGGTCTCGCGGGCGCTGGAGCAGGACGGCCATCCGACGGAGGAGGTCGCCATGTTCCTCATGCGCGTCCTCTTTTCCATGTTCGCCGAGGATGTCGGCCTGCTGCCGCCCGACAGCTTCAAGGAGGTGCTGACGGAGTGCAAGGAGAAGCCAGAAATCTTCCCCGGCATGATGGAGGACCTGTGGCGGGCGATGGACGAGGGCGGCTTCACCGCCACGATCCGGGAGAAGGTCAAACAGTTCAACGGCGCCTTCTTCAAGGACCGCCGCGCGCTGAAGCTCGCGCGCGAGGAGATCGGCGAGCTGGCGGCAGCGGCCGCCCATGACTGGAAGGACGTGGAGCCGGCGATCTTCGGCACCTTCCTGGAACAGGCACTCGACCCGCGCGAGCGGCGCAAGCTCGGCGCCCACTACACCCCGCGCGCCTATGTGGAACGCCTCGTGGTGGCGACCGTCATCGACCCGCTTCAGGCGGAGTGGGAAAACACGCTCGCCACCATCGAGCGGCAGAAATCGGAAGGGCGCAGCGACGCGGCGGTGAAGACCGCACAGGCCTTCCATGACCGGCTGTGCGAGACGCTGGTGCTCGACCCCGCCTGCGGCACGGGCAACTTCCTCTATGTGTCGCTGGAGCTGATGAAGAAGCTCGAGGGCAAGGTGCTGGAAGTGATCGCCGATCTCGGCGGCCAGGTGTCGCTGGCGCTCGACCGCCACACGGTCGACCCGCACCAGTTCCTGGGGCTCGAGGTCAACAAGCGCGCGGCGGCGATTGCCGAACTGGTGCTTTGGATCGGCCATCTGCAATGGCATTTCAAGAACCAGGGCGTCGCGCCGACCGAGCCGATCCTGAGACGGTTCCACAACATCCGCCACATGGACGCGGTGCTGACCTGGGACGGCTATCCGCTGCCGCAAGTGGTGGACGGCAAGGAGGTCCATCCCGACCCGCGCCGGCCCGAGTGGCCCAAGGCCGACTATATCGTCGGCAACCCGCCCTTTGTCGACGGCAAGGACATTCGCGCCCGCATGGGCTCCCCTTACGCCGAGGCGCTGTGGAAAGCGCATTCCCACATGAACGAAAGCGCCGATTTCGTCATGTACTGGTGGGACCGGGCGGCCGAGATCCTGCTCAAGCCGAAAAGCGGACTGAAACGCTTCGGCTTCGTCACCACCAATTCGATCAGCCAGGTGTTCCAGCGCCGGGTGATGGAGCCTCACCTGAGCGCGAAGAAGCCGCTGTCGCTGGTCCTGGCGATCCCGGACCATCCCTGGACCAAGGTGACGCGCGACAGCGCCGCCGTGCGCATCGCCATGACAGTGGCGGAAGCGGGCACTCGCGACGGATTGCTGCTGGAAACGGTCAGCGAGCGCGGCCTCGACACGGACAATCCGGTCATCCTGTTCGAGGCGAAAAGCGGCAGGATCCACTCGGATCTGACCGTTGGGGTGGATGTGACGGCGGCGACGGAACTACGCGCCAACGAGGGCATCTGCTCGCCGGGCGTGAAACTGCACGGCTCGGGCTTCATCGTCACACCAGACGAGGCACAACATCTGGGCCTTGGCCGGCGCGAGGGGCTCGAAAACCACATTCGCGCCTACCGCAACGGTCGCGATCTGACGAGCCGTCCGCGCGGGGTCATGGTGATTGACCTCCTAGGCCTGACAGCGGAGGATGTGCGGACGTGCTTTCCTGAGATCTATCAGCATCTTTTGGTCACGGTGAAACCTGAGCGCGACGCCAACAACCGCGCCTCCTATCGTGACAACTGGTGGATCTTTGGCGAGCCACGCCGGGATTTGCGGCCGCCGCTTGCTGACCTCCCCCGCTACATCGCCACCGTGGAGACCAGCAAGCACCGGGTGTTCCAGTTTCTTGGACACGAGATCCTGCCGGACAACATGCTTGTCGCCATCGGCCTGAGCGACGGCTATCCGCTTGGCGTTCTGTCCTCCCGTTTTCATGGATGTTGGGCACTGCGAGCTGGCGGATGGCTCGGGATCGGCAACGATCCGCGGTATTCCAAGTCGCGTTGCTTCGATCCCTTCCCCTTCCCGGACGCCTCCGAGGTCCAGAAGGCGGAGATCGGCGCGATCGCCGAGGAGCTGGACGCCCATCGCAAGCGGGTGCTGGCCGACCACGCGCATCTGACCCTGACGGGCCTTTACAACGTACTGGAGCGGCTGAAGGCCGGCGCGCGTCCCGACGATCTCACCGACAAGGAGCGCGTCATTTACGACGACGGGCTGGTGCTGATCCTGAAGGATCTGCACGACAGGCTCGACGTGGCCGTCGCCGAGGCCTACGGCTGGCCGGCGGACCTTCCCGAGGAGGAGGTTCTGGCCCGCCTCGTCGCGCTCAACAAGGAGCGGGCGCGGGAAGAGGCGCGCGGCCTCGTGCGCTGGCTGAGACCCGATTACCAGATCCCGCGCTTCGGCTCCGAGGCGGAAAAGGCGGAGCTGGAACTCGACCTGGGCGATGCGCCGCTCGCCGCGCCCGTCAAGGCGGGGCCGAAGCCCGCGTTCCCCAGGAAGGACGCGGACCAGACCCTTGCCGTCGTCTGGGTGCTCATGGATGCCGAGGGGCCGCTCGGCGTCGACGACATCGCCGCCCGCTTCCGCAAGAGCAAGACCCTGCGCGCCTCCATCGAGGCGGTGCTTTCCTCGCTGGTGCGCATGGGCCGTGCCTCGGTCTCCGACGGCGGCCGCTTCCTCCTGCGCCAGGCGGCCTGACGCGCCATCCGCCGCGACCGGGCGGAATGGGGTTCCTACCGCTCGTCATTGGACGGGAGACGGCGCGCGGGTCTATGACCGGGGCAGGCTTGCCCTCCCGTGATCAGTAAAGAAGGCGTCTTCCCCCATGTCCGGTCCGCTGTCGCATCTGCGCGTGCTCGATCTCTCCCGCGTTCTCGCCGGCCCCTGGTCAACCCAGGCGCTTGCCGACATGGGCGCCGACGTCATCAAGATCGAGCGCCCCGGCACCGGCGACGACACGCGCGGCTGGGGCCCTCCCTTCGTGGAGGACGGACCCGCCGCCGGCGAGAGCGCCTATTTCATGGCCGCCAACCGGGGCAAGAAATCGGTCGCCGTGGACATCGCCAGCGAGGGCGGGCGCGCGCTCGTGGTCGAACTGGCGAAAAAGTCCGACATTCTCGTCGAGAACTACAAGGTCGGCGGCCTGAGGAAATACGGTCTCGATTACGACAGCCTTGCCGAAATCAATCCCTCGCTGATCTACTGCTCGATCACCGGCTTCGGCCAGACCGGCCCCTACGCCCAGCGCGCCGGTTACGACTTCATGATCCAGGGCATGGGCGGGCTCATGTCCGTCACCGGCGAACGCGACGCGCTGCCCGGCGGCGGGCCGCAGAAGGCGGGCGTGGCGCTTGCCGACGTCCTCACCGGCCTCAACGCCACCATCGCCATTCTCGGCGCGGTCGCCCACCGCGAGCGCACCGGCGAGGGCCAGCACCTCGACATCGCGCTGTTCGACGTGCAGGTCGCCTCGCTCGCCAACCAGGCGCTCAGCTATCTCGTCTCCGGCACCTCGCCCGTGCGCATGGGCAACGCCCACACGGCCATCGTGCCCTACGAGGCCTTCGCCAGCGCCGACGGACACCTGATCCTCGCGGTTGGCAACGACGGCCAGTTCGCCCGCTTCTGCGAGGTGGCCGGCCGCCCGGACCTTCCCGCCGACCCGCGCTTCACGCTCAACCGCGACCGGGTGAAGCACCGCGAGATCCTGGTGCCGGTCATCGCCGACATCATCAGGACCCGCACCACCCGCGCATGGATCGAGGTTCTGGAGGCCGCCGCCGTGCCCTGCGGCCCCATCAACACCATCGCCGAAGTGTTCGAGGAACCGCAGGCCAAGGCCCGTGGGCTCATGAACCCCGCCCTGCCCCACGGCAGCGGCGGCACCGTGCCGGGCGTCGCGAGCCCGCTGCGGTTCTCGAAGGCGCCGGTCAACGACAAGATCGCCCCGCCCTGCCTCGGCGAACACACCCGCGAGGTTCTCGCGCGCGTGCTGGAACTCGACGAGGAGGAGATCGAGGCACTTGTGAAGAGCGGCAGCGTCGAGGCCCGCTGACACGGCGTGCATGATCAAAATTTAGCCACATGATTGCCGCGCCGCACATTTGTGCATTTTTCTTGAGCGCGACCGCCCGCGCGCGTCCGCACGCCCGCGTCGTGCCAAGGTGCCGCAAAGTCAGGCGCTTGGCCGGTTGCGCCGGTCTCGCGCGGAACTGGCACGCATCTTGAAGTTCCCTTGTCGTCTCGCCTCCGGGGGGAGACTGACAGAGGGGACAACAATGACATTCATCCGCAAGACATCCGCCGCCGGGATCGCTCTGGCCACGCTGCTCGCCACCACCGCATTCACGAGCGCGCAGGCACAGGAAGACACGATCAAGGTCGGCATCCTGCACTCGCTGTCCGGCACCATGGCCATTTCGGAGACCACTCTGAAGGACGCCATGCTGATGCTCATCGAGGAGCAGAACAAGAAGGGCGGCGTCCTAGGCAAGAAGCTCGAGGCGGTCGTCGTGGATCCGGCCTCCGACTGGCCGCTGTTCGCCGAGAAGGCGCGCGAGCTGATCGAGGTCAACGACGTGGCGGCCGTGTTCGGTTGCTGGACCTCCGTGTCGCGCAAGTCGGTCCTGCCGGTCTTCGAGGAGCTGAACTCGCTCCTGTTCTATCCCGTCCAGTACGAGGGCGAGGAAAGCCAGCGCAACGTGTTCTACACCGGCGCCGCTCCCAACCAGCAGGCGATCCCCGCCGTCGACTACCTGATGAACGAGGAAGGCGTGGAGCGCTGGGTTCTGGCCGGCACCGACTACGTCTACCCCCGCACGACCAACAAGATCCTCGAGGCCTACCTCAAGTCCAAGGGCGTCGCGGATGAGGACATCATGATCAACTACACGCCGTTCGGTCATTCCGACTGGCAGACGATCGTGTCCGACATCAAGACCTTCGGCTCG